>JGI11705J14877_10000719_pt1 | contig 20190 bp, 21 predicted proteins | sample Etolaghawater15m_FD_14877 | JGI IMG/M metagenome (IMG submission 14877)
AATGCCAATCTTGGCTGCACCCGGCGTAATCACCCCGGGGCAGTTCGGACCAATCAACGCAGCTTCCGGATAGGCCTTCAACGCCGCTTTGACGCGCAACATGTCCAATACCGGAATGCCTTCGGTGATGCAGACAATGACGTCAATGCCCGCGTCGGCCGCTTCCAAAATCGCATCCGCAGCAAAGGCTGCAGGCACATAGATCATGCTGGCGTTCGCGCCCGTTTCCGCAACGCCATCACGCACAGTGTTAAACACCGGGCGCTCGAGATGCCGCTGCCCGCCCTTACCCGGAGTCACGCCACCGACAATTTTCGTGCCATACGCAATGCATTGCTCGGCATGAAAGGTGCCTTGCTTGCCGGTAAAGCCCTGCACCAATACCTTGGTGTCTTTGTCGATCAGTATGCTCATACCTGCACCCCTGCTGCGGCAACTGCACGCCGTGCGGCATCTGTCAGGCCGCTCGCGGTCAGGAGATTCAAACCAGACTGATCCAGCAATGCGCGACCTTCTTCGGCCTTCGTCCCCTCTAAGCGCACCACCACGGGGACCGGCACACCCACCTCCTGCACCGCTTGCAGAATACCTTCGGCAATCAAATCGCAACGCACGATGCCACCAAAAATATTCACTAGAATCGCTTTGACCTTGTCATCCTGCAGGATTAGCTTGAACGCTTCTGCAACACGCGCTGCGGTCGTGCCGCCCCCCACATCAAGGAAATTTGCCGGCATACCACCATGCAACTGAATCAAATCCATGGTTGCCATCGCCAACCCGGCACCGTTGACCATGCAACCGATGTTGCCATCGAGCTTAATGAAGTTGAGTTCATGCTCTGCCGCAGCAGATTCAGCCGGGTCTTCTTGCGCACGATCACGTAGCGCCAATAAGTCGGGATGGCGGGCAATGGCGTTGTCATCCAAATTGACCTTTGCATCCAAGGCAATCAGCTGACCGTCCATGGTTTCCACCAGCGGGTTGATCTCTACCAAACTGGCATCGCTTTCCATGAAGAAACGATACAAGCCCAATACCAGCTTACTGAAACTACCGACCAACGTTGCCGGCAAACCGATGGCAAAGGCAAGCTGGCGCGCCTGATAGCCTTGGAGTCCGGCTGCAGGATCGACATGCACGGTGTGAATCCGCTCCGGTGTTTTTTCCGCGACCGCCTCGATGTCCATACCGCCATCGGCGGAGGCCATCACCGCAACGCGCTCACGCGCACGATCGACCAACAACGCAAGGTAGTACTCGTGTGCAACCTCGAGCGTCTCTTCCACCAAGACGGTTTCCACCGGCAACGCGCGGCCGTGGGTTTGCGGTGTTGCTAGACGACTCCCTAACAAGTCCTCGACTGCGGCGCGCAACGCATCATCGCCCTCAACCACGCGTACGCCACCGGCCTTGCCACGCGCACCCGCATGGATCTGCGCCTTCACCACCGTTTTCGGCAATGCAGCGAGTGCGGCAGGAAGCTGATCCAGCTCGGCCATCGTCCGGACCGCAACGCCTTGAGGAACGGCAACGCCGTAGCGCGCCAGCCAGTGCTTGGCTTGGAATTCGTGAAGATTCATGGGCGCGGGATTTTACCAGCGCGGCAGCATCGGCGGTGGTTGGTCGCTCATCATCCGCCAAGGTTCTTGGAAACGCCCAATCATGCCTTGGACATCGCCCCGGATCTGGGTGGTGTACCCGCTGAAACGACCGGCAGAACCATCCAGGCTTTGCATGCTGTCGCTCAATCCGTTCGCGTCTTCAGTCATGCTTCCCGTCTGGCTACGCATGTTGCTCAGTCCTTCACGAATCGCCGCAAGGTCCGCTTGAACATCCTGCTGGATTGCGGAAACATCTTGATTAATCGCAGTGAAGTTCCGATCCATCCCGGCAATACCCTGCGCGATCCCAGTCACATCACCGGCAATGGTCTGCATCGAACCACTCATCTGACCGAAATCCGCAGACACCGAATTCATTCCGGTACCAATACGATTCATGTCGGCGCTCATCTTCTTCATCGCCATGTTCATTGGGATAAACAACGCAAGCATCGCGAAGAAGGCCACGCCTACGAGGCCAATCCATTTCCATGGAATGATCGGTTCAGGAGTCTGTACTGCCATGCGCGCAGCGTACCCCGATTCGCATTCAGCGGCCATGTTCCTGTTCCTTCCGCGCTGAAGTAAAACGACACATACAAAAATGACCTGCGAATATATTGGCAAATGACTGATTACTAATACTTTTATGCCTATTCAAAAGCTTGACAAGACCATTCTGCACTCGCACTATCAGCCTTCCTCACAACAAAACAACTGGAGGATGTGATGAACTCAATGAAAAAGACCTTACTCGCTGCCGGCATTGCGGCAGCATCCGCACTCGCACTTGGTACCGCTCAAGCACAATTTGGCGGCCCATGGGGTGGTGGCGATAACCAAGGCCAAGGCAGCAGCTATGGCTCAGGTGATGGTAGCGGCCGTGGCGCCGGTACCGGTTCTGGCTCGGGCGACTTTGATATGAGCGTCCGCGGCAAGGGCTCCGCAAACACCGACATGCGCGGTGACTGGGCAGGTCGTGGCAATGGCTATGGTGGTGGTTACGGTGCCCCGTACTATCCGCCATATGGCTATGCTCCGTATGGCTACGGCCAGCCGGGTATGCCGCCAATGATGGCGCCGCCGATGGCACCGCCAGGGCAGTAAAACTGCTTCTGGAGGAGACTAAAACGGCCTCGCAAGAGGCCGTTTTTTTGTGCGCGGTTATCCGCCAACACAGCATCCAATCAACGCGGTAGATCGTCTTGCTGGGGTAAGCATTCGCGTGCCTCCAACCACAGCACGTGCAGCAACGTAGCGAAACCCGCCGCTAAGACGCCGAACAACCAAAGTGCGTATCCCATCTATCTCTCCTAGCTCCATTAATACAGCGTGCGTGCATTGCGGCGCAGCGAAGCCACCGTGAGCCGACCGCGCATCCGCCGCTGCAACAATGCGATCAACAGCAACAACGGCGGCAACAGAATCAAATGCAACCCAATCAACAAGGCAAGAATGCTTGGGCGTACGCCGTCGCTGGTAACCAACAAACTACTGGCTGGATCCAACTGCGATGGCAATAAGAAGGGATAGAGGCTGATCGCTCCGGACGCCAGCAACGCTGCCGTTCCCAACACGGCATAACGCTGCGCGCTGCGGAACTGATCTTCCCACGTCATCCACAACACCATGGCCCATGCCGCCAACATCACCACCGGCAGCAACATCCATAACGGATCTTGGGCAAAGCGCCACACCCACGCACCCAGTTCATTCTGAATTCGCCCGTCATTGAGATAAAAGCCTGAGATGCCTAACGCAAGCCACAGGCTCAACACCAACAACAGCAACAGTGAGGCTGCGCTCAGCACCATCACCAGTCGGCGCGAGCGGTCGTATAACGGATACACCGTGACCCCCAACAAATGTAAGCCACCATGAAGCAAAGCCAAGCAAACTGTTAGCACCCCAACCAACAACGCGAAGGGGTTGAATAAATCCAATAAGCCGCCCGTCCACAGCAGTGCTTCGCCATCGACTACGCGGAAGTTCGATCCCAAGAACAGATTCCCGCCCAAGACACCCAACAAAAAAGCCGGGATGATGGCCGAGGTGAACAACGCCCAATCCCAACTTGCGCGCCAGCCGCGTTCCTGTGCACGGTTACGCAACTCAAACGCCATCGCGCGTAAGAGAAACGCCAATGCCAACACCACCCATACCGCATGCCACTGCGCCAAGGCAGTCGCAAACACCTGCGGCCAAGCCGCCAACAGATTCACCAACAACAGCAACAGCCATAATTGATGCACCGCCCACGAACCGCCGATCGCATTGCGCAAGACGCGGCGCTCTTCTTCGCTACGCGCGAGGAAGGGTTGCGCCATCGCAATACCCAGATTCGCGCCCTCGCCTAAACTGAAGCCCAACACCAATACCCCGAGCAGCCCCCACCACAACAGCATGAGGTTTTCTGGGTGCAAGAATCCTGCAAGGCCTTCCATCAGCGCGATCTCGTCTCAAGCCAGCTGGTCTGGATGCCGACTTCAAAGTGATAACGCCCAGTCGCTAACAGACTCGGCCCCTGGCGAAACATGCGCCCAATCAAGAGCAGGCCCAGCACGGTCGGCAAGCCCAGGAACATCAAATACGCTGCGAGCGAGAAGCTAGCGCTGGACACAGGCAATACCGTTTGCGCTGCTTCAAAAGGGAGAATTCCGGTAATCATCCACGGCGAGCGGCCCGCTTCGGAAAACACCCACCCGGCCGCAATCGTGAGCAACGGCAAGGGCCATGACCACGCAATGATGCGCAACAGCCAGCGCCGCTCCCAGGCCTGGCGGCGATGACAAAACAAAAACGCGGCTACAAACAACAACAGCAAAACAAAACCCGAGCCGGTCATGATCCGAAAGGCATAGAGCAAACGGGTGTCCGGCAAGGCAATCGTTGTCCCATCCTGCCCTTGCGGCAGCTCCTGCGCCAGCGCTCGTGCTTCGGCGAAGGCGCTATAGCTCAGGACCTCAGCATCGGATACAAAAGGATAGAGGTCCGTCATGCGAACGACCAAAACCGCGAGCACTGCGGCGAGACCAAACCCCGCCGACAAAGCAAAGCTGCGACGGGCAAACGCAAGGTCACGCCCCTGCAAGAGCCAATGCGCACTCACCGCCATCATGGTCAGCGCCACCCAGACATAGGCCGCCCCCGTCAGATGTAAAAAACGCATTTGCGCTTGTTCACCAAACAGCTGGGCAAGATCGGTCAGCTGCAGGCGCAGTGTGCCGCTATGCATGCGGGCTGCCGATGGATCTTGTAGAAGATTCCAAGCCGCCATTTCAGCCAGCAAAGCAATGCTGACCGTCAGCGCCAAACCCCACGTTACAGTGAGATGCTCACTGCGTGTCAGCCGCGTCCAGCCTTGTTGAAATAAAGCAAACAGAATCGCTGCGGGCATAAAGCCACCCAACAGCGCGACCACCCAGGCAATGGCAAAGGGCTCCCCTGCAATATGGGCAAAGGGACTCCAATGCGTCCCCAGCTGAACAACCAACGCAATCAGGCTGGCGAGCATCAAGCCAAATAGAATCGCGAAGGGCTGCCCCCAGTAGCGGGTCATATCGTGATAAACCGGACGCCCCGTAATCACCCACAAGGTTTCCATCAACGCCAACAAAAAGGCGAGGCCCAGCACCAACATGTGCAACAGTAAAAATAAAGACGCGATGAACGCGCCCTGTAACATCGTACTATCCAAACTCATCCGTCTTTTATACCGCAAAGAAAAAGGCCATCGGCACCAAAAGTACCGATGGCCCTATAGCGATCACTCAGGAGTGATCAAAGGCGTTACCGCTTACTGATTCACCGGGGATTCCGGATCAAACAGATAAGCCATCACATGGCTGATCTGTTCCTGAGTCAGCAAACCATTGGCGCCAATGCGCGGCATATTGGTGCACGCAAAGTAGCTATGCGGGTTGTAGATCACCTCATAGGCATACTTCAGCATCGCATCACTAGTACCACGGGTTTTGCCATAACCGGTCAGCTCCGGACCGAGGTTCCCACCAGTACGATCGGTAGCCAGCTGGTGACAGTTGTAGCAGTTACCACCCGGCTCCTTCTTACTGTGATCATCGTTCTTATGACCTGTTCGCCAGCCGAAACCGGACCATGCCAGCTCACGACCCTTCTTCCAGTCGCCGAGCTTGATGCCGCCTTCCGGATACTTGATCGTGGCCTTTGCCATCTCATTGATTTTGGCAAAAGTTGCAGCATCCGGTGTATTACCGCGCAGCGGAGTACAGATCTTCTGTAACTCATCCTGCACCAAACGCTGACCTGCCTCACCGCCTTCCTGAACCTTCACATCCAGCTTGTAGCTTTTGGTGTTGAACAGAATNTGCTCAGCAAGATCTTCTGGGCTCATCGCCGTGTAATCAACATTGGCTGCATTCAGCTTCTTAGCTGCAGCGACAGTCTTCGCGACATCATCGCCATGACCACCTTTATAGTCCGCCATCGCAACACCTGCGAAAGCGAGCAGAGAAGCGGCCGCTGCGACCGCAAGGGAGTTTCTCTTCTTCATGTTCATCTCCTTGTGCGTCAGCAATTAGCGCTTCAGGTCCGGCAAAATCGCCGGCTGCCCACGTGCTGCATCGGTCCAATAAGAACCCAATGCGATCGAGGCTTCACCGCCATTCACCAAGCCTGGGTGGCGCATTTGCCAGACACAACCACGCAGACGATGCTGTGTGCTACGTACGTTTTTATGACCGGCACGTTCTGCTGGCCANGAAATCGCCTTAGTCCACTCCTCAGGCTCATTCACATTTGGCAGCACGGAGGCGCGGATGCGCTTGCCGGTTTCGCCATGGCAGGTATTGCAACTGAAATCCATCGGGCCGGCTTTACGGTAGAAAATAACTTCACCCGCATCACGCATGGCTTTCTCCATTGGATGCGACATGGATGGGTTCCATGGCATGCCATTGGACTGCATCGCGATGTAGGTCAANAGCTTCATAACATCCGAACCGGAGCCATGACGCTTCTTCACAGCCTTATCTTTCTTATCAAAGCCCTGCAATGTCACCATGCAATGAACCAAACGACTCTCTAGATCCATCACCTTCTTCGTATCTGTAAAGTAACGTGGCATCTCGACATACGCACCCTTGAGTACGCCCGGGCCCTTGCCGAAGTCACAACCTTCAAGCGAAACATTGTTCGGACCGCGCGCAGTCTTGAACAGCTTCTCGCCATCCTCACCCACATAGAGGGCAGGGTTGTCTTCCATCATCATCAAGTTCTGTTCACTCTGGCCGAGATACTTAGAACCCGTCTTATCGATCAAGCTCTGAAGAATTTCTTCAGGCGCTTTATCCGAGTGGTCTGCAGCAACTACGGCACCTGCAGAAACTGCAAGGCTTGCCGCTGCCAGCATATGCACGAATTTCTTCATGACTTATCCTCCTGGTGAAATAGCATGGCCCTGCAAAGCAGGGCCATTTCTTTTATTGCGTTAACGGACGGTGACTTCTTCCGCGCCGGATTCGCCCTTGTTGTCTTTCCAGGAAATCTTCAGGGTGTCACCCGCATTTCCTTTTACTTTCACATGCACCAATGGGTTAGTGGAGACACTACCATTTAGGTATGCAGTGACCGCCGCCTTGCCGTTCTTTTCAAACAGGATTTCCTGAATGAAATGTGCCGGAATCTTCTGGCCAGTCTTCTTGTCCTTACGTGAACCGGTTTCCATCGGGTGCTTGAACAGGCACTTGACGTCTACAACGCCACCTTTTGCTTTGGCTTTTACACGCATGATGTTTTCCTCCTAAATTAGCCGCCACAGCCACCGACAGTGACCTTGACTTCCTTAGATGCGTGATAGGTCTTTCCACCTGCTTTCACTACACCCACCATGTTGCCGGACTTGCCCACTTTGCAGCGAGTTGAGGCAAACGCCACACCATCCGCACCAAGAACAAAGGTAGCCGCCAAAGGCGAACCATTGCTATCAACCAGAATACTGACGCTTTCCACACCCGACATGGCCGTTGCATCCACCTTAACCGGCACGACTGCGCCGTTTTCAGCAATGCTAGGGACATCCAGTTTGATGGATGCGGAGGCTTCGCCTGCGCCGCCACCGGTTGCACCAGCAACATCCTTAGCCGTCATGATGCCTTCTGGCCATGCAGCCAATACAGTACGCGGCGCCAACAGGCCCGCGCCCATAGCGGTCATGATGGCACTGCTGGCCAAAGTACCGCGTAAAAACGTTCTACGTTTCATATGCACACTCCTCTCCGTTGAGAAACGATCGTGGTGGTATTACAGGGTGTCGTTTGACGTGGGCTCAACTCCAAGGTTCAAGGACCGCACTCAACTCAACACATCGCCGCGGTAATCAGCGATGCCTGGGTTGCCGCGCACATTCTTGAGCTTTGGCGTGTTGAACTTACTAATGCTCGCACTCTTACGATCTCGCAAGTAGTCTGCAACGACGTCCCAGACTGGAGCACCCGGCGATTGGGCGCCCACGGTTGCCCAGCCCGCCACCTTGTAATTCTTGCCCATCTCAATGGCTTCGCCATTGTCGAGGGTCATGTCACTGATCCGCTCGCCCATTCCGGCGTTCGTATCGAGCACATAGTTCAGGCCGCCGACACGTACCATGTCGCCGCCCTGTTGATAATACGGATCCTCATTGAAGAGGTTGTCGCACACATCCTCAAGGATGATCTTCAACTCCGCACCACTCATATCCCGAGTGTAGGTTTCGGGATAGGTCATACAGGTTTGATCCAACACATGCTCCATGGTGATGGTTTCACCCGCCGGAACGGTGGTGCCCCAGCGGAAGCCCGCTGACAAGGAAATTTGTGCATCGAGTTGCACGCGCAACGCATCACAAATCAATTGATCGAAGGTGCCGTTAAAGTTGCCGCGACGGTACATGGTTTCTTCTGCAACCGCGAGCGGCTCCTGCAAGCCAATCCAGATGNGGCTTACGCACATCCGTGATGTAGGCATTCATTTCTGCATCCGGCTCGAGCATATTCGAGAATACCGGCAACAGGCGATAGTTGAAGCCCTGCACCTTACCGTTGCGAATATCGAGATCCATCACGCCAACAAACTTACCGTTCGAGCCCGCGTTGGTCACCAAAGTCTTGCCACCGGCATTAGTTACGACGGTCGGCTGCGGCACGCCATCATGGGTATGGCCACCAAAGATCGCATCAATACCCGAGACCACCGACGCCATCTTCAGGTCAACGTCCATGCCATTGTGTGAAAGCAAAATCACTGCATCCGGACGCTCGGTTTCACGTACCTGATCCACCAGCTCTTGCATACGAGCATCTTGAATGCCGAAGGTCCAATCCGGAATGAAGCGCGACGGATTCGCGATCGGCGTATACGGGAAGGCCTGACCGATCACCGCGATGCGGGCGCCGCCCACTTCTTTCATGACATACGGCTTGAACGCATTACCAGTGTTTTCGTCAAAATCAGCAAAATCGGCAAACTTGTAGTCAAACGCCGCCTCTTCCCGCACGCGGACGTTTTGCGCCACGAAGTCACCATTGAGTGCTTGTACGTTCTTGATGACTTCATGATCGAGATAGGTGTATTCCCAGTGTCCGGTCATCACATCAACGCCGAGCAAATTACAGGCGCCAACCATGTCCATGCCACGGGTCTTGAGCGCTGTACCACTACCCTGCCACGTATCCCCGCCATCAAGCAGCAAGCTGTTGCCTGAACCCGCTTCCGAACGCAACTTATCGACCAAGGTCTTCATGTGCGCGAAACCGCCCACCTTGCCGTAGATCTTGGCTGCGTTCTCAAAATCCAAATAGGTAAACGCATGCGACTCAACACCGCTTGCGGTAATACCAAAATTTTCCAACAACCGCGCGCCGACCAAATGCGGCGCTTTTCCATAGGCACCCGCCACACCGAGGTTCACGCTCGGTTCACGGAACCAAATCGGTAACAACTGCGCGTGCGTATCCGTGATGTGCAGAATGCGTGCAGTACCCTTCATCGGCACTTCGTAGAAATCTGCAGGCGCTTTGCGTGACGCAAACACCGAACCTGGGAACAAACCAGCAGCGCCAGCCATTCCCATCAGCTGCATAAACTGGCGACGGTTCATAGACATGAAGGTGCCTCCTCCGGCATTTCAAACATAATGTCTTTAATCGTTATATTTTCTGTGCATCCATCTCTGGGATGTCACAAGCGGGTCATACCTTCGCATAAGCTTCAACACTCGGCAAGGCCTTTGTCTGTAAACCTTCTAGGAATTCCACCCAAGATTTTCTCCATGCCAAGTACGTCAGAAATTTAATGTTCAAGCATATTGAAGAAGTCGAATAAGAAGCACACCAACACACCGCAATGCGAACAAAAACGGCGCCCTAAGGCGCCGTGTTGGTGAGCACCACACGGATGCGCACGCTAGAACGGAATATCGTCATCGAAGCTGTCGTAGGCACTGCCGCTGGATGAGGGTGAGGATGCTACCGCGCCACCGCCAGCCGCCGCCGCAGCCGGCGCACGATTACCGCCACCAGCGTTGCCAGCGTTGCCACCACCCGACCAGCCATCATCGGCATGATCCTCCGCAGCATCATAGGGCGCACTGCTACCGCCACCGCGCTGCCCCAAGATCTGCATGGTGCCGTTTTGATCCACCAACACTTCGGTGGTGTATCGATCCTGTCCATCCTGACCCTGCCACTTGCGGGTGCGCAGCTTGCCTTCGATGTACACCTGACCCCCCTTGCGCAAATATTCCGCAGCAATTTCGGCAATACGCCCAAAGAACACCACGCGGTGCCACTCGGTGCGTTCTTGCTTCTCACCGCTGTTCTTATCGCGCCATTGCTCGGAAGTCGCCAAACGAATGGTGGTAATCGCGCGCCCATCCGCGGTGTAACGCACCTCTGGGTCTACGCCCAAGTTACCCACCAAAATGACCTTGTTAATCCCTCTCGACATCGTCCTATCCTCGTTTTGGTTCGAACTTATAAAAAATAAGGTTTAGTTGTGTCTCAGGTCGCAACCGTCGCTTGCGGGTTACCCGACCTCGCTTCGCCCGGTTCACGCGCAGGATTCGACACCCATCCTGCCAAAGCTGGTTCATCTAACGTAGCCGGGTCATATTTCACATACGCGACGCCCTCTTCGGCAAGGACCACCGCTTCAACAATGCCCCTGATCTCACGCAACTCCAACGCCACGTGCTGCGCACGCAGCTTGGTCATTACCCCGACACGGACGACGCGCGTACTCACACGGGCCGGCGGCGCCATGGTCAAGGCATACATGCCCCACACCAACAACAGCGCTGCGCAGAGCAAATACACACTCGACTCACCCCACGCACCTAATACCCAACCACCAAGTGCGCCACCCAAAAATGCGCCAAAGAACTGCGAACTGGAATACACCCCCATCGCCGTTCCTTTGTTCGCCACTGGTGCCGTTTTTGAAATCAAACTCGGCAGCGTTGCCTCCAATACATTGAAGGCTGCGAAGAACACAACCAGCATCCCCAACAAGAACCATAAGCTGTGCGGCAATTGCCACAACAACACCATTGAAATCGCCAAGGTAAAGATTGCGCCGACGAATACATGCTTCATGCGGCCGCCACGCTCCGCCATCAACACCAGCGGAAACATGATCGCGACCGAGGCAATCATCACGCCGAAGTAGGCCCAACCATGCTGCTCTTTCGGCAGTCCCGCTTCATGCAAGAGCGAAAGCGGCACCACCACAAACAATGCGGTGAGCACGAGATGCAACACCAAGATGCCAAAGTCGAGGCGGCGCAGTTGTGGATTCGCCAACACACTTCCGATCTCGCTACGTAAGGCCACCGCATCACGGCGAGTATGGCTGTGTGTCGCATGCGGCACCACGCGCGCCAGCACCACCAGCCCCAGCAGCGCAAATACGCCCGTGATCCAGAACAAACCGGATAAACCAATCCATTCCACCAACAATGGCCCTAAAACAATCGCCAACATGAAGGCAAAGCCGATACTCATGCCAAACATCGCCATTGCCTTCGTACGATTTTCTTCACGCGTGAGATCAGCAAGCAGCGCCATGGTCGCAGCGGCAATCGCACCCGCACCCTGCAAGGCACGCCCAATCACCACTTCAACCAAAGTGTCGGCCATTGCCGCATACGCGCTACCGAGAGCAAACAGAATCAAGCCCGCAGCGATCACACGCTTACGCCCAAAGCGATCGGACAACATCCCAAACGGAATTTGTAAAAACGCCTGCGTCAGGCCATAGGCACCGAGTGCGAGGCCAATCAACAACGGCGTGGAATCGGTGTATTCACTGGCATGCAGCGTCAGCACCGGCAACAAAAGAAATAACCCCAGCATGCGCAAGGCAAAGATGCCGGCCAAACCAAACGTGGCGCGGCGCTCACTGGGCAACATGGAGATGGGAGAGTCCTGCTTCATCCTTTTCTACGTACCAAACCTGTTCGACGGAACCCTGTGCGGAAACTATGCCGCGGGCGGATAGTAGCCGAATCGACCCCGCTCTTGGCAAGTGGTTTGGGGCTTAATTACATCCCTTGCTGTTCAAAACGCTGAAGGGTATTGCTCACTGAACGTGCATGCCAGCTATCGAAGTGTTTCAGGTGTTGCCATGGGGTCCAGTCATACCCAGACAGCACGGTTTCCATCGGCTCCATATCTTCAGCCGCCTTGCTGGCACCCGCGACCACGAGCGCCAAGTAATCACCCGTTTCTGCCTGCGCTTTGGCGCGGTCAGCAACACCGCCATGCCCCGGCACCACATAGCGCGCTGGAAGCTGTATGGCTTGATTAAATGCCTTAAGCCATTTCCCCGCATGCGTCTGCGGATGCACGCCAAGTAAGCGATCGAGGTAAACATGGTCTCCTGTGAACAGAACCTCCTGCGCAGGCAACCACACCACAATGTCGCCCGGGAAGTGCGCATCATTAAAATATTTCAGCTCAAAGCGCACCTCACCAATCATAAGATCCGCTTGATCTTGCGCAAAAGGCGCCTCCGCATAAAACGGATTCTGCTCTTTGAAGACTGGGTCAACGCTCTGAATACGACGCAAAATTGAATCAAGCATCGACTTCTGCGTGTCTACCGTGCGCTGCAGCGCATAGATTGTGGCCCCGCGCGCAGCAAAATATTGATTACCCAACCAACGATGATCCTGACTACCGGTATTGATCACCGCGACAATCTTCTGATCCGTAACCGTGCGCACGCCCGCTTCCAGCGCTTGCGCAGAAACCGGGCCCGCGCCGCTATCAATCAGCACCGCGCCGTCTGAAGTCAGCACCAAACCGATATTGGCATTCAGCCCAAGATTTTCACGCGTACGGTCATCGATCTCGCCGATAAAGGCATAAACACCCTCTGTTACCGGCTGAAAATTCACATTCGCCGCCCACGCGGTACTCATACCTGCCCACAACAGCACCATCATCTGCAGCCAAGTCCGCATCTCATTCTCCTTCGGATTCTTTTTCTGTCTGATCGCTTCCTGTTGATGCCAAGTATCACTATCGAAACACGACCAATGCCGCATAATAGCCGGTCGACCTCGCTTTTCACATTCACCAACTCCCACAAACGAACCCACATGGATCAGATCCGCGTTCGCGGCGCCCGCACCCACAACCTGGCCAATCTTGACCTCGACCTGCCGCGCGAACGGCTGATCGTGATTACCGGCCTGTCCGGGTCAGGCAAGTCTTCGCTCGCCTTCGACACGCTCTATGCCGAAGGGCAGCGCCGCTACGTCGAATCCCTGTCGGCCTATGCCCGCCAGTTTTTGGCGTTGATGGAAAAGCCAGATGTGGATTCCATCGAAGGTCTGTCGCCGGCCATCTCGATTGAGCAGAAGACCACCTCGCACAACCCACGCTCAACCGTGGGCACCGTGACCGAGATTCATGACTACCTGCGCCTGCTCTTCGCGCGCGCCGGTACGCCGCAGTGCCCCGATCACGCGACGGTCTTGGAAACCCAAACCATCAGCCAGATGGTGGATCAGATTCTGGCGTTGCCTGAAGGCCGCAAGTTAATGGTGTTGGCGCCCGTGATTCGCGGGCGCAAAGGTGAACATCGGCAAGAGATGGAAGCGCGACGCGCCGAAGGCTATGTGCGGGCACGCATTGACGGCGAAGTCATCGATCTCGATCCGATCCCCAAACTCGACCCCAAGCGCAAACACGACATCGATATCGTCATCGACCGTATTAAAGTGCGCGCCGATATTCGCCAACGCCTGGCGGAGTCGCTGGAAACCGCGATCGGTCTTGCAGATGGTCTGGTGTTAATTGCGCCGATGGAAGAAGGTGAAGAGCTGCGCTTCTCCGCGCGCTACGCCTGCCCCGAATGTGGCTACAGCCTCGAAGAACTTGAGCCGCGTTTGTTCTCGTTCAACAACCCCTATGGCGCCTGCCCCACCTGCGATGGCCTTGGCATCGAGACCTACTTCGACCCCGACAAGGTGGTGCTGCACCCCGAGCTCGGACTTGCCGGCGGCGCGATTCGTGGCTGGGATCGACGCAATGCATGGAGTTACCAAACCCTCCAAGGCCTATCCGCACACTATGGCTTTGACCTCGAAAGCCCATGGCAAGATTTAAGCCCCGAGCTGCAAAACATCGTGCTGTACGGCAGTGACAAAGAAGCCATCCAATTTGAATACCTCAAACCACGCGGCGGCACCCGCGTCGAAGAACATCCGTTTGAAGGCGTCCTGCCGAACCTTGCCCGGCGTTATCGCGAAGTAGACGTTGCGAGTGTGCGCGAAGAGCTGGCCAAGCTGCAAAGTACGCGCCCCTGCCCAAGCTGCGAAGGCACACGCCTACGCCGCGAAGCACGCCACGTCTTGATTGCCAATGCATCCCTGCCCACGATTGCCGCGCTCTCGATCGCGGATGCACATGGTTTTTTCACTACGCTTGAATTGCCTGGCTGGAAAGGCACGGTTGCCACCCGTATCGTGCGTGAGATCCAAGAGCGTTTGAAGTTTCTGGTGGATGTCGGATTGGACTACCTTAGCCTTGAACGCAGTGCGGACACCCTTTCTGGTGGCGAAGCTCAGCGCATTCGCTTAGCCAGTCAAATTGGTGCCGGTCTGGTTGGTGTGATGTATGTCTTAGATGAACCATCCATTGGTCTACATCAACGCGACAACCAGCGCTTACTCGAGACACTGACGCGCCTGCGTGACCTGGGCAATACCGTGATCGTGGTCGAACATGATGAAGACGCCATCATGCATGCCGACTATGTCGTCGACATCGGCCCCGGCGCGGGTGTGCATGGCGGTCGCATCGTTGCGCAAGGCACACCGCAAGAGATTGCCGCGAACCCCGCATCACTCACCGGCCAATACCTTTCCGGGACTCGCCAGATCGCACGCCCCCAACAACGCATTCCATACGACCCCAAACGTCAGCTGCGCATTCGCGGCGCACGCGGCAACAACCTCAAACAACTGAATGTGGATGTTCCGCTGGGGTTAATGACCTGCGTCACGGGCGTGTCGGGCTCCGGCAAGTCCACGCTGATTAACGACACGCTCTATCCCGCAGCGGCGCAAACACTGAATCGCGCGCAAGCCGATGCCGCAGCACATGAAGAAATCCTCGGTTTTGAACACTTGGATAAAGTTGTGGCGATTGACCAAAGCCCGATTGGACGCACGCCACGCTCGAATCCGGCCACCTACACCGGCTTATTCACCCCCATTCGTGATTTGTTCTCCGGCACACCGGAAGCGCGCACACGTGGCTACAACCCCGGGCGTTTTTCCTTCAATGTGAAAGGTGGTCGCTGCGAAGCCTGTCAGGGCGATGGCGTGATTCGTGTGGAAATGCACTTCTTGCCCGACATTTATGTGCCCTGCGATGTGTGCAAAGGCAAACGCTATAACCGCGAAACACTCGATGTGCGCTACAAAGGCAAGAACATCCACGAAGTCTTGGAAATGACCGTGGAGGATGCGCGCGTCTTCTTTGATGCGGTGCCCGCGATTGCGCGCAAATTGCAAACCCTGCTCGAAGTTGGCTTGGGCTACATTCGTTTAGGACAAAACGCGACCACACTTTCCGGTGGTGAAGCGCAACGCGTCAAACTTGCCAAAGAACTTTCACGGCGCGATACCGGCAACACACTCTACATCCTCGACGAGCCGACCACCGGCCTGCACTTCCACGACATTGAACAACTACTCAAGGTGCTGCATCGCCTGCGCGACCACGGCAACACCATCGTGGTCATTGAACACAACCTCGATGTGATCAAAACCGCCGATTGGATTCTCGATCTCGGCCCCGAAGGCGGCGCCGGTGGTGGCCAACTCCTCGTCGCCGGCACACCAGAAGACGTCGCCGCCGCCAAAAACTCCCATACTGGGCGCTTCCTGAAGCCTTTGCTCACTCAGGTGCAATGACCGATCTGAACCCAGATTTGATCCAAGCCTACCGCGATGCGGTGTACGAAATTCATGCCGAGACCGTCATCCGACTGAAAGTCAGTGAGTACTCACACTCGCTAGAAGATCTACATAAAAAGAATAACTGCACAACCAGCGCACTGATCACCGCCTGCAACCCACGCAGTCAGGTCCTGAGCGCCGCAGAAAACCACGCGCGCATGCTCGCCCTCACCGAGGCGGTCGAAAAACTGGGATATCGCCATCTACCCGCCGTTGGCCGCGACTCAAGCGGGAAATGGCCCGATGAACCCAGTCTGTGGATTGCCGGAATGACTAAAAATGAGGCAGAAGAGCTCGGTAAGACCTTTAAGCAGAATGGCTTTTTATGGATGGAACAGGACGCGGCTCCACAACTCCTCCTACTGCACTGAGGCACAAAAAAACCGGGCAATGCCCGGTTTTTTCTGGTGAGGCGAAGACGGCTTAGCCTTCTGCGCGATCCACCAATTCAACAATCGCCATCGGTGCAGCATCGCCGGCACGGAAGCCTGCCTTAAGCACACGCAAGTAACCACCCGGACGCGCGCTGAAACGCGGGCCGATTTCGTTGAACAGCTTCTGTACAACGTCGCGGTTACGCAGGCGATCGAACGCCAGACGACGGTTGGCAGCGCTGTCGTTCTTGGCCAGGGTGATCAGCGGCTCTGCTACACGGCGTAGTTCTTTCGCCTTTGGCAGGGTGGTCTGAATCACTTCATGCTCAATCAATGAAGCCGCCATGTTGCGGAACATCGCTTTGCGATGGCTGCTGGTGCGGTTCAGTTTGACGCCACTTTTACCGTGTCGCATGGTCGTTTTCCTTGTCTATGCGCGTGCGCGTTAGGCCGCGGCTTCGTTATCGTGCAGGCCTTCTGGCGGCCAGTTTTCCAGGCGCATGCCCAGATTCAAGCCGCGTGCACCCAGCACGTCCTTGATTTCGTTGAGCGACTTCTTACCCAAGTTCGGGGTACGCAGCAGCTCGGTTTCGGTGCGCTGAATCAGATCACCGATGAAATGAATCGCTTCTGCCTTGAGGCAGTTCGCAGAGCGAACGGTCAGCTCAAGATCATCGATCGGACGCAGCAGCATCGGATCAAACTGCGGAACGGCCTGACCACTGGCCTTGGCGCTGCCCGCAGATTCGAGTTCAACGAAGGACACCAACTGTTGTTGCAGAATGGTGGCGGCACGGCGAATCGCTTCTTCGGCTTCGATGGTTCCGTTGGTTTCGAGGTCGAGAACCAGACGATCGAGGTCGGTGCGCTGTTCAACACGCGCGCTTTCAACGCTGTACATGACGCGGCGAACCGGGCTGTAGCTGGCGTCGAGCTTCAAGGTACCAATCTTAGTGCCTTCTTCTTCCGATTCTTCACGCAGATTGGCTGGCACATAACCACGACCGGTAGCCACGTGCAGCTTCATGTTCAGCGCAACAGATTCGTTGATGTGGGCGATCACGTGATCCGGGTTCATGATTTCAACATCATGATCCAGCTGGATATCACCAGCCGTCACCACACCCGGGCCCTGCTTGTTCAAGGTCAGTTCCGCATGGGTGCGAGCATCCATCTTCACCGACACACCCTTAAGGTTGAGCAGAATGTCGATGACGTCTTCTTGAATACCTTCAATCGCGGTGTACTCGTGCAGCACGCCGTCAATTTCTGCGTCGGTGATGGCAGCGCCATGCATGGACGACAACAGAATGCGACGCAGCGCATTACCGAGGGTGTGGCCAAAACCACGCTCCAGCGGCTCGAGTACCACGCGTACACGGTTTGCGCCCTGCGCTTCAACCTTGGCAAGCTGTGGAGTCAGAAAATCGCTGGCAGATCCCTGCATGCTGTCATCCTTCAATCTATGGGTTCAGTACACCCAGCCTCTTGGCTGGTTCCGATCGGAGCGCTACGCGCTCAAGCTATTACTTGGAGTAGAGCTCAACGATCAGGTGTTCGTTAATGTCGGAAGAGAGGTCCGCGCGTTCCGGAATGCGCTTGAACACACCTTCCATCTTGCCGGAATCCACATCAATCCAATCGGAGCCTTCACGCACTTGCGGTGCCAACTCAAGCGAAGTCTTGATGCGCTCTTGCTTTTTCGCACGTTCGCGAATCGAGATCACGTCATTTGCAGTGACCTGATAAGACGGAATGCTCACGGTCTTCCCGTTGACGAGTACCGCCTTATGGTTCACCAACTGACGTGCTTCGGCGCGCGTTGAGCCAAAGCCCATGCGGTAAACCACGTTATCCAGACGCAATTCGAGCAGCTGTAGCAGGTTTTCACCGGTAGAGCCCTTACGACGCGCTGCTTCCTTGTAATAGGAACGGAACTGACGCTCAAGCACACCGTAGATACGACGCACTTTCTGCTTTTCACGCAGCTGGGTTGCGTAGTCCGACATGCGCGGACGCTTCGCGGTAACGCCATGCTGGCCCGGAAGCTGTTCCGGCTTGCACTTTGAATCGAGTGCGCGAACACCGCTCTTCAGCCCGAGGTCTGTACCCTCACGGCGAGCAAGTTTGCATTTGGGTCCGATGTACTTGGCCACTGTCTGTACTCTCCGAAATCTGTAACCGCTTAGACGCGACGGCGCTTAGGCGGACGGCAACCGTTGTGCGGGATCGGGGTCACATCGGTAATGCTGTTGATGCGAATGCCGATGTTGTTCAGCGCACGCACAGAAGATTCACGACCCGGACCCGGCCCATTGATCAAAACATCAACGGACTTCACACCATATTCCAGCGCAACCTGACCCGCACGTTCAGCAGCAACCTGTGCCGCAAACGGGGTGCTCTTACGCGAACCACGGAAGCCACTACCACCGGAAGTCGCCCAGCACAGGGTGTCACCCTTGCGGTCGGTGATGGTGATGATGGTGTTATTGAAGGACGCATGCACATGCATAACGCCTTCTGGCACATTGCGCTTAACCTTCTTACGGCGTGCAGCGGCTGCCTTGTTGTCCTTGGCCATCGTTCAAAAACCTTCTTAGCGTTTAATCGGACGACGCGGGCCCTTACGGGTACGCGCGTTGGTCTTAGTACGCTGACCACGCAGCGGCAGACCACGGCGATGACGGATACCGCGGTAGCAACCGAGGTCCATCAAGCGCTTGATATTCATCGAGATTTCACGACGCAGATCGCCTTCGACAATGTATTTGCCGACCGCATCACGCAGCGTGTCCAGCTCACGTTCGTCGAGGTCGCGAATCTTACGCGAGGACTCGATGCCCGTGTCTGAGCAAATCTTGTAGGCGCGCGTACGCCCGATCCCATAGATCGAGGTCAGTGCAACCCAAGTATGTTTGTTGTCCGGGACATTAACTCCCGCAATACGTGCCATTCGCCCGCTCTCCCTAAATTCTCAGTGCGCGCGCAGAAAGCGCGCAAGGATACCCCTGCGCTACCCCGAAATCAACGACAAAATGGGCCAAAAAATGGCTCATCCCTGGCGCTGCTTGTGCTTCGGATCCTTACAAATCACCCGTACCACACCATTGCGGCGGATGATCTTGCAGCTACTGCACATCTTCTTGACTGAAGCTCGAACCTTCATCGTTCTACCCCCAAAATGCCGTCGCGGATTACAGCCCGCTGCGGCCGAAATTCTTCAAATTGGCCTTCTTCATCAGGCCTTCGTACTGGTTGGACAACAGATGCGATTGCACCTGCGCCATGAAGTCCATGATCACCACTACGATGATCAGCAGCGAAGTTCCGCCGAAATAGAACGGGACGTTCCACTGAATAATCAGGAACTCCGGCAACAAACTCACTGCAGTGATGTAGGCCGCACCAATCATGGTCAGGCGGGTCATCACCTTGTCGATGTACTGAGCGGTGTGCTCACCCGGACGCATGCCCGGAATGAACGCCCCGGAGCGACGCAAATTTTCTGCTGTATCGCGCGGGTTAAACACCAACGCGGTATAGAAGAAGCAGAAAAAGATGATCGCACCGGCGTACAACGCCACGTACAACGGCTGCCCCGGAGCCAGCGTAGACGCCAGATCCTTCAGCCAACCCATGCCTTCGCCACTACCAAACCAGCTTCCGATCGTGGCCGGAAACAGGATGATGCTCGAGGCAAAAATCGGCGGGATTACGCCCG
>JGI11705J14877_10000720_pt1 | contig 20188 bp, 13 predicted proteins | sample Etolaghawater15m_FD_14877 | JGI IMG/M metagenome (IMG submission 14877)
CCAAAGCCAAGAACACCAGCGTCTCCGGTATGGTGGATGCAGGGATACTGCTCTCCGGTCGAGGTAAGGTGCGGCTTCTCAAACCCGACGAACTGTCGACAGACTGGGATCCGGCGACGGATTCACGGCTCACGGCGTGGGAAATCGTACATCAACTGATCCATGCCCTCGATTCGGGCGGTGAAGGAGCAGCTGCCAAACTGGTTGCCAAGCTCGGCAGCAAGGCCGAAAACGCCCGCGAACTCTGTTACCGCCTTTACACTCTGTGCGAACGTAAGAAACGCGCGGCGGAAGCCCTATCCTACAACAGCTTGGTACAAAGCTGGCCGGAAATCACGCGGCTGGCAGGGGAGCGCAAGGATGTGGGGATGAAACAGGGGGACCTGTTTGAAAATTAGTAGCAATGGGTAGCGCTTAGCGAAACCCGACCAAATATATTTCATTTTCTAAATTAATGAGTGCAAAAACCACTCAATTGCATGGTATAATCACGCAAAATGGACACATTAAGTGAAATATTGTCTTCCCGTTCACGGGCTGCGATCTTCAAACTCCTTTTCAGTGGTGCGGAAAAGGAGCTTCACATTCGCGAGATTCAACGTCGCTCCAGTCTAAATGACAGCACCATCCGGCAGGAGCTGAAAAAACTCGTCCGGTTGGATCTGGTTAAAGGGAGAAAAGACAGCAATCGGATTTATTATCGGGCCAACAGGGATCATCCTCTCTATCCGGATATTAGAAATCTGGCGATCAAAACAAGCGGGATCGCCCACGTTCTGCGAAATGCGATGCTGGATAGACGGGTCCACGCGGCATTTGTGTTTGGGTCCATCGCCACCGGTGAGGAAAGCGCTGGCAGTGATGTGGATATTTTCGTCATTGGAGAAATTGGCTTCCGGGATCTTTCAGAACTGCTTTCTGGTTGTTCGGAAGAAATCGGAAGGGAAATCAATCCTTATGTGATGACGAAAGAGGAATATCGGAAACGGGCAAAGTCAGGGGAACATTTCATTTCAAATATATTGAAAACATCGAAGATTTTTGTTGTTGGGGGTGAACATGACCTTGAAGAAATGGGCCGATAACGGCTGGCTGAAGAAGCACGAATCCAGCGCTCTGGAAATTGGGAATCTTCTTGCGATCGTGGAACGTGACCTGAAGGATGCCGCTGAGGGCGCCGTATCGTCAGACTGGCGTTTCGGAATTGCTTACAATGCAGCCCTCAAGCTCTGTACCATCCTTCTCTACGCGGAAGGCTATAAAGCGGAAAGGACCTTGCAACATTACCGCACCATTCAAGCACTGCCATTTATTCTGGGCCCAAAAAGAAAAAAGGACGTTCATTATCTGGATGCCTGCCGAGTCAAAAGGAACACCGTAGAATATGATTATGTCGGCTGCGTCACGCANAACGATGCTGATGAACTCATTGCGTTTGTGAAGGATTTGAAAGCCGAAGTAGAGATTTGGCTTGAACATAAACATCCTGAATTGGCTTGAAAAATATCCTCAGATCACAGCTTGNGTAGAACGAGCGGAACGTAACAAATAAAGGAGCAACACCATGGCGATCACCAATCACGAACGCGTCGGAAAGGCATTGGAACTGCTCAAAGCCGGACTCGGCCCCTTTGTTGAACGGGAAATGAAAAGCACCTATAAAGATCAGGCCAAGGAGGAGGTGCGCCGGTTTTTGGGCGGAGATCGAATCCTGGCGGACAAACCCGTGGACCAATGGGATGTAGCGGCGCTGCTGAAACTGATGTGGGATTCCTGGAACAGCGTTTTTCGTAAAACCCTCGGTCCGGCGGAGCGAAGCCTTGTGAGTGAATTGCGGGACCATCGCAACCGGTGGGCGCACCAGCAGACATTTTCCAGTGACGACGCCGACCGGTCACTGGACTCCATGATGCGTCTACTTTCTGCTGTTTCCGCACCCCAGGCCGACGAGATAGGGAAGATGAAGCAGGAACTGAGGCGCTTGATTTTCGACGAGCAGATGCGCCATGAGAAGCGAAAAACCTCCGGAACCGCCATTGAAAGCTCCGCCGCGGGGAATCTCAAGCCCTGGCGCGAGGTGGTCACACCGCATAAGGACGTGGCCAGCGGCCGTTATCAGCAGGCCGAGTTCGCAGCCGACCTCTGGCAGGTACATCTTGGCGGCGGAACCGACGAGTACAGAGACCCGGTGGAATTCTTCCGTCGAACCTACCTCACCGAAAGCCTCAAAGGAATCCTGGTGGGTGCGGTGCAGCGGCTTTCGGGTAAGGGGGGAGACCCGGTGGTTCAGCTCCAGACCAACTTCGGGGGTGGCAAGACTCACTCCATGCTGGCGCTCTACCACCTGTTCTCAGGCATCTCGCCTACGGAACTGGCGGGCATCGATGCGGTCATGCAGGAGGCCGGGGATTTACCGCTTCCGGCTGCCCGTCGGGTCGTGCTGGTGGGCAATAAGATCTCTCCGGGGAATCCCACCACCAAACCGGACGGGACAGTGGTTCGAACTCTCTGGGGGGAGTTGGCCTGGCAACTGGGCGGCGGCAAGGCCTTTGAGCGCATAAAGGCCGATGACGAAAAAGCCACCAGCCCGGGCGACGTGCTGCGAGAGTTGTTCATCGAATACGGACCGTGTTTGATCCTGATCGACGAATGGGTGGCTTACGCGCGTCAACTCCATGATCAGGATGATCTGCCGGCGGGCGGTTTCGAGACACAGTTCTCCTTTGCTCAGGTGCTGACGGAATCGGCAAAATTAGCGGGTAACTGCCTGCTGGTCATCAGTCTCCCTGCGTCGGATACAGGAGGGTCCCATGGCTCACCCCATTCGGGGGCGGATGATGTGGAAGTAGGTGGCCAGCGCGGGCGAGAAGCTTTAGACCGCTTGCGGAACGTTGTGGGCCGCTTGGAATCTTCATGGCGGCCGGCCAGCGCCGAGGAAGGGTTTGAGATCGTGCGGCGGAGGTTGTTTGAGCCACTTGCCGATCCCATCCAGTTCAAACATCGCGACGTGGTGGCGCGGGCCTTCGGAGATTTTTATCGCGCACAGCAGGCGGAGTTCCCGCCCGAGTGCCGTGATGCCGACTACGAAAAGCGAATCAAAGCAGCTTACCCCATCCACCCGGAAATTTTTGATCGGCTCTACACCGATTGGTCCACACTGGTGAAGTTCCAGCGCACGCGGGGTGTCCTTCGATTGATGGCGGCGGTCATTCACAGCCTGTGGGAAAAGGGCGACAAGAACCCGCTCATCCTGCCGGCTAATATTTCCATCGACGATTCACGCGTTCAATTCGAGCTGACCCGCTACCTTTCGGACAACTGGGTTCCTGTCATCGAAAAGGACGTGGATGGGTTCAACTCACTGCCCCTGCGCATGGATGGGGATGTGCCGAACCTGGGCAAGTTCTCGGCATGCCGTCGTGTGGCACGGGCCATCTACATGGGTTCAGCGCCCACGGCCTCGGCGGCCCATCGGGGAATTGAAGACCGCCAGGTGAAGCTTGGCTGCGTGATGCCCGGCGAGTCACCCGCCATTTTCGGCGATGCTCTGCGCCGTCTGGCAGGAGCCGCCACCTATCTTTATCAGGACGGCCCCCGTTACTGGTATTCCACTCAACCCACCGTCACCAAACTGGCCGAGGACCGGGCCGAACAGTTGAAGCGAGATCCCGACAAAGTGGTCCATGAGTTGAATAAACGCCTGCGGGAAGACCTGCGCCAAACCGGCGATTTCAACCGAATTCATCCCATGCCGCCCTCTGGCCAGGACGTTCCCGATGACCTGGAAGCCAGATTGGTTGTGCTGGGGATTGATTATCCTTACAGCAAGGAGCCGGGAAATGCGGCTGAACTGACCGCCAAGGCCATATTAGCCTCGCGCGGCAGTTCGCCCCGCCTCTATCAGAATACGCTTGTGTTTCTGGCAGCGGACAAGACCCGGCTGCAGGACCTGGACGAAGCTGCCCGAAAGTATCTGGCCTGGGAGTCGATTCTTGCCGAAAAGGATGCGTTGAATCTGGATCCACAACAGGTAAAGCAGGCCGAAACCCAAAGGACCGCCGCCGATGGCGCCGTGACGGCACGCCTGCCTGAGACTTACCAATGGCTCTTAACGCCCGTCCAAACGACCCCTCAAGCAGCGGTCGAGTGGCAAGCATTGCGGCTCTCGGGCCAGAACGCGCTGGCCGTGCGGGTCAGCAAGAAACTCAAAAACGACGAATTGCTGATTACGAGCTTTGCGGCCACCCGACTGCAAATGGAACTGGACCGTGTTCCCCTCTGGAGGGGAAATCATGTGGCCATCAAGCAACTGGTGGAAGACTTTGCCCGCTATATCTATCTGCCACGGCTAAAGGATTCATCGGTGCTGCTCAATGCCATTCAGGATGGAATATCCTTACTGACATGGGTAAAGGACGCTTTCGGCTTTGCGGACAGCTTTGACGAAGCAGCAGCGCGTTACCGGGGGTTGCGCGGGGGGCAGATGATTTCCTTTGCCCATCCGGATACGCCGGGACTCCTTGTTAAACCGCAAATCGCCTACGAGCAAATGGAGGCTGAAAGAACCCCGCCGCCAACCGGTGGTGCGCCCGATGAACCGACCCCGGAAGGTGGCGGCCCCATCCCGCCGGATACAGGGGGTGATACGCCCGAACCCCCGGATACGCCGATGCCGACGCCAAAAGCCAAACGCTTTTACGGTACGGTTACTTTGGATACAACCCGGGTCGGTCGTGACGCAGGCCGCATCGCCGAGGAGGTGATCGCACATCTCTCAGGCATCTTCGGCGCGAACGTAACAGTCACCCTCGAAGTGGAAACCACCACACCTTCCGGCGCTCCGGACCATGTGGTCCGAACGGTTACGGAAAACTGCAGTACCCTTAAATTTTCCTCGTTCGGCTTTGAGGAAGAATAAAGAGAATTTCGTGATTCGGCCCTGCCTTTTTGGCTACCGGGTCCGGGCCAACAGGTTTTGTTCCTTATGGACGAAGACCTTAAAATCGGTGATGTGCTGGACGGCAAATACCTGCTGGTGCGAAAGCTTGGGGAAGGTGGATTTGGTAATGTCTACCTGGCCCAGGATACCGTGCTGAGCGAGCGTTATGTTGCGCTCAAGTGTCTCAAAATCGATGAAGACGACAGGGAGTCTTATCTCATCCGAGAGATGAACTTCCTTGCGACCCTTGCGGACCCCCATGTGGTCGGTTTCTTCCACCACTTCAAAAACAATGATACCCTTTTCCTGGTTATGGAATATTGCTCAGGGGGCTCCCTTCGTCAATTCCTGCAGGCAAAAGGCAAGGTTAAACCGGAGAAAGCCACCGGATGGGTTATCAATCTCTGCGACACGCTCCAGCAGGTACATGATCATGGCATCGTGCATCATGACCTGAAGCCGGAAAATCTCCTTTTCAGTCTTGATGGAACCCTAAAGATCGCGGATTTTGGTGTCGCCAACACGAGGGGCGGCACGCATTCGTATATGTGCCCGGAGCTTTTTCTCCCTGCCGAAAATGTCTCTCGAACCGATGGTCGGGTGGATATTTACGCCCTCGGCGTCACCCTGCTTGAATTGGTCACCGGGAAAAACCCCTTTTTCCATCTCTCNGAAGGCGACTTGCTTAACGCCAAGATACGCTTGGATTTCGGTGATGCCCAATTACCCGAATGGCTCAAAGAAATTCTCCTCAAAGCGCTTCATCCAAAACCCGAGCTTCGCTTTCAAACCATGCGCGAATTCAGGGAAGCCATTGAATCGAGGCATGTCCCCTATGTCTTTGACCTCAAACGAATCCAAGCGCAGAAAGCAGCGCAGAAAGCGGAATTGTATCTTTCAAGAAAGCGATATCTCAAGGCCCTGAAGGTTAGCAATCAGGCCCTCAAGTTGGACCCCAATTGCGTTGGAGCCTTAATCACCGCTGGAAAATGCGAACTGCTCCTAAAAAGAGTTGAGCGGGCTGAGGTATTTTTTGAGAAGGCGGTTAAGCTCAACCCACGTGTAAACATACAAAAGCAACTTGGATGGATTTACCTGGAAAGGCAACGTTACCCCGAAGCAATATCCATGCTCCATGACCACCTTCAACGTGAAGCGGCTGATTACGAAGCCTATAATTTACTGATAAAGGCATTTTACGAAACAGACCGGTATGAAGCAGCTATTGATCTGATAGAAATTATTCTGAAAGATTACCGGGACAACAACTGTTTTGAAAACAACCTACTTCTCTGCTACATCCTTTTGGGGACCCCTACAGAAAGTTTGCCACTTCTTCGGGACAAAGAAAATCCATTTTTGACCTACAATTGGAATGTCTACAGAGAAAAACCGGCTGCCTGGGATAACGAAAACGGTAGACCCCTGAAGTCAAAGCTGATTTTTCAGGACTTCAGACATGGCAACAACCGCAAGCGGGAACAAAATACCATCACTATCGAGCACGAAAACAGAGGCAGATGGGAGTTTCAAGATCCCATCATCTGTTTGGGAAGAAATTCGGGTAATGATCTTGTGTGCAGCGAAATGAGTGTCAGTAGGCGACACTGCGTTATCATCAATTATCCGGAAGACGTGTGGATACACGATCTTAGCAGTACCCACGGCACCTACATCGATGGCCTTCCCCTGGAGCAACCTGCCTTTCTGGATCGGAGATGCCTTCTTTCCATTGGGAATAGCGAATTGACGGTTTTGCCGAAAGAAGGGATTTTGCTTTAGATATTACTTTAGAAGGAGTTTTACTGTGCCAAATCGAGTTGATTGCTCCCAGTTGAGTTTATTTCCAAAGGATCCAAGGGACCTTGCAGATACAATCGGCTTGGATTGGTGGGCGGCAAAAAAGCTCTATGACGACGAATGGCTGAGCTTCGATCCTGAAACCAGTTTGATAGATAACTTCGGAATGGAGACTGAATTTGTCTTCCTGGGGTCTTTGGTTTCTGCCGGCTGCACACCGCGAATATTGTCAAAGCTATTGAACAGATTAGAAAAGCCCTATCGCTACGATATCCGAGAAGTCTTTTATGATTGGCCTTCACAAACGTGGAAAGACCTGCCATCTCAAATCACTCGCGAAGAGACGGCAGAGGAAATCATTTGCGAGCTTGAAGATCAGGAAGACATAGATTCCCTTTTGGAAATTAAAGCGATGCTGCAGGAAGCCATTGACCGTTTAAACGCTGATGAACAGACTGAAAAAGACTTTTGAAACTGGGAGGCTTGAAACATGCTTACAGGCATAACTGCTCTTGAGCTTCTAGGGAACTGATTGAAAAGAAGATTCGATTCTCCAATGCTGAGGACATGGTCGGTTCAATTGACATCATCACCGACTATTACGATGTGTCGGATGAACTGCTTCATGAGAATCCCGAATTCAAGTCTTACCTGAAAGAACTGAGCACAACAAAAGGTGATTTCAGCGAAGAAAGAATCCGGAAGTTCTCCTCAGCCTTTGAACAGGCCGGAGTCTAGTTTGGATAGGGATTCGAAATCAATGATTCGATAAATCAAACCTGAGTTGAAGCGGTTTTTTCAAACGTCCTGCGTAGAAGAAACGACGAACAAAAGCGGTCATCACGTTTTTCACGATCGATATTTACAAAAGGAGACGGAATGGCAATTCCTGATTTTCAAACCATTATGCTGCCACTACTAAAATTGATGAGCGATGAAAATGTTCGTCCATTGAGCGAACTACGAGAATCTCTATCCGTTTCTTTTGGGCTCGCTGATAATGAACGGTTGGAATTGCTGCCCAGCGGTACACAGCCCGTTTTTGATAACCGCGTTGCCTGGGCGACAATCTATCTTCACAAAGCTGTGCTTCTTGAAAGGCCCAAAAGGGGTTATTACAAAATCACAAAGCGAGGACTTTCAGTCCTCGACGAAAAACCGGAGAAAATCAACATAAAATTTCTAGAGAAATTCCCTGAGTTTTTGGAATTCAAGAACAAGAAACGGGATGAAAAGAAGAAACAGCCTACCGGTGGTGCCGTAACAGAGATCAATCCAGCAGAGGCTTTGGAAAACGCTTACCAGGAACTCCAGATAGCCTTGACCTCAGATCTTCTACAAACCATTAAAGAATGCACGCCGGCCTTTTTCGAGCGGTTGGTGATCGATGTGCTGATCAAGATGGGATATGGAGGGTCCAGAAGAGAAGCGGGCCAAGCCATGGGCAAATCAGGGGACGGGGGTATTGATGGGATTATTAAGGAAGATAAGCTCGGGTTGGACATTATTTATATTCAGGCAAAACGATGGGATGGGACTGTTGGGAGGCCTGAAATTCAGAAATTTGCTGGAGCGCTCCAGGGGCAAAGAGCCCGCAAGGGGATTTTCATTACAACGTCTAACTTTACCAAAGACGCCTTGCAATATGTGCTGAACATCGAAAGCAAAATTATTCTGATTGATGGAGAGCGATTGGCTGAGTTGATGGTTGAGAATAATGTCGGGGTTTCTTCAATCGGATCTTATGAAATAAAGAAAATCGATTCAGACTATTTCATTGATGAGTAGGACGACACAAACTTCGCGCCCTGAAAGAGTGAGAATATCAAATGGAAATTCAAACAGGTTGGGTCAAGCCACCGAAACAGATTGGTGGACTGGACCATCTTTCAGTGCAGGCGCCCTGCATCAACCTATACGGGAAACTGGTGCCAGGAATTACAAATGTCACGGACCGCGCCCGTTATTACAGCTTTTATCCCTGGGTCGTTTGGGCATTAGAGCAGAGAGGCTTTACGTATAACGATGTCTTTATCGACAGGTTTCGTAGGGCCGACAGCCTTTTTACGTTGATTGCAGGACGTCACTCCCATATTACAGGCGAAAACAGGGAAGCCCACGCCGCCGCAACCGTTGGGAGCGCCAATCTTTCAAAACAAATTACAGCAGTTTGTGACGGAGAAAGCTTACGCCTATCCGATTTTTCCCACAGGAAAAAAGGAGAGCATCAATATTTCAAAAACAAGCTGGGCGGTCTTGGGCAGTACTATATCGGGGTGTTTTCCGAACTGAATATCATGGACGGCACCGTGAGTGCGGGGATTAAAAACACCAATCAGGTAGGTAAAATCCTTGCACAATCCATCGATAAGGGCGTCGAGGGGAGCCTTTTTTTAGATACCATAGAGGCAGACACAATTTCACCGGATCGGTTGGATCAATTGAGCAGCTTTTGTCCATGCCAACTTGCAAATAATCCCGAAGAACACAAGCTTTTGTGCGATCTGTTTTTTGTGAAAGGGCTGTTTGGTGGAATGGATATGCTTCCGAGACGCAGAACCCTCCAGCTTATACTCCACCTTTCTGATTATCTGGCCGAAGAAGGCCTTTCCATTGATCTCAGCCAATTTCGAGGATGCGTGTATGGAAATGCATTACCAAACGGAGAGGCCTGGCCCCTGCCGGAGCGTTTGCACATAAACCGGGATAAATGGGCCATATATCAACGAAATGAGCTTCTCTCGATTGCAGTACAGGGACTGTTTTATGCCCTGCTGGATACCTATGAAGAATCTGGTCGTCGATTTCAGTCCGTTGAAGAACTCTGCCAGTGGTTTACAACTACGCCTGAAGTGGAACAAGCTGCGGAATCCTTTGGCTTTGAAACCTCTTTTGGAAATCTGGCAGGGGATTGCAGAGAATGGCTTCCACCATTGTCGAACTGGACCCATGCTGACCACGAAGTTCATCTTTCGAATAGGGTTGAAAATCTTTGTCAGAAGGAAAAAAATGTCGTTGCGCGTTCGGAGATTGTCCAATCGTGCCTCAAAATATTACTCGCCCTCAAAAATCGTAATGAAACCGAAAAATCGTATGGGGAGTTCATTTTTCCCCCGAATTATTTTCAATTCTATCCCATCAATCTGAAGACCTTCCTCGCCTTCAGCGAAACTGGCTGGCGGAATTTGACTGTAAAGGAATGGATTAAATGGCTCTGCTCTGAATGGGGTGTGAAAACCCATTTCCGGGTAGCGCTTAGAAAACTGCGCAATCAACCCAGTCGACATTTCGTATTCGCCCATCAGATCATGATGGCGATCAAAGCTTAGAGGTTATCGATGTTCCAAAGGCGGTCTTCACATCACCCCGTTTCAACCAGTCTCTGAGGATATTGAAAGACATTGGTGCTCTCGTCAAGAAAAACAACAGTTGGTCGACTTCAGATCTGGGCCGGCAATTAAAGGAAATAACCGATGATTGATGGAATTTCATTAATAAAGGAAATCAAAAAGGGCGGTTATGAGTCCTCGCTTTTTACAACCTTTAATGCCTACCTCCCCTTTTACGAAGATGTGGTGTTGCGAAAGCTCGTATCGTCTGGATCACGGCATAATGTGTTGCTCATGGACGAGAGTCAATTCGCACAGTCGGTCGCGAACAACCCTCCCCAATTAGCCGGAAGAGCCTATTCGTTGCTTCCCATGCACTCAAACGGAGCGTTTCATCCAAAAGTCATTTTACTTCTTGGAAAGAAAAAGGGATCACTTTTTGTGGGAAGTCATAATTTGACGCTTTCCGGATTTGGCTTCAATCGCGAAATCACCAGCCTTGTCCGGCTGAACGACAAGGAAGATGCCGATGCAGTTGATGTGATCAGCACTGCGTGGAGGAAGATTCAGGGATGGGTTGCGTGGCAGGGTGATCGATTACCAAAACATCTCGTTGAAATGGTTGATAAAGTGGCCGGCTTTGCACCCTGGCTAAAGAAAGAACTGACCCCCAGGGGCGGAAACCTTTTTCTCATAAGCTCCGACCCTGGAAGCCCAAGTCTCTGGCGCCAACTTAGAGAGCAAATCAAAGGAAAAATAAAACGGGTTATCATTTCCGGTGCCTTTTTCGACAATGACCTGGAATTTATCAAACGGGTTCAGGCAGATTTGAGTCCAAATGAATTCTTTGTAGGAATCGATCCTTCCACCGTTCAGATGCCTTCCGATGCTGTCAATTTAAGCAGCATTAATTTTTTGAATTGTCGTCGGCTGGGGGGAACAAAGACCAAAGAGGAAGAGTCTTTTGGGTATCTCCATGCAAAATCAATTCTTGTTGAAACGGAAGAAGGGACGGTTCTTTTTGCAAGTGGGAGCGCCAACCCCAGTAGGCCGGCATGGATGCACGAAGAAATGGCCGGAAATGTGGAAATGATGTTGGTCCGAGTGGGCCATGAAGCTGAAATGGCTGCCAACGAAATGGGCATTCTCGATATCCCCACAATGCCCGGGTTGTCCTTTGCTGATTGGGATGTTGTTAAAAAAAACTGGCGATCTGAGAAAAGTAGCGATTCAGAACGATCTTTTAAGCTGGGAATCGCTTTAGCAACTGATAAAGGCCTTACCTTCAAGGCTCATGTGCCCGATTTACCCGATGAACTCGACTGTGAACTCCTGGATAATAACAAGGAAATTCAGCTATCTGTTAGCGCCAAATTGTTTGATGGTGAATATGGTATCGGTATCGATACTTTTGACGCAAAGAAACATAGCGTCTCCTATATACGGTGCAGCATTGGCGAAAAAAATCTTATATTTCTTGTGCACGACAAAGAACAGATAAATCAGCATTCAAGAACTGGGCTGCAGCGCCGCTTTCGTGAAGCCCTGAATAGCCTGAACTCGGGTACCCCTGACATCGTTACGCTCATACAATGCGTTGACAAGATTATGTTTTCAACATCAAAGGATGCGGGTGCCGCTGCCGCCAAACTAAGTGCCGGGAAAAAGCAAAAAGAAAAGGCAGATAGTGAAAATCCTGAAAAAGGCCCTTCCTTGTCCATTGATATAAGTGAAACTCGAAAAACCAAGAAGAAATTGCGACTACGCGTTTCAGATGATCTGGCGTATCTGCTGGATACCCTGATTTATCATCTCAAATTGGACAAAGCGATAGAAATGCCGGTTGAGTCCGTCGACGGTAAAGGACGAAGCGAAGAAGAACAGGTCGGCGCGGAAGACGCTGAGGATTCTGTTGAAGAAATTACCGACGAGGAAACTGCTGCAAGCACATTGAAGCTATGCCACGGGAAGGTCCACACTCTTGTAGGTAGAATGGTCAATCAATTGAATGAGCTGAAAAAGGGTAAAGCATCTCTCGATGATATTGTTGTTCGGCTTACAGGTGTTCTGGCCTTGTTGCGGCACTTGAGGGGATGTGACGGTAAGACTTTCTGGATTAAGTCCGGCCAAACATCTTTCCCCCAAAAAGAGCGAAAACGGCTACTCGATGCAGTCGCTGGCAGCCTGTTTGAGGGAAAGGATTCAATCCTGTATCATGGCGGAAAGCCAGATGGATTGGACGAATCCGAAGATATGGCAAGACTCAAGGGCCTTTTGCTGTGGTTAGCGTGGGATTGTGGTTTGGTACTTGATTTAGAAACACCTTTTAATGAGGCGCCTGAGAAATTTTCCAACAGAATCACCAACAATGCACTATTTTTGGCATTTGCTCAGCTCGCAAAAGATGATGAAGTGACCATTCATGAGGCGAAGGAAAGTATCGCACCGCTTTCTACGAGCGATATGGATTGGTTAAATTGGATCTTATCCACAGGGAAAACGGTTTCAAAGTTTATTTCATCGCCGGAAAAATTTGCCGAAGATGGCGATATCAAACCGGGTGATTTGGCTGTTCATCCCAAAGTCCCCAGTTTGGGGGTGAGAATGGTTTCGAGCCAGATTATAGACAAAACGAATTTGATCTCTTTCAATCCAGGCAGGAAGCAAATTGGTTATCAAACTGCTGCGATTAAAGTAGTTCCAATAGAGCGGGTCGTCCAAAAGAATCTTTTCTGGAATTGAAAATCTGGGGGCATCTTATTCTTCTTTGGGAGGATGCATTCCTGAATTGGGAAAGGTGCCCCGGAATTGATGGGTACAGCAAAAGGCGATTTCAGCGAAGAAAGAATCTGGAAGTTCTCCTCAGCCTTTGAAAAGGCCGGGGTTTAGGTTGGTCGAGGCAATTATTTAACTACGGAGTAAGACGTGGAATTAAAGGATATTGAAAGCCTGATCAAAAGGGGTGAAGCGGATCGCCTTGAATTCAAAAAGTCCACGGGCCAACGCACAAGCGCCGCCAAGACCCTTTGTGCCATGCTGAACGGTTCGGGCGGCACTGTCCTATTCGGCATCACAGACAAAGGCGATATGGTCGGGCAGAATGTTTCGGAGAAAACCTTGAGGCAACTGGTACAGGAATTTGGACGAATAGATCCGCCTGTTGCTTTGCCCACCGAAATCGTAAAGCTCAGTCCGGAAAAATCGATAATCGCGGTACATGCTGAAGGCCCGAAAGATGTCTATACCTACGATGGTCGGCCATACGCGCGTATGGGCCCCACGACAATAGTGATGTCTCGGGGGATTTACCAAAACCGATTAATGGAATCGATTCACGCATCCCGCCGATGGGAGACACTGCCGGCTAAAGGGGCTGCTGGACTTTTAGATCTGGATATTGACGAAATTCAGCGGACCATGGACAACGCCATCAGCCTTGGCCGTTTGGAACCGGGGCAGGATCGCAGTCCGGAACTGATTCTTCGCCGGTTTCAACTGATTGAAGACGATCGTCTATTAAATGCCGCTGTAGTGCTTTTTGGCAGTCAGGACAGTAGCTCCCTTCAAATCAGTTACCCGCAATTTGCAATTCGCATGGCCAGATTCAGAGGCGTCGACAGATTAGCGGATTTTGACGATAACCGCCAATACTGGGGCAATGCTTTTAAACTCCTTCAGTACGCCGGGTCGTTCCTCATGGATCACGTTCCAATCCCGGGCAAAGTGATTCCTGAAAAACTGATCCGGGAAGATCGTCCCTTGTATCCGCCTCGTGCCACAAGGGAAGGGATTGCCAACGCCATTTGTCATCGCGACTATGCCGGTCACGGTGGCGCGGTAACGCTGAGCATGTTCGATGATCGGCTTGAGATTGCAAATCCCGGCACATTTCATTTCGGCGTGACCCCCGAATCCCTGACCAAGCCACATATTTCACAGCCATGGAACCCACTGATCGCATCGGTTTTTTACCGTTCAGGCATTATAGAGCGCTGGGGAACTGGAACACTGAATATCCTGGCCTGGTGCAATAAAAATCGAAATCCTGTCCCGGTTTGGAAGGATGACAAAGAACATTCCACGGTAACGTTATCCTTTTTTCCCTCAGCCGACCTGAAAGAAAAAAGAGTACCTGGAACCCATATAACTGACCCAGTCACTGACCCAGTCACTGACCCAGTGAAGCGACTTTTACATTTTTTGGATACAGAGAAAAGCAGCAGCCAATTGCGTGAAGCCCTGAATGTAAGGCATCGTCACTATTTCCGCCGCCAATACATCCAACCGGCTCTTGAAATGGGGTTGATCGAATACACGATTCCCGAAAAACCGAGCAGTCGTCTGCAGCGATACAGGCTTACGAGAAAGGGAAGGGATGCACTGAAGATGTGAAAGGGGGCCTTGAAAACGCAAGGAAAAATGCTGGGCCAAAAAAACTGAAGCCGCCCATCGGACGGCTTCGAACGCTCCTTCTACACCTGGCAGACGAGACTGGCAAAAAGATAGTTTTTTTCAACTCGTCATGTCAAGATCCTTTTGTGTGCAGTATTAAAATGCTGGGAGCCAATTTCCAAGCCTCAATTTATCAAGAATCCCATCAAAAATGAAACGGGGAGTAGCCCTAAATTTCAAGCGGGGAAGATATTAAAGGGCGCGGTCCAATATTCTAAAACAAAATGGGGACACCATGCATGTATGCATTCACCGAGGTGCCAGGCAAATAGGTGGGAGTTGTGTCGAGGTTGAAAGTGGAGGGAAACGGCTCCTTATCGATTTTGGCCTGCCGCTGGATGCGGAAGAGGATATCGGGAATTACGTTCCTCCTGTTGTTGGATTAGATGGTAACGATCCATCTCTTTTGGGAATTCTGATTTCCCATCCCCATCTTGACCATTTTGGGCTACTCGCCCACATCTCTCAGAAGATTCCGGTGGGCATGGGCGCCGCCGCCCGTCACATACTTGAAGCCGCAGTCCCTTTCCTTCCTGGCAACTGGCCAATTCCAGCGAAGGGCTGGAATTACGGGTCTGGGCAGGGCTTTGGAATAGGCCCCTTTACCGTCACCCCTTTCCTTGTGGATCATTCCGCTTATGACGCCTATGCGTTGTTGATCGAAAGTAACGGCAAGATGATTTTCTATAGCGGCGATTTACGGTCCCATGGGCGTAAGGCAGCACTATTTGAGCGCCTGACCGCAAACCTACCCAAGAGCATTAACGCGCTGCTGTTGGAAGGATCCTCACTCGGCCGCCTCACCGATGATCAACATTTCCCCACGGAAAAAGAAATCGAGGCACAATTAATCCATCTCTTTTCCAATACCGATGGCATGGCACTGGTCCACACATCAGGCCAAAATATTGACCGTATCGTTTCCATTTTCAGGGCTTCCAAGAGAACTGGAAGAAATCTGATTATCGATCTCTATACAGCGGCAATTCTGGAAGCGACAGACAATGCTAATATCCCCCAATCCACTTGGACAGACGTCGCTTTGTATGTACCGCAGTCCCAGCGGTTACAGATTAAAAAGAATGCCTGGTTTGATCTGCTGAAACGGCACTCCGCCAATCGTATATTTATTGAAGATCTTCAACGGTTATCCAGGAAATCGACTTTGCTTTTCCGCCCTTTGCATCGAATTGACCTTGAACGGGGCAACTGTCTTTCAGGGGCGGTCTACGTCTATTCGCAATGGGAAGGTTACTGGGAACGCGGTGATTACGATATGGTCAAGACCTGGCTTGGGCGGCACTCCATCCCGAAACACAGCATTCATACATCAGGACACGCCAGTCCATCCGATCTCAAAAATCTGGTCGCAGCAATCAATCCACACAAGGTGGTTCCGATTCACAGCTTTTTCCCCGAGAAATATCCCGAGCTGTTTCCCAATGTGGAGGCTCACAATGACGGCGAATGGTGGGAGGTATAAATGAGAAAATTATCCGAATCTTTTATGGATGCCCTTTTGAAACCAGATCGTCTGCTTCACCCCATACTCGAACGAATAAAGCTGGACCATACGCTCATGCTCTCCATTCGCAAGGGTTACATCAATATCTATTACCGGGGCGGCAACATCCTGAGAATAAAAGAACACCCTAAGGGTTCCTACAGTGCATTCTTTGATAATAAGTACAATAAGTTCGATCTGCCAATGCCTGCCTTGCCTGCCACTATCGAAAGCTTACTTGAGGCAAGAAAGTGGGTAGACTCTTTTCAGGACCTCAAGGGAGTTATGGATTTTTATTTCTCTGAATTGAGCAAGCCGGAAAGGGAATTTCAACAGCTGGTTGCCCGGGAGAACAACTTCTCGACCATAGCGAATCAGAGTGAATACTTTGTTTCAGATATTGAATTTTCAGATTCAGCGCTTGGAGCGCGGTTTGATATACTGGCTTTACGCTGGCTTGTATCACAGCGAAAAAAGACCGGCAGTTGCAAACCGGCCTTAATTGAAATGAAGTATGGGGATAATGCTTTAAGCGGCAGCGCCGGGGTTCTCAAACATTTGCGCGATATTGACTCGCTGATCTCTGATGGGGAAAAATACAAGGCCCTGCTGAAAACCATGGAACGTCAGTTCAACCAGTTGGATAAGCTTGGGTTACTGCGCTTTAATCGGGTCGCGAACTGGACAAAAATTCAACTGGATGCCAGCGAGAAGCCGGAAGTAATCTTTATACTGGCCAATCATAACCCTCGCAGCTCCAAGCTGGATACGATTTTGAATGACCCAAAAATTGATGCATATGATCATTCGTCAAATTTTGATTTGAAATTTTATGTGGCCAGTTTTGCCGGTTATGCATTACACGCGGACTGCATGATTACGCTGTCGCAGTTTCGCGGGCTATTGCAGCACAAAAACAACATAAATGGCACGTAACGAACATCCCTTTCTTTGAGTTTTGATACGCCAAGGGAGCATCATATTTGGAGGCCTGACAATGTCAAACCTATGGCCCAAAACAGAACCCCGGCATACGGATTCAGAAGCTGAAAAAAAGGTTTACAACGCGCTCAAAAAAGGATTGCCCAAAGGATGGCACGCCTGGCATTCGCTGCGTCTGCGGGACCGGAAAACGGGGCAACCCACGGAAACAGATTTTGTCATTGCGGATCCTTCCGGACCATCCATTCTCATTTTGGAAGTGAAAGGCGGCCTCGTCGAAGTCAATGACGGCCGATGGTTTCAAAATGGCCATCTCATGGAAAAGCCTCCCCTGAAGCAGGCATACGGCTTTTGCTCCTTCCTGATTCAAAGATTCAAAAATCTGAAAATTAACCGTCCCACGATGGGCTGTGCGGTATGCTTTCCGGATGTGCTCTTTGAGAAAGGACCTTTCGAGGATAATCTTCGCGGTCTTGTCATAAGCGAAAAGGATCTCCCTTATCTCGAAAAAGTCTTGCCCAGTGTTATGGCACGGGCAGTGCCGAATCCGTTCCCTGTGGATAATAATAGATGGCGCACGACCCTCCAGGAGTTCTGGGGAGAAACCTGGGTTCCGGAAATATGCCTTGGTACACGGGTGCAGATGGATGAGGAAAACCGGCTGCGGCTGGATAGTCATCAGCTGGAAATTTTTGAAACCCTTGAAGACAATGATCGGATGCTCGTGCAAGGAGGCGCTGGCACGGGAAAGACGCTTTTGGCAGTGGCGGCGGCCCAGCGGGAAGCATCCAAAGGAAAACGGGTGCTCTTGCTCTGTTTTACCGAGGCCCTCGCCGAATTCCTGGCTTTGTGCTTAAAAGAATCGAATGTGGAGGTACACCCGGTGAAGCATTTTGCCATGAACCTTTTGGGGGAACCATTCTCTGAAAGCCTTTCGTCGAGAACACCTGACTATTGGGAAGAGGTGACTTTGCGGGCTGCGGTTGATGGCCTTTCATCGGAAAAAAAGCGGTGGGATACTGTCATTCTGGATGAAGGCCAGGATTTCAGTGGAAATGATTTTGAGCTTGCCAAGGAATGTGTCGATAAGAACGGAAAACTCTGGATCTTTGCAGATGTGGGGCAAGCCTTCTGGCCTGATCGGTTATTGAGCCATGAATCCATTCAGGGATTCGCGAAATGGAATCTCAAGAAGCCTTACCGTTGTCATCCCGCCATACAACATCTCGATGAATGTTATGCTGGAGATTGCCGACCTGACCGAAATCTGCTTCAAAAAAGCATCAAGGAAGATGTCGTTCGCATTGTGACCTGTTCTGAAAGCCGTCTGCAAAAGCAGATCGGAAAGGAAATCAATCGATTGTTGAGCGGGGGTCTCAAGACGGATGATATCGCTGTATTGTCGCTCAGAGGCATGGGCTCTGAAGAAAGCATCGTTCATCAAAAGGAGATTGGGGGCCAAAGAATGGTTCTGGCAACCGATCCGGCTGCCGGTGAAAACATCATTTGCGACACATTCCTTCGATTCAAGGGCTTGGAGCGCCCGGCGATCATTGTTACCGATCTTCGTCTCGTATCCAATCTTTATGAAAAGCGAATGCACATTGCCGTATCCCGTGCTTTGAGCCTGCTGAGAATTGTGGGCCTGGAAAGCGAGATTCTAAAAGATGAGAGGCTATCGGGGCTGTTATAGCCTGATTATTTCATCCGAAGGGCAAATAATTAAGAACGAGGGGAAAAAAGAATGAAATTCGAGGAGTTCAAATCAGGTACTTATGTTCAGCAATATCAGTACAAAAGCTTTCTGCCCGAGAAGATCAACCACGATTGGAGTTGGGAGGACCCCAGAATCAACGTCCTCCTGGAGAAGGCGACGAAGTCACTGGGCGAGCTGAATGCCTTTACCCTCATTGTCCCTGATGTGGATCTCTTCATCCGCATGCATGTGATCAAGGAAGCGAACACGTCCAGCCGCATTGAGGGCACGCGAACCCGTATGGATGAGGTCTTGCTGGATGAAGAGGAGGTGATACCCGAGCGTCGTGACGACTGGGGTGAGGTCCAGAACTATATTCAGGCCATGAATGATGCCATCAAAGATTTACAGCTGTTGCCCCTTTCTCTGCGCCTGCTCAGGAATGCCCATGCCGTTCTTATGTCGGGGGTGCGCGGTGAGAAAAAGACGCCGGGTGATTTTCGTAGAAGCCAGAACTGGATCGGGGGCGCGTCCCTTTCTGATGCCGCCTACATTCCGCCCCATCACGAGGATATGCCGCAACTGCTTTCAGATATGGAAGCCTTCTGGCACAACGAAAAGATTCTGGTGCCGCACCTCATCCGCATTGCCATCAGCCATTACCAGTTCGAAACCATCCACCCCTTTCTGGACGGCAACGGCCGAATTGGACGTCTTCTGATCACCCTGTACCTGGTCAGTCACGGCCTGTTGTCCAAACCGTCCCTGTATCTTTCGGCCCACCTGGAAAAACAGCGCGGCGCCTATTACGATGCCCTCACCAGGGTTCGGGAGTCAAACGACCTGGGCCACTGGTGCCGGTTCTTTCTGCAAGGGGTATTTGAAACCGCTGAGAATGGAAAACGAACATTTCAGAATATTTTGAAACTTCGACAGGATCTTGAAAGTCGGATTGTCAAAATGGGGAGGCGCGCGGAAAACGGCCGAGGATTGATCTTGCACCTTTACGAGCACCCCGCCGTATCAATTCAACAGGTGATGGCGCTTTTAAATATCCAGTTTAATCCTGCACGCAATTTGATTGCCGCGCTTGAGGATATGGGAGTTCTAAAGGAAATTACCGGACAGAAACGTAACAGAATATTTCTCTTTGAACCCTACTTCAATATTTTTGCGGACACCGAAAGTGAAGCATAATGATTCTTATTGCACTTTAATGGTCTTAAAATGAAATAAAGATATCGTTGGTTCACCTTTTCCCACCGAAAAAGAGATTGTGGGCCTGGAGCGCGAGATTCTAAAAGATGAGAGGCTATCGGGGCTGGTTTGAAGTTCGGACACAATGGGAGCGAAAAAATGCCAGTGTCTAAAAAAATATCTTCGCCTGTGACCGTATCTGTCAAACGTGTATGCGATACTCTCTCCACTGGAACGTATTGAGGTGTTTTCAATAAGCCACCGTATCATTTCACAGGAGGGACAAAGTGAGAAAAACGCTAAAGACTGCAACGACTCTCGAAGAAACC
>JGI11705J14877_10000721_pt1 | contig 20166 bp, 19 predicted proteins | sample Etolaghawater15m_FD_14877 | JGI IMG/M metagenome (IMG submission 14877)
CAGGGGTGAAGGAAGCACTTTTCATGTGACGGTTTCGCTTGGTCGGGCGAAATTAACCAATGTCGATACCGCCATGCAGGACAGCAGGGTCGACCAGACTCAGCAACAACAGCTGAATGTTCTGGATGGCGGCCGAATCCTTCTGGTCGAAGACAACGAGATCAACCAGGAACTGGTGCTCGAATTACTGGTGAGCCAGGGGCTTAGCGTCGAAGTGGCGGAAAACGGCCAGCAAGCCCTTGATATGCTCGCCAGGCAAGACTTCGATGGCGTGCTGATGGACTGCCAGATGCCGGTTATGGATGGATACGAGGCCACGCGCCGGATTCGTGAACAGCAAAAATTCCGCGATTTGCCGGTGATTGCGCTGACCGCCAATGTCATGAGCGGTGATCGCGAAAAGGCTTTAAATGCCGGTATGAGCGATATCATCGCCAAGCCGATCGATCCGGATGAGATGTTTCTTACCATGGCCAGATGGATCAAGGCTGCCCATGATGATATGGACGATGCGGATACAGATGACAGGCCCTGTTAGTAAATTGTAATTACATTGCAATATTTACCTCATCAGCGCCATAATACGCGCCCCAAAAATTCCCAACCACCGTCACGCCATGACCGACCGAATCGATCAAATGAAAACCTGGCTGAACAGTCTGGGTTACGCGGACTATGACCTGTCCGTGGCTTCAGAAGACGCCAGTTTTCGCCGTTATTTTCGCTTAAAACAAGGTGATGCGAGCTGGATTGTCATGGACGCGCCGCCGCAACAGGAATCCTGCGATGCCTATGTCAAGGTAGCGAGGAAGCTCACAGGGGCACGCCTGAACGCGCCCGAGATCATGCATGAAAATCATGATGACGGTTTTCTGGTGATTAGCGATTTCGGCGACGAGTCGTACCTGCAGGCGCTGAAACAGGAAAACGCCAACAGCCTGTATGGCGACGCCATGGCGGCTATCCTGCGCATGCAGACGCGTATCGATACAGCGGACCTGCCGCCCTATGATGAAGAACTGCTGCGCCTTGAGATGGGCCTGTTCAAGGAGTGGTTTCTGGAAAACCTGCTGGAAATCGACATGACGCCCAACCAAAAGGGCATGTGGCAGATGACCACCGACGCCCTGGTCAAAAGCGCGTTGGAACAGCCGCAGGCTTTCGTGCATCGCGATTTCCATTCGCGTAACCTGATGCACCTGGCACAGGGCAATCCGGGTATTCTTGATTTTCAGGATGCGATGAACGGGCCGGTAACCTATGACCTGGTGTCATTGTTGCGCGATTGTTATATCGACTGGCCGGAGCCGCAGGTTGATCAATGGGTCATCGATTTTCTCGATTTTGCCCGTCTCGAACATCTGCAAGGCGTCAAGACCTCGGTGTTCATGCGCTGGTTCAACCTGATGGGTGTGCAGCGTCATTTGAAGGCGATTGGTATTTTCTCACGCCTCAAGCTGCGCGATGGCAAGGATGGGTTCATAAAGGATATTCCGCGCACGCTTAACTACCTGAAGATCATCGGCACCAATGAAATGAGCATGGTCGGCTTGTACCAGCTCATCAACGAGCTCAGTCTCGGTTTTCGTATCAAGTCCCTGCTGCGTTAGGGATGTTGGTTTGAATGCAATGATTCTGGCGGCCGGGCGCGGTGAGCGCATGCGCCCGCTGACCGATCGCTGCCCCAAACCACTGCTCGAAGTGCAGGGCAAACCGTTGATCGTGCACCACCTCGAGGCGCTGGCGTGCGCCGGTATCGAATCGGTGGTGATCAACCTGTCATGGCTGGGTGAACAGATCCGCCAGACACTGGGCGATGGTTCGGCCTTCGGTGTGCATATTCACTACAGTGACGAACCCGTGGCGCTGGAAACAGCGGGTGGTATCGTCAAGGCGCTGGACCTGCTCGATGATGAGTTCATCGTGATCAATGGCGATGTATATACCGATTTCGATTTCGCCCAGCTGCGAACCCTGGATGCCCAGGCCTGCCTGGTCCTGGTACCGAATCCGATCCACCATCCATGCGGAGACTTCGCACTGCGTGATGGCCTGCTGGTGAATGATGGGGATGAGTTGTTCACCTTTTCGGGCATTGCCGCCTATCGCAAATCATTTTTTATCGATGTGCCTGCCGGACGTAGCGCTCTGGCGCCTTTGCTGCGACAGGGCGCTGATGAAGGGGTTATTTCGGCACGGCTGTACGAGGGGGCATGGAGTGATGTCGGCACCCCGGCAAGGTTGCGGGCGCTTAATGGCGCTTAACTGACTGCGCTGGGGTATTGCCTTGCGCCTGTTCAACCCGCCGCAGGCTGGGCGGGTTCCGGTTCGATAATCGTTTTCAGATAACGCAGGCGAAAATCATGGATCGCCTGGCCGATGTCCCTGTCTGCTGAGGCCTTTCTCGTTACCTCGCTGATATCCAGCGCATTGAGCCTGTTCACCAGTCGCACCGCGTAGTCAGCCTGAGGATAAGGGTCGTTTTCATACCCGGTTCGCCCCCGTGCATCGGCAATACAGGCGCGGGTCATCTTGTAGAATCGTTCAGGACGGCGGAAGCTGTCGGTTTTCCTGAAAAATTCCAGCAGGGTCGAGGGCTTCATTTCGTAGGCGCGATGGATGTGGGTATGGTATTCGACCGTTAGCAAGGCCAGATCCGTAATGGCTTTAGGCGCTTTCCATTTGCGGCAGAATTCACCGGCAATGGCGACGCCGCGCATTTCGTGACCTCGGTGGCTGGGCAGGATTTCGGCTGGCGTGGTGGCCTTGCCCAGGTCGTGCATGAGCACGGCGAAGCGAATATCGGTGTCAAAGTCGAGTTCGGCGCTGCGTTTTAGACACATCATGACATGCACTCCGGTGTCGATTTCCGGGTGGTATCTGGGTGGTTGCGGCACGCCGAACAGTGCATCGATCTCTGGAAACAGGGTTTTCAGCACGCCGCATTCACGCAGGCTGGTAAAGAATACCTGTGGATCGGGTTCGCCCAGGGCCTTGTACATTTCTGTCCAGACACGTTCGGCCACCAGCGCATCGAGTTCGCCGGACGCCCCAATCTGACCAATCAATTGCCGGGTTTCGTCGGCGATGTTGAATCCAAGATGGGCATAACGCGCGGCGAAGCGAGCAACACGCAAAACCCTGACCGGATCCTCGACGAATGCATCGGAGACATGGCGCAATACGCGGCGTTCAATATCCTGCTGCCCGTTAAAGGGGTCAATGAGGGCGCCCTTTTCATCCAGGGCGATGGCATTGATGGTCAGGTCGCGGCGCTGCAGGTCCTGTTCGATGGTGATGTTCGGGTCGGTCTTGAACTGAAAGCCGGCATAACCGCGCGCGACCTTGCGTTCGGTGCGCGCCAGGGCGTATTCCTGTTTGCTGTCGGGGTGCAGGAACACGGGGAAATCCTTACCGATTGGTTTATAGCCATGTTCAACCATCTGCTCCGGCGTCGCCCCGGTGACGACCCAGTCAATATCCTGGCTGGCTAGACCCAGTAAGCGGTCTCTGATGGCCCCACCGACCTGATAGATCTTCATGTTGGCAAGCACTTATGACTTCAGATTCTGGCGGTAACGGTCGTAGTCCGGCTTGTTGCTGTATTGTTGGTTGAGGCCGTCGACAAACCACGCAAAACTGGTGCTGCCGGCGCTGTCGCCGCCATCGCAAGTGCTGGGCGTCTGCAGTGACCGGTAGTTGTCCATGGTGAACAGCTTGCCGGGCAGGTTCTGCAAAACCATGGCCTGCATGCGCGCCAGTGAGTCAGGTAGCAGGGTGACCATGCACCTGGCGTCGGAGCTGTCGGCAATCATCTGCACCATTTGCTGCAGGGTATAGGTTTCCGGGCCGCATAGCGGATAACGCTTTGAATGGCTGGCCGGGTTGTCGATGCTGTCGGCCATGATTCGGACCACGTCCCCCACGTAAACAGGGGCAATTCGGCTGTTGCCACAGGCGAGCGGGAAAATACCCAAACACCATTTCAGCAGTCCGGCAAAACGATTGATGAAACTGTCGTCTTCGCCGAAGATGATAGAGGGCTGAAAACTGGTGACTTCCAGGTCTTTCTGGCCATAGGTATGCAGCAGGTTTTCGCCCTCGCCCTTCGAGCGCAGGTAGTTGCTGCTGCCGCTGGCCTGGTTGGCGCCCAGCGCGCTGACATGTAACAGGCGCCGAATCTTGTGGGTCTGGCAGGCATGTACGATGGATTTGACGAAATCGACATGCATGCGGCGAAAGCTGGTACGACGGGTTTCGTTAAGTATGCCAACGAGATTGATAACCGTGTCATGGCCCTTGCACAGGTCGGTGAGTTCGGCCTGGTTCATGATGTTGGCCTGCACCAGCTTCAGGGTTGGCAAAACCTTGAGTGCCGCGAGCCGATGGGGACGGCGGCAGGGGATAGTGACCTGGTAGCCGCGGTTCGCCAGTTCCACCGCCAGATGACGGCCGACGAATCCGCTACCGCCGAGCAGGATGATGTTTCGGTGTTTCATATCAGTTTGCAGTTGAAGTAGAAGCCTGGGGTTTGGACGAGGGTTTGCGGCGTCTGCGGCGCGAGCTGCGCGCGCCATGGTTGTCCTCCGAAGCTTTTTGTCCGCCGGAGTGACGACCGTGCGGCTTGCGCTCCCGCCCCTTGCCCGCATGACCGCGATTGGTGCCCATCTCGGAGGACATCATCTTTTTGCGTGGTTTGGGTTCAACCAGCAGTTCGGCGGTAATGGGTAAGGTGGTGATCGCACGACCGATATATTCCTCTATGTCCATCATGTTCATGGCATAGTCTTCGCAGATAAAGCTGATGGCATGCCCGGCGGCGCCGGCGCGCGCCGTGCGCCCGATGCGGTGCACGTAATCCTCACCGATATCGGGCAGGTCGTAATTGAATACGTGGGTGACATCGGGGATGTGCAGGCCGCGCGAGGCGACATCGGTGGCAACCAGAAAGGCGAACTCACCATCGTGAAATTTCTTCAGCAGCTTTTCGCGTTTGTTCTGGTGTATGTCACCCGAGATGATGGCGGCCGGGAGGTCGTTGCCGGACAGGTATTCCCAGATCTTGATTGCCGCATGTTTGGTGTTGACAAAAATGATCGAACGCTCAGGCTGCATCTGCTTGATCAATCCCAGCAGCAGGGGGATTTTTTCCGGATTGGCCGGGTGGTAGGCGACCTGGTCGATACGTTCAACTGCCGGGCTGTCGGATTCGATCTTGACCAGTTGGGCATTGTTCATGTGTTCATAGGCCAGTTCCATGACCTTCTGCGCCATGGTCGCGGAAAACAGCATCGACAGGCGTTGTTCTGGCGGCGGCAGGCGGCGTAGCAGGTAGCGCACGTCCTTGATGAAACCCATGTCGAACATGCGGTCAGCCTCGTCCAGCACCATGCTGTTGGCGAATTTGAGGGTGTATAGGTTCTGTTTGAAAAAATCGATCAGTCGTCCGGGGGTGCCGATCAGGATGTCGACAGGCTCTTCGAACTGTTTCTTTTGCTGTTCATAGGCCTTGCCGCCGTAACAGATCGCCAGTTTTAGACCGGTGTGAGGAACCAGNTTTTCGGCGTCCTTNTGNATCTGAATNGCCAGCTCNCGGGTNGGNGCCAGNATCAGTGANTTGGGNTTGCCGGGCNGGGTCGGGTCGGCTTCNCGNTCAAGCAANCGNTGCATGCANGCCAGCAGNAANGCCAGCGTTTTGCCNGTGCCGGTCTGAGCCTGNCCCGCACAATCCTTGCCCGCAAGCAANAGCGGCAGCGACTCGGCCTGGATCGGCGTGCACAGTTCCAGCATGTTATCACGCAGCGCCTGCTGCAGTCGTTTGTCCAGCGGTAGCGAGTCGAAAGGAATGTCCGTGAGGTGGTGTTTACTCATGTATTTACAGGTCAGGTTAAAAACGATCGGCAATCATATCACGCCTTGACAGTACGTGTGGATATGCATAAATTAGGTCGCCTTACAACACGCGCAAGGGCTGGTCAGAAGCCGTCTGCCCACCCACCATTAAACACAAAATCTGGAGAAACCCAAGTGAGTGATAAAATTATATACCTGACGGATGACAGCTTTGAGAGCGAAGTCCTTCAGGCGGATCAGCCCGTACTGGTGGACTACTGGGCTGACTGGTGTGGCCCGTGCAAAATGATCGCTCCGGTGCTCGAAGAGATTGCCGACGAATATGATGGTCGCGTGAAGGTGGCGAAGCTGAATATCGATGAGAATTCCGGCACACCGCCTAAATACGGCATTCGCGGTATTCCGACCCTGATGTTGTTCAAGGGCGGCAACGTAGAGGCGACGAAGGTTGGCGCACTGTCAAAATCACAGCTGACCGCGTTTCTCGACAGCAATATCTGATAAAAATCGAACGGGTCGTTCAAAGTGTTGGACGGCCCGTTTTTTGTGTGTTAACCTCGCCCGAACTTTAGTCGCCACCTCCACCGGCGATTGCTATAACAAACTCCTTGTTTCCCAATAGCTAATTAACCTTTAAACAGTTCCGATTATTCCCGTGGGCCTTTTGACCGTTCCGGTCAGGACTGGCCTTTTGCTCACATTCCAAAAAAAACATTATGAATCTCAGTGACTTAAAGAAGCAAAGTGTCCCCGATCTTGTTGAATTACTGAAGGAGATGGGTGGCGATCATACGTCGCGCATGCGTCGCCAGGACATTATTTTCAGTTTGCTCAAGGCTCAGGCCAAGAAGGGCGAGGATATTTTCGGCGATGGGGTACTGGAGATTCTGCAGGATGGTTTCGGCTTCCTGAGGTCTGCCGACAGCTCTTACCTGGCCGGGCCAGACGACATTTATGTCTCTCCCAGCCAGATACGCCGCTTCAATCTGCGTACCGGTGACACCATAAGCGGCAAGATACGTCCACCCAAGGACAATGAACGTTACTTCGCGTTGCTCAAGGTGGATCAGATCAATTTCGACTCGCCCGAAGCGGTCAAACATAAGGTTTTGTTTGAAAACCTGACCCCGCTGCATGCTGAGCAGCGCTTGCATCTTGAGCGCGGCAACGGCAGTACCGAGGATATCACGGCACGTGTTATCGATATGGTTTCTCCCATTGGTAAGGGTCAGCGCGGCCTGATCGTGTCACCGCCAAAAGCGGGTAAGACACTGATTCTGCAGAATATTGCGCAAAGTATCACGAGTAACCACCCGGAGTGTTACCTGATTGTGCTGCTGATCGATGAGCGCCCGGAAGAGGTTACCGAGATGACGCGCATGGTCAAAGGCGAAGTGGTTGCATCGACCTTCGATGAACCCGCCAGCCGCCACGTCCAGGTTGCCGAGATGGTCATTGAGAAGGCCAAGCGACTGGTTGAACACAAGATTGATGTGGTTATCCTGCTGGATTCCATCACCCGCCTGGCGCGTGCCTACAATACGACGATTCCGTCCTCCGGCAAGGTGTTGACCGGTGGTGTCGATGCGCATGCGCTGCATCGTCCAAAGCGTTTCTTTGGCGCGGCGCGTAACATCGAGGAAGGCGGCAGTCTGACGATTATCGCGACGGCGCTGATTGAAACCGGCTCCAAAATGGACGAGGTTATCTACGAGGAATTCAAGGGCACCGGTAATATGGAACTGCACCTGGATCGCCGCATTGCCGAAAAACGTACCTTCCCGGCCATCAATATCAATCGTTCAGGTACCCGTCGCGAGGAATTGCTGATGGGCCAGGATGAGTTACAGAAGATATGGATTCTGCGCAAATTCCTGCATTCTATGGACGAACTGGAAGCGATGGAGTTCGTGCTCGCACGCATGCAGTCGTCGAAGACCAATGCCGAGTTCTTCGACCAGATGAAAAAATAGCGTCCACAGGGCGTTACCTTCGCCTGGCTCGGGGTTGCCGCGAGCCATGGCGTGTCGATTGAGTTTGTTCCCTGATATGTTCAGGCCAATGTTTGACTGGCGCTCGCGTGACGCTCACTCAACATCCGATTGCCAATGACAACTGCCGAGTCTTTTGAGCCTGTGATGGGCGCCAATCCGCAGGTGTTGATTCTGGGTAGTATGCCGGGCGAGGCGTCGCTGCAGGCACAGCAGTATTATGCGCACCCACGTAATGCCTTCTGGCCTATATTGGGCGCGCTGTTCGAGCTTGAGTGGGCGAAGGACTATACCTCACGCATCGAGCAATTTCGGGCGTTGCCGCTGGGTTTATGGGATGTGTTGCGCTCGTGTACCCGGCCGGGCAGTCTGGATAGCTCGATTGTCAGGCGCAGTGAACAGGCCAATGCGATCGAGGCGTTGTTAGTTCAACATGCTTCGATTCGTCTGATCGCGTTCAACGGGCAGGCAGCGCAGCAATTGTTTCGGCGGCATGTGGCGAAAACGCTGGTGTCCGCACAGCAGACGGATCTGGTTTGCTTGCCTTCGACCAGCCCGGCTCATGCGGCCATGACCCTTGAGCAGAAACTTGAAGGATGGCGAAAAATTCTGGACTATCTGAATTAAGCGTAGCGGGGCTTTTCCCGGAGGTAATTCATGCTAGAATATGCGCCGGCATTACACAGTCTTCAAAATTTACCTTTCAAATCAATTACTTAAGGTATTTTGTCTGCTTAATGGAGAGCAGCATGGGACGGTATTTACTGAATTTTTGTATGTGCGCCGACAGATTGGCGGCGGCATGGAAGGTTTTTTCAACTTTTAGTCTTTCGGAAAACAGCTATGGCAGACCTTGATAAGTATCGCAACATTGGCATCTTCGCCCACGTGGATGCGGGTAAAACCACCACGACTGAGCGCATCCTGAAACTGACCGGTAAGGTGCACAGGACAGGCGAAGTACATGACGGTGAAGCGACCACCGACTTCATGGATCAGGAACGCGAGCGAGGTATTACCATTCAGTCCGCTGCAACCAGCTGTTACTGGAATGAGCATCGTCTGAACATCATCGATACCCCCGGACACGTTGACTTCACGATCGAAGTCTATCGTTCGCTGAAGGTGCTCGATGGCGGTGTGGGTGTTTTCTGTGGTTCCGGTGGTGTTGAGCCGCAGTCCGAAACCAACTGGCGTTATGCCAACGAATCAGAGGTTTCGCGTGTCATTCTGGTCAACAAACTGGATCGTCTGGGTGCTGATTTCTATCGTGTTGTCGATCAGATCGAAAATGTTCTGGGCGCCACCCCGCTGGTTATGGTGCTGCCGATTGGAACCGAAGATGATTTCGTTGGTGTGGTTGATCTGCTGACGCGTAAGGCCTGGGTGTGGGACGCATCCGGTCAGCCCGAAAACTACACTCTGGAAGACGTGCCGGCGGATATGGCCGACAAGGTCGAGGAATATCGCGAAAAGCTGATCGAAACGGCCCTGGAGCAGGATGATGCCTTGCTTGAAGCCTATCTCGAAGGCAACGAGCCGTCGATCGAAGACGTCCAGCGCTGTATTCGCAAGGGCACCATCAATCTTGATTTCTTCCCCACCTACTGTGGTTCCGCTTTCAAGAACAAGGGCATTCAGCTGGTACTGAACGCCGTTGTTGACTATCTGCCCAGCCCGACCGAGGTCAAGCCTCAGCCAGAGGTTGATCTGGAAGGTAACGAAACCGGTAAATTCGCCATTGTTGACCCGGATGCGCCGCTGCGCGCGCTGGCGTTCAAGGTTATGGATGATCGTTTTGGTGCGCTGTACTTTACGCGTATCTACTCGGGCAGGATTGAGAAAGGCCAGACCGTACTCAATAGCTTCACTGGCAAAACTGAACGTATCGGCCGTATGGTCGAGATGCACGCCAACTCGCGCGAGGAAATCAGCTCCGCACAGGCCGGTGACATCATCGCCATCGTTGGCATGAAGAACGTGCAGACCGGTCACACCCTGTGTGATCCTGATAATCCGGCCACGCTGGAGCCGATGATCTTCCCCGATCCGGTTATCTCCATCGCCATCAAGCCGAAGGACAAGGGCGCATCCGAAAAAATGGGTATAGCGCTGTCGAAGATGATCGCCGAGGATCCCTCGTTCCGTGTTGAAACCGACGAGGATTCGGGCGAGACCATTATCAAGGGTATGGGCGAACTACACCTGGATATCAAGGTGGATATCCTCAAGCGCACTCACAAGGTCGATGTCGAAGTGGGTAAGCCGCAGGTGGCATACCGCGAGACCATCACCCAGCGCGTCGAGGATTCCTACACGCATAAGAAGCAGACCGGTGGTTCGGGTCAGTTCGGTAAGATCGATTACATTGTTGAACCGGGCGAGATTGGCAGCGGATTCGTGTTTGAGTCGGTGGTGACCGGTGGTAACGTGCCGCGCGAATACTGGCCGGCGGTGCAAAAAGGTTTCCAGAGCATGATGGATGCAGGTGTGTTGGCCGGCTTCCCGCTGCTCGATGTGAAGGTAATCTTGACCGATGGTGCGTTCCACGCGGTTGACTCATCGGCAATTGCTTTCGAAATCGCTGCCAAGGGCGCATTCCGCCAGTCGATTCCAAAGGCCGGGCCGCAGTTGCTGGAGCCGATCATGAAGGTTGACGTCTACACGCCGGAAGATCATGTCGGTGACGTCATTGGTGACCTGAACCGTCGTCGTGGCATGATCAAGGCGCAGGAAGCGGGTCCGACGGGTGTACGCGTCAAGGCCGAAGCGCCACTGTCCGACATGTTCGGGTACATCGGTGATCTGCGCACCATGACCTCGGGTCGTGGTCAGTTCTCGATGGAGTTCTCGCATTACATGCCTTGTCCTAAAAATGTCTCGGAAGAGGTCATCAAGGAAGTCAAGGAACGCGAAGCCAAGAAATAAATTTCACGCCTGTAATGACACATCAAGGCCTCGCCTGTTTGGCGAGGCTTTTTTGTTTGTGCTGTGTTATGTTTCGATTTTTTAAGCCGGGGTAATTGAATGAAAATAGGCATCATAAGCGGTAGCCACCGTAATCCTTCTCAGAGTGAGAAAGTGGCGCGCTACATGCAACAACAACTCGATGCAAAGGGCCTCGATACCTGGCTTTATCTGCTGGCCGATAATCCGCTGCCCCTGTGGGATCAGTCGGTATGGGACGACGATGACGCCTGGATCGATCTGTTAAGCCCGATCAAACAGGCGTTGCAGGATTGTGACGGTTTTATCGTCATATCGCCCGAGTGGCACGGCCAGGTGCCGGCCGGGTTGAAGAATTTTTTTCTGCTGTTCAGCCGATTCGAGCTGGGCCATAAACCGGCATTGATCACTGCGGTCTCGTCGGGTGATGGAGGTACTTATCCTGTTGCTGAACTGCGCATGAGCAGTTACAAGAATAATCGGCTCTGTTACATTCCCGAGCATTTGATTCTGCGCCATGTCGAATCCATTCTGAATGATGACCCTGCACAGAACAACGAATCGTCCGATCGCTACTTTCGCGAACGAATCGACTGGACGCTGGATCTTCTCGCCGGTTATGCCAAGGCGCTGAAAGCAATGCGTGACAGCACACAAATCTTCCATGACAAATTTGGCAACGGGATGTAATCACTATGAAATTTGCGTCATCAGATAATACGGCCGCTGTGATCGATCACAGACTGGCCATGGAAATCGACCTGTTGCTGAAGTTTCCGGACAGCTCGATGGAGGGTTTGAAGATTCATCATACGGCCGATGCGGCGGTCATCGAGGCCGCGCAGCGCCTGTTCGACAAGGGCCTGATCACGCATGCCGATGGTGGTTACCTGACCGATCTCGGCCGTGAAGCGGCCGATAGCGCTTCTTTCCTGTTGGGGTTGCTCAGTCCCTTGGACTAAGCGATTTATTGGCTTGGCTGTATGCGCGAAGGCGCCATCGAAATACCCATCGCGCCGCGCGGTATGCTCAGCGATATCGGCATGCCGTCACGAGATACCTCGACCAGTACGCTTTCCCCGGCGTTGCCCTCGGTTGTTGCCTGACGCAGTTCGCTCATGCTGAACATGCGTTCGTTGGCGTAACTGATGATGACGTCGCCGGGACGGATGCCCGCCAGGTCGGCGGCCGAACCTGCAAATACATCCCTGACCTGTATGCGGTTCGGGGTTCCGTTTGCATACAGGTACTGGTCGTAGATGTTATCGCCAAATTCCTTGCGTAAGCCATTTTGCCCATTCTGCAACTCATGCACCTTTTCAACGTATTCGGGGGTGTTGTCCCAGCCTTCACGGATGGCGCGATTGCGCAATTCAAGCAGGTTCAACTGGTCGCGTTCGACGCGGCGGGTAATGGATTGGACAGTGTCGTCGGGAAGCCCGGTTGCCAGCAGCCTGTCTTCAAGACTGAGCGAAGCGCCGCGTGATGGCTGCTCGACAACCCCTTTAGCCTCGGCGTTCATTGACAGTGAATCTTGTGTGCGGCCGGGGCTGATATTCGCTGACGGCTTTTGCCCAACGGTTACGCTGTCGTCTTCCAGTTGATTCAGGCGGCGTTCCAACGTCTGGCGTAGCAGGATTTCACGCGTGAGTTCGTCTTCCAGGGTGGCGATGCGCTGTTCCAGTTCTGAGCTAATGGGCTCGGTCTGGCCGACGCTGACCTGAGCCGGGGTGGCTTCGGTTTTTGGGCTTTCGGCGCTGGATTGCCATAAGGTAAACCCAAACAGGGCGGCCAACGCGGTCCAAAGCAGTCTGTTGTCATTCATCGCTGTGCCACTCGTATCAATCAGTCGACTGCGGTATAGATGGTTTTAATCCACTTTTCGCTGCTCAGACTGTCGCTGCCCCAATCTGGTTCCAGTTCTTTCAGCGGTTTCTTTGCCGCCGCCTGGTCAGCCGACAGGCCGCTGGCCTTTAGGGCCTGCAGTCGATGTCGGGCGGTGACCAGCATGCTGCGGTAAGCCAGTAGTTGTTCGCGGTCTGCGAGCGGGCCATGCCCGGGGATGATCCGGGTGTGACTGTCGGTTCTCTCCAGTATCTTGTCAACGCCTGCGATCAGTCCGCTTAGCGAGCCACCCTCGGCGGTGTCGATAAATGGATAAACGCCATTGAAAAACAGGTCGCCAGCATGCACCACATTGGCATTTTCGAATACCACAAAACTATCGTTTGCAGAATGTGCGTTCGCCACGTGGATCAGGTCGATGTTGTCACCATTGAGCTGCAGGCTTGTTTTGTCAGAATAGGTGATGTTGGGCAATGCCGGTTGATTCGACGGCAATGCCTGGATGCCAAATTGCGGGGTTTGGTAGCCATTATCAAGGCGGGCGCGCACGTTGTGGTGCGAAACCATGGCCGCAGTCTCGCGCCCTAGGTTTTCGTGGCCGCCGCTATGATCAGCATGGAAGTGGGTGTTTATAAGGTAGCGCGGCGTATCGATGCCAATGGTCTCGATGGCGGCCAGTACAGGGGCGGTCAGTGGGGCGAACTGATCATCGATCAGAAAACTGCCGTCTTTGCCACTCAATACACCGATGTTACCGCTGCCTGTGATCAGCATGTGAATATTGGCGGTAACGGGATGAATCTCCACGCGGCGGATTTCAACAGGGGGATTTTCTGTAGTAAGAATCTTTATTGTGGCCTGCTCGTCGGCGCTGCTTGAGCGCCACACCAGCAGCAAGAACAGCATGAGGGCCAGGATGTAGCTATGCTTGCCGTGCATGGCTTGTTGGTGATCCCGACGCCGATACCCGCCTTATTCGCGCACAGTCAACCACATCAAGCCAGTGCGTCACAAACACGCTGCAGGCGTGAGCGCACATCGCCCGCGAGTTCGCTGATTTCAGCCCGGTCGACCAGTTGTAACACCGCTTGCGGATCCATGAAGGCCACAGTGATTGACTGATCTTCCTCTTCGCGTACCACGACATTGCAGGGCAACAACAGGCCGATATCGGGTTCACTGGTGATCGCCTTGTTGGCCAATGTCGGATTACAGGCGCCGAGTATGCGGTAGGGGCGCCGCTCTATATCCAGTTTGGCTTTCATCGTGGCCTTGACGTCGATGTCGGTGAGTACGCCAAAGCCTTCGACCTTGAGCGCCTCGGTCACGCGTTCGATGACATCGTTGAATTGGCCCGACAGGCTGGTTGAGAATGAGTACATATCGTTTCTCCGGTTTTGCGATAACAATTTCCTCATGTTACCTGTTTGTTTGACAGTCTCAAGCACCGCGCGACATTCCTTCGGTTTATTGATGCGCCAGGATGTTTGCGATATTCGCGGTCGATCGTAATAACGGAAACTCGCAACGGTCGCTATGTATAAATGCCAGGTACGTTAGGCGTCTGATGTCTCGGCCGAGTTTTCAATGTAGATGATCATTCGCATCAGTTGAGACAGGGATTTGGCCTCCATCTTTTCCATGACTCTGGCCCGGTGCGCCTCGACCGTGGACTGCGAAATATTGAGATCATCGGCAATCGTTTTATTGCGTCGGCCTTCGGCAACGGCGTAAAGCACCTCTTTCTCTCTCGGCGTTAGTGACTCGAGACGGTTTCTGATGGACTGCAACTTCATGTTCTTGCCACGCTGAATCGAATCCTGCTTGAAGGCGCGGTGTACGCTGTCGAGCAGTTCCTGCTCGTTGAATGGCTTTTCAATGAAATTGATTGCGCCCGCCTGAACGGCCTTGACGGCCATGGGGATGTCGCCGTGGCCGCTGATCATGATCACCGGCGGTGCACATTGCATGCCTTTCAATTGTTCGAGCAGGGTCAGGCCGCTCATGCCGGGCATGCGCACGTCGAGCAGTATGCAGCCTTCCAGTGCGCTGATGTTGTGTTCGCGGGCGAGGAATGCATCGGCCGATTCGAATTCGACCACCTCGAGCCCGACCGACGACATCAGCAGTTTGATTGCCTGTCTGACCTCGTCGGAATCATCGATTACATAGACTTTACATTCATCCATTCTGGGTTACCTCGGTGACTGGTAGCGCGAACTCGAAAGCGGACCCCTCGCTGGAGCTGTGCGCCAGCACCAGCTCACCGCCGTGTTCGTCGATTATATTTTTGCTGATTGATAGGCCCAGGCCCATGCCCGTTTTCTTGGATGTTGAAAACGGCGTGAACAGGCGTTGCTGAATCTCGGGCTGAATACCTTTGCCGCTGTCTGCGATCCTGAATTTGACCTGCCCTGCGGATGCACGGGTGCGAATCTGCAGGTATTTGTGCCTGGATTCCATACCTGACATGGCCTCGATTGCGTTGATCGCCAGATTCAGAATCACCTGTGCGATCTGTATGTTTTGCGCTTCGACAGGGGGGAGACCCTCGCCGAGTTGCAGGTCGAGTTCAATCGATGATTCGATCAGGTTCTGGCGAATCATCACCAGCACTTCACGCACGATCTCGTTGAGGTCGACGGGTTTTTTGTCGGGCATCTCCTTGCGAATGAAATTGCGCAGATGATGAATGATGGCCCCGGCCCTTTTTGCCTGCTTGCTGATGGTGTCGAGAATGTCGCTGAGTTGTTCCTTGTCGAATTCGGATGACTCGGTCAAGCGGATACAGGCGTCGGCGTTGGTCGAAATAGCGGTTAGCGGCTGGTTCAGTTCATGCGCCATGCCCGAGGCCATTTCGCCCATGGTGCTGACGCGGGCCATGTGCGCCAGTTCGGTGCGATACTTGCGAGACTCATTCTCGGCTTTCTTGCGTTCGCTGATGTCGCGAAAGATTACCACGCTGCCAATGGTGCGATTGTTTTCATCGCGCAGCGGCGTGGCGCTGTATTCAACCGGAAAGCTGCTGCCGTCGCTGCGCCAGAAAATATCGTCCTCGACAAACCGGGGGCGTTGATCGCGAAAGGTCTGGTATACCGGGCATTCGTTGGCCGGGTGATCCTCACCGTTGGCGCGGGTATGGTGCAGGATTGCATGCTGGTTTTTTCCAATCATGCTGTCGGCCGACCAGCCGGTGATGCGTTCCATGGCCTTGTTGACGAAGGTCGAGTTGCCATCCAGGTCAACGCCATAGATGCCGTCGGCGACCGAATCGAGTATCAAGGAATGTTGTCGTTCAAGACGTGATTTGGACTTCTTGAGTTCGGCGTTCAGGCGCATTACCAGCATGGTGATAACCGCCAGCAGGATGAAAAAAATTACCGTCGAACCAATGGCGTACCAGTACTTTTTTACGACTTCTCGAAAGGTGAATTGGGCAACCTCGTCATACGGTGGTAGTCGCAGGGATTGCAACAGTTCATGCACCGGCTGGTATTCCAGCGGAATGGTCCAGCGGTTACGCTGTGATTTACGTCCCTGCTCCTCGACATGGTCGGGCATCTGCATCAATGCGATGGCAACGCGCTGCGCCAATTGATCATCGGTGTGCGGCAGCTTGCTGAATGGCCATTCCGGGTAGAGCCGGGTGCTGTGTAACTGGCTGAAATGATCGGCAGTTTGCGGGTTGATGATGCGAATGTCGGCGAGGTCGATCTGACCGCTGCGGTGCATGCTTTCCAGAATGCCGGTGCGAACGGTGCCGACATCCGCCTTGCCCTGCAATACCATGCCCACCACATTGTCGTGTATGCCCGCAAAACTAATATTGATATCGCTGCTCGGGTCGATGCCATAGTTCTTCAGTTCGCGGATCGCCATCTGGAAACCGCCAAGCGATTTTGGATCGACGGCAGACAGGTGTTTTCCTGTTATATCTTGCAGGCTGTTGATGTCCTGCCGCGCGCGCGTCGTGAACAGCACCCCGGCAAACTGGTTCTGGTAGCTGCCGTCGACGACCCGGCTGAGCGTGGCGATGCGGGTGATGCGATGGCGAACCTCCATCTCGACGTAAATGCTGGGGTTGACCAGGATGAAATCGATCGCCGCGTTGACGATACGCGATTCGATTTCGTCGAAATCCAGTGGTACTATGCTGAAGCGATATTGGGGCAGGGCGCGAGATAAATGCTCTGCGGTCGCTCCCCAGTTGATCGCCGTGGCGGTNTCGCCGCGATGACTGAGGACGCCGATACGAGCATCCCTGGTCTGAGCATTGGCGCCAGGCGCCAGGCAAACAACAAGAAATAAAAATAACGCTAACGACAGATGACGGAAAACCATGTGGTTCTATAATGGATTGTTTTTTCCGGGATAGACCTGTTGAACAACCTGAATCATACAGGCAAAACCCTTAACCTGCATTGGTATAAACCCTAATAGGGGGCTGGTTTGCAGGAATAGTTTTTGTTCCCGCGATGCCCATAATGTGCGGGACTTGAAAAATCGCCGGCGATTAGATCGGCAATAACAACAAGTACATACGCGATATCGTCCTGACTTGATGGTCTCGCGTACAACCATGATCGGAGACCCATATGAGTAAACTAGATCGTCGAGATTTCATCAAGCTGTTAGGCGCGAGTGCGGCGGTATCGACCGTGCCGGTGTTCTGGCCTTCCACCGCACTGGGCCGCATGCCTGACGGCTTCTACGACCTGCCCATGCAGGGCAATGCGCGCATCCTGCATATCACTGATGTGCACGGTCAGTTGCTGCCGGTTTATTTCCGAGAGCCTAACGTCAATCTCGGCGTCGGTGACGCCTTTGGCCGTCCGCCGCATCTGGTCGGCAAGGGCCTGCTCAAGAAAATGGGTCTTAAAGAGAACAGCCCGGAGGCTTATGCCTATACCTATCTCGATTTCGAACGCGCCGCGACCGAATACGGCCGCACCGGTGGTTTCCCCCAGCTAAAGACCCTGCTCGACATGCTGCGCGCTCAGGCGGGCGGACAGGAGAATACCCTGACCATCGACGGCGGGGATCTGTGGCAGGGCTCCGGGACCTCGCTGTGGACACGTGGTGTCGACATGGTCGAAGCCTCCAATATTCTTGGCCTGGATGTCATGGTCGGGCACTGGGAATTCACCTATCGCGAGGATGAGGTGCTGTCCAACGTGGCCTTGTTCAAGGGCGACTTCATCGGTCAGAACGTGCGCGTCAAACCCGACTCGCTATTCAGTGACGAATACCCGGCGCTGGTGGAAAAATACGATGGCCGTGGCCTGTACAACGAGGACACGGGTCATGCCTTCCGCCCCTACGTGATCAAGGAAGTCGGTGGTGCGCGTATCGCCGTGGTCGGCCAGGCCTTCCCGCGTACCGCCAACGCCAACCCGCAGGAATTCTTTCCTGACTGGTCTTTTGGATTGCGCGAAGATGACATGGCAACACTGGTTGAAGAGATTCGTGGTGACGAAAATCCCGATGCGGTCGTGCTGTTGTCGCACAACGGCATGGATGTCGACATCAAGATGGCCGAGCGCGTGCCGGGCCTGAACGCGGTATTCGGCGGTCATACCCACGATGGCATGCCGAAACCGGTCAAAGTCAAAAACAAGGCCGGCAACGATTGCTGGGTCACCAATGCCGGTTCCAACAGCAAATACGTCGGCGTTATGGATTTCGATATCGACAACGGTATCAAGAACATGACCTACAAGATGCTGCCGGTCATCTCCGACTGGCTGACGCCAGACAAGGAAATGGCGGCCTACATCAAACAGATGCGCTCGCGTAAATACGACGAAAAGGTCGTCGAGAGCCGCGCCAGCCAATACTTCTACAACCCCAAGCGAGTGGGCAAGACCTACGACCAGATTTTGAGCGAAAAGCTCGCCATCGCCGATCGCACGCTGTATCGCCGTGGCAACTTCATGGGCACCTGGGACCAGGTGCTGTGTAATGCATTACGTCACGAATACAACGCTGATATTGCGTTGTCCGCCGGCGTGCGCTGGGGCACTACCACGCTCAAGGGCGACTGGATCACGATGGAAGACGTGATGACCCAGTGCTCCATGACCTATGCTGAAACCTATGTCATGGAGATGACCGGACATGACCTGCTGAACATGCTGGAGCAGGTTGCGGATAACCTGTTCGATCCCGATCCGTATCTGCAGTCGGGCGGGGATATGGTGCGCGTGGGCGGTCTGGATTACACCATCGACCCATCCAAACCGCTGTATGAGCGCATCACCGATGCGCGTCTCGATAACGGCCACGTGATCGAGCGTGACACCCAGTACAAGGTGGCTGGCTGGGCCAGCGTCAACCGCACCCCGGAAGGTCGCCTGATGTGGGACATCGTGCGTGATTACATCCTGGCCCGCAAGGACAAGGACGACATTCTGCGCCTGCCCAAGATCAACCATCCGAAGCTTGTCAATGTCGCGTCGAACCCGGGAATCGCCGATTATCCGGGGGAGATTAGCTAAGCACAGCCAGGCGCATTTTCGCCAGGTCATTATTACAACAACACTATAGATGAGGAGTCAGACATGAAAACAACCATCAAAGTCATTGCTGTTTCAACTGTTCTAAGCCTGTCGTCACTGGCCCAGGCATCTACTGATTCGGCAATCGAAGCCGCTGAAAATGCGCGTCAGGCTGCTGCCGCCGTCGGATACGAATGGCGTGATACCGCCAAGATGATCAAGCAAGCGCAAAAACTCGCGGCCGAAGGCAAGACCTCGGAAGCCGAAAAAATAGCGCGCAAGGCGGAAGAGCAAAGCAAAGACGCTGTCGCCCAGTATCATGCTGAAAGCCAGCGTTACACGGCTACTCACTAAACATCAACTTAACGAAAGGTTCCACTATGAGAAAGTATCTTTACGCGGCGCTGCTGGTATTCGGATTTGCATCTCCAGCACAGGCGCAAGAAATGTTTGAGCTGTCGGATAGCTGCACCGGGATCGAGATGGGCATGATCAAGTGCAAGGTCAGCGAAGATGTCACTGCAGAAGACGCGATCGCGTCGATGAAGCTGCGCGCTAATTTTCTTAATTTCAAACTGGTGGGCCACATGCCCCTGTCCGAGCAGGTTGCCGCCATGGGTGGCGAATCCAACCGCATGGAGATCTTCCAGTTTTGTGACGCGATGATCGCGGCGCAAATGGTCAAACACAGCCTGGCGTTTTCCGGTTACCTGCCGTGCCGAATTTCGCTGGTTATCGATGATGCGGGTCAGCCCTGGCTGATCACGCTCGATATGGATAAAACAATGGGAATGGCTTCTCTGCCAGCAGAACTGCAAATGCTGGGACTCAAGGTACGGAATAACATCTATTCCATTATTACAGCAGGTGCAGAAGGCGACCTTTAGGTCGATCTGCATAACCATTTGAATATTTCAATCAATGAAATTAGGAGGTAAGCGGATGAAAATTCGCATGATAACGACGGCGGCGGCGAGTGTGCTGTTGCTGGCGGGTTCGATGCTGAGCCCGGTGGCGTACTCGGCGGCGCACGG
>JGI11705J14877_10000724_pt1 | contig 20130 bp, 18 predicted proteins | sample Etolaghawater15m_FD_14877 | JGI IMG/M metagenome (IMG submission 14877)
CATCAAGTACAAAAGGAATGACAATGCATTTGTTTCCGTGGAAGACCCCGTCATGCTTCAGTCAGCCGCTGACAGTTTAAACCACGACATAATCCGTGAACGTATCGAATACTGGACTCTCATCATCAGTCCGAAATTCTCTAAACGCGAAAGACAGAAAATGAACTTGCGCCGGTTTTATGCCATCTCTCAAATTGAATATTGCCAGAATTTCATTTTCCGCCGAAATTTCCCGATTCGGAAGCTATTTGAAAGATCATGTGAACTCAGCTTTCTTTCGATGATCGCCGATAAGATATCCAATATCTTCGGGTGGCGTATCACAAAAAAATTCAAAGGAAAATTACAAACCGTTTTAGAGCGTACGGATCAGGCACACCATATTTTTCGGGCCTATTTCAAAAACTCTTTTGTAAAACAATATGAGAAACTCCGCACATTTCTTCGAATGGAAGTCTGCTCTAACAATCTTCCTGACTTACGAATAAAGAAGTCGCTTGAACATCTTGACGAGGTTCGAAAAACATCAAAGGAAATTCTTGATCGTTTTGCAGAAATTCAATCCCGTACATTAAATGTCCACTTTGACTTCCCTTTGCTTCAGAGACTTGCATTACCGATTACATGCGGAAACACCCGTATCGCCGGCATAAAAATTCAAGACACCCGGATGATTCGTCTGATGGAAACGATAATGCATACGGGAGTTTGCATCAACGGCTGGTCTTCTGCTCAAATCCATAAAACCATCATCGATTCCTTTGAACTGCCGGACTATACCATCAATCAATTACGCTATGATTTGCGGAAGATGAAAGCCCATGGTCTTGTAAAACGCAATGGTCGACAATATTCGTACATGCTTACCGAAAAAGGGGTGAACGTCGCAACCATGTTCATCTTGTTTCACAAACGCTTATTCGGTCCCTTGGCCAACAGCCTCTTTCATCACCGGCCCAACAAAGTGTACGTCTTAAACAGCAAGCTTGAAAAAGCGTATCACAAGGCTGATGATTATATTGAAAAAATAACTGAATTATTAGCAGCTTAAACATTCTGAGAGACGGACTCTCAGACTTAATTCGTAAGAATCTAGTAATAGGATGATGGTAATGAAACAAACAAAAAGTCTGTGCATCTTTAAAGTCATTTTGATCTCCTTTATCGGATTTTTAGAGCCTGCAAATTCAGTAATAGGTACCCTCGCGAACTGGTGGCTTGTCCCTCAAAATATAGGCGACTCTATTCTGTTGCACAAAAAGGCGATCATCACCCCCTCCCTAATGCCCGCAGCTCTTGCTCCCTTAATGACCGAGAGAAACATGTACGGAAAATTACAAATGAAAAGCGAACCATTGATTGTCAGGTCAATTTGTCCTGATAAGTATCAAATAAGCCCATTAACTAAGCGCTCCTGCTTCGATATTCAATTATCTGGGCATTTTCGGCTCGATAATATAGCTATTTTGCGTTATCAAGGCAGAATCGTAGAAGGACACTTCAATCAGTGATTCCCACTGTTTCACTATTCTTGAATAGAATTCAAGGTATTGAGGGGAACGCAAAATGTCAACAAAAAACCAAAAGCTGATGGATGAGGTCCATGCGGTAATGCGGCTGGCGCATTATTCCATACACACCGAAAGATCCTATCGTGACTGGATAAAATGTTTTGTGCAATTTCGTGGCATGAAATCACGTGATGATCTTAAGGACGGTGAACCGAAGACGGCGTGGCAAGTCCCCTCGATGATCTCGTAACGTGATGGTCCCATTTGTGGCGTGGTGGGGAAAAAACAACCGGCTGAGATACGTTTTAGATCTGTTTTTTTGATTCAGCCGCTAAAGAAGGTGATGAAGAACTTAACGCCTGGCTCAAAACATAGGCTGCCTGAAGGGCCTCCGTGGGGCAAAGGGGAAAACATTCTTTACAGTCCCAGCACTCTTTGGAGGCGATTTCCGGAATGAAACTGATTTCTTTCCGGGTTCCCCGGTCAACAAATCCGACAGCGTTCTTCTGTTTAATCTCGGCACAGTAGCGGACGCACAGGCCGCAGTGGATGCAAAACGATGCCTCTTTTTCAAAGCGATTTTTGTCTGCCCCGTATTCTTTTGCCAGGTCCTGCAATTCAAAGGCATCGGGCGCATGGGCCAGAAACAGCTCCAGAATTGTTTTGCGAATGCGGTCGATTTTTTCAGATCGGGTCCTGACCACCAGATCGCCTTCTACCGGATAGACACAGGAAACCACCAAGTTCGTACGACCGCGCTTTTCCACTTCCACGATGCAGAGCCGGCAACCGCCATAGGGTTCCAGTTTTTCATGGTGACAGAGAGTGGGGATAGTTATTCCGGCACCCTGAGCAGCCTCGAGCAACGTCATCCCTTCCCGTGCGCTCACTTCTTTTCCGTCAATCTGTAAAAGGAATTCGCTCATTTTTTCTTTCTCTTTCTGATGATTCGTTCTTCTTCAGGGATAGGATCCGGTATGGGTTCGCCGGAAATCTTCTGCACCGCGGCAAAACGGGGTGGACAGACTTCAAAGCAGGTTCCGCACTTCGTACATTTATCCTGGTCGACCATATGAATCTTGTTTTTACCGCCGTCAATGGCATCCGCCGGGCACTTCCGTGCGCAGATCATACAGGCCTTGCACTTTTCCGGATCAATATGATAGGCGATCAGCTCTTTGCAGGATAGCGCCGGGCACCTCTTTTCTTTGATATGGGCCTCATACTCATCTCTGAAGTACCGCATAGTGCTCATGAACGGATTTGGCGCACTTTTCCCCAGGGCGCAGAGGGCGGCTCCCTTGGCGGTTTCAGCCAGGTCCTGCAGCGTTGTGATGTCTTCCTCTTTTCCTTTCCCTTCGGTAATGCGGGTCAGGATCTTGAGCATCTGACGTAAGCCTTCACGGCAGGGCGCGCATTTGCCGCAGGATTCATCCGTTAGGAATTCAATGAAGTATCTGGCCACGTCAACCATGCAGGTATCTTCATCCATGACGATCATGCCGCCGGAACCCATCATGGAACCGGCTTTGGTGAGTTCGTCAAACCCCACTTCAAGATCCAACAGTTCCTCCGGAATGCACCCGCCGGACGGCCCACCGGTCTGAACGGCTTTAAATGCTTTGCCGCCGGGAATGCCGCCGCCGATCTTGTAGATGATATCTCTCAGGGTCATGCCCATGGGGACTTCAACCAGACCCGTATTGACAATCTTACCCACCAGGGAGAAAATCTTGGTGCCTTTGCTCCCTTCCGTACCATATTGTGTGAACCAGTCAGCGCCCTTATTGATGATCAAGGGCACATTGGCCCATGTCTCCACATTGTTCAAGACGCTGGGTCTTTCATAGAGCCCTTTGATGTTGCTTCGGATGTATTTTGGCCTGGGCTCTCCCACCCGGCCCTCCAGCGCGGTCATCAGAGCGGTCGATTCACCGCAGACAAAAGCGCCGGCACCCTTGTGCACTGTAACTGTAAAATCAAAGCCTGAGCCAAGAATGTTTTCCCCCAAGAATCCATACTCCTCAGCCTTTTGGATGGCCAGGTTGATGTTTTCCACCGCCAGGGGATATTCCTGCCGAACGTAAATGAAGCCTTCGTGGGCACCGATGGCAAAGGCGCCCAGGGTCAGCCCTTCAAGGACCGCGTGGGGGTTCCCTTCGAGGAGACTTCTGTCCATGTAGGCGCCCGGATCGCCCTCGTCGGCGTTAACGATCACATATTTGATCTTTTCAGGATCGTTGCGGGACCCTTCCCACTTTCTTCCGGCGGGGAACCCGCCGCCGCCCCGGCCTCTGAGGTTGGCTTTGTTGACCTCTTCCAGAACCCCTTCCGGGTCCATGTCGTAGAGGGCTTTCTTTAAAGCGGCATAACCGCCGATGGCCAGGTAATCATCAATGCTTTTGGGATCGATGCTGCCGTTGCTGCCGAATACAAGCCGCTCCTGGTATTTGTAGAAAGGAATATCGGATTCCTTGACGATATGTTCTTTCGTTTCGGGGTCGGTATACAGCAACCGGTCTATGACCTTTTTCTCCTGTATGGTCTCGGAGATGATTTCAGGCGCGTCCTCGGGCTGTATCTGGAAATAGGATATCTCCTCGGGGTGAATAACGGTCATGGGGCCCCGTTCGCAGTAACCGTGGCAACCAGTCTTTTTAATTTCGATCTGGTCGCTTAAGCCCTGTTTTTCAAGTTCCGCTTCAAGGCTTGCGGCCACCTCTCCGCTGCCGGTGGCAATACAGGCAGATCCACAACAGAGGGTAATCCGAGGCTTATTCGCGTCTCGTTTGGACAGAATATCCTTTCGGAGTGTTTCCAGTTCATCTGGTGAATTTATCCGCGACATATTTTTGCCCTATTCATAGTTTTTGAGCACTTCTGCAGTTTCACCCGGCGTCATTTTGCCATGGGTTTTTCCATCGATTTCCAATACGGGTCCCAGCGCACAGCAGCCAAGACAGTTTACAACCTCCAGGCTGAATTTCAAATCAAGGTCTGTTTCGCCGGGTTTAATGCCCGTCTGGGTTTCCACCGTATCCAGAATGCGACTGGCGCCGCGAACGTGACAGGCAGTCCCCACACAAATGTGAATGCCGTGACGGCCCTTTGGAACCAGACTGAACGCTTTGTAAAAGGTCGCAATATGCAGTATCCGGGCTAAGGGAACGTCCAGTCTTTCACTGATTCTGTCCAGTGCTGTCTTGGGAAGCCAATTGTTTTCGCTCTGAATCTCAAGCATGACTTGAATGAGCGAACTGGGTTCAGCCTGATGTTTGTCAATAATCTGATCGATTCTATCGTTATCCATAGACCCTTGTCCTAATCTTCCGGTTTTCTTTCATTCCGCTGCACCATGGCGCAGTGCGTGGCGGCCCTAAATGAGCGCATAGCTTTTGGCGCTCTCATCGTATCTGATGAGCCCCTGTCGTGATGAACGATTGATATATTTCGCTATTTCAGAGGGGTTCAGGCCTAAGGCCTCGGCCATTTCGCCCGTAGAAAGAGGCTTTTTCTGCAGAAGGCTCATGATTTGGCCCACGGCCAACTGATCGCCGATCAGTTCATCAAAAAGCCTGTCAAATTTATCACTTGTGAAAAATTGATGATATGCTTCTTTACTTTTTAACGGGATTCTAAGGCGCTCCCGTTCCACCAGCTTGATGTAGGGGACCAGCTTTCTGGCAGCGTCAATGCGAAAGTGCAGGTCTTCCAAGTCGAGGCCTTCCCCTTTGCCAAGCGGTCCCAACACCTTTACCTGCCGGGTAAAATCGTCGGTAACGTCCGCCAGAAGATTTCCATCGGCGCCGGACATGAATTCGATCCTCAGCCTTTCGGGGTTCAGCCCGATCCGCTCCATTATTTTACGGCACAGGTATACGTTGGCCAATGCATCGTAATTGCCATGGGTGATATAATTGCATTCATCCAGCTTGCATCCGCCCACAAATACGCCGTCCTGGCCGTTTGAGAAGGCTCTGAGGAGGAACTCCAGGTCCACCCGGCCGGAACACATGACACGAATAAGCCTTATTTCATTTGAATATTGAAGTCTGGAAACTCCAGCCAGGTCAGCAGCACCGTACGCTCACCAGTGGCATACAAAGCCTAAGATTCTGGGTTTAAATTCGAAATTCGCACTCATCCGTTCCTACCTCCTTCGGTGGTCTTTGGGGCTTTAGTTCTATTGAATCTTGTATCAGACATCTCCAACCGCCATATCCATCTGTTCCAATATCTCTTCCTTCGTGACCGCCGCATCAATCTGACCGAAAAGCGCCTCGTCGGTAAAGTGTTTCAGAACAATGGCATTTGTCGGGCATTTTGCATTACAGAGCCCATCCCCTTTACACAGCACCGGGTTGACCCAGGCTTTTCTGCCCTGATCGGTCTCGCGGAACTCGATGGCCCCATAGGTGCAGGCGGTGATGCAGGCCCCGCAGGATACGCAATTGTCGTCATTGACCTCACAAATGGACCCGGATGCGATGACGGTATCCTTTGACAGAAGGGTTAAAACGCGTCCCGCAGCACCATATGCTTGATTAATGCTTTCCTTTATGTGTTTTGGGTAATGGGCTGTCCCGCATAGATAAACGCCGTCAGCAGCAAACTCGACCGGCTTTAGTTTGACGTGGGCTTCTTTAAAGAAGTCGTCCGGGCTCAAGGTGACTTTGAACTGTCCGGCGATTTCCTGAGTGGAGGAAGAAGGAACCACCGCGGCTGCCAGGGAGAGGATGTCGGCATCAATGGCAATCTTCTGGCCCAGGATTGGATCGGTCACGGCAACCTGGATGACAGGACGGCCTTCCGCGGTGGTGGCTTTCACCTCCGGTTTGTCTTCCGGCACATAACGGATGAATTTCACGTCTTTTTCCGATGCTTCCCGGTAATAATCCTCACTGGTGCCGTAGGTTCTCATATCCCTGAAGAGGATATAGATGTCCATTTCGGGGTTCACTTTTTTGAGGTTCAGGGCGTTTTTGACGGCATGGGTACAGCAGACCCGGCTACAGTAGTTTCGGTCCTCATTTCTGCAGCCCACGCACTGAATCATCACCAGGCTTTGCGCATTGACCACCGCTTCGTTTCCCTCTGCAATCTGCTCTCCCAGCTCAAGGTGGGTGAGCACTTTCTCGTCTTCGCCATAAAGGTATTCGGTGGGGGTATAGACATCCGCGCCAATGGCAATTACGGATGCGCCATGTTTAATTTCCTGGGTCCTGCCTTCGGATTCAACCGTGGTGATGAAATTCCCCACATAGCCGGAAACATTTTTGATGGTAGCCCCATGGGACACATGGATCAACGGATTTTCATATACCGCATGAATCAGGTCCTTCAGGTGCGACTGAACCTCCATTCCTTCAAGTGTGGTGTGAAGTCGTCTGGCCATCCCACCGAGTTCTTTATCTTTTTCAATCAGATAAACATCATGGTTCTGGTTTGCGATGGAAAGCGCACAGGTCATGCCGGCGATGCCGCCGCCCACCACCAGAGCCGCCTTGTTCACAGGAAGATCAAATTCCTGCAAGGGTTCCAGGCAACGGGCCCGGGCCACGGACATGCGGACGATATCCTGTGCTTTCTGGGTGGCCTCTTCTTTTTGCTTGGAATGGACCCAGGAACAATGTTCCCTGATATTGGCCATTTCGCAGTAGTATTGATTCAGTCCCGCCTCCCGAAGGGTATCCCGGAACAGCGGTTCCAGGGTTCTGGGGGAGCAGGCCGCAATGACCACGCGATTGAGACCTTTTTCCTTTGCCAGATCCGTAATTTCCTTGGCGGAGTTGGTCGCGCATGAAAAGAGCTGTTCCTGGGCGTAAGCAACATTGGGCAGGGTTTTGGCATATTCAACGGTGGACGGAACATTGACCACACTGCTGATGTTGGCCCCGCAATGGCACACAAAAACGCCGATTTTCGGTTCTTCCTGAGAGACATCCCGTTCCGGCGGATATTCTCTTTCTACGGCCAGTTTGTCTCGGCGATAGTCCAGGAATTGACCCACCTGAGCACCGGCCCCGCTGGCGGTAAATACCGACTCGGGGATATCTGTGGGCCCCTGAAAGGCGCCACTCACAAAGATGCCGGGTCTTGTGGTCTCGATGGGATTGGATTGGGTTGTTTCGCAAAATCCGTGTGCATTGAGTTTTATGCCGAATTTTTCCGCCAGCTCCTGATTTTGTTCGGGGGGATTCAGGCCAACGGAGAGTACCACCATATCGAACTCTTCTTCTTTGACCCCTTCATCAGTGGTGGCATATCTTAGAAAGACATTTTTGGTTTCCGGGTCTTCTCTGACGACTGAGGCGTAGCTTCTGATGAATTCAACACCGGGAAGCTGTTCCGCTCTCTGATAATATCGTTCAAAATCTTTTCCGAATGACCTGATATCATTATGGAATATGGTACAGCGCGCCTCGAAATCATGATCTTTTGTTAAAATCACCTGTTTCTGGGTATAGGTGCAGCACACCCCTGAACAATAGCTGTTGTCCCCCGGGGTGACCCGTCTGGAACCGACACATTGAATCCAGGCGATTTTCTTGGGATGTTTGCTGTCGGAAGCGCGAAGCACTTTTCCTTCGTGAGGGCCCGTGGAAGAAAGCAAGCGCTCGTAGTCCATGCTGGTGATGACGTTTTGAAACTGTCGGTAGCGATACTCAGGCTTCACTTCAGGGTTGTAGGGCTTGATGCCGGAAGAAAGAATGATGGCCCCCACATTGACGTTCACCTTCTCCGGGGTCTGATTCAAATCGATGGCATCATTTTGGCACACCCCTTCGCAGATGCGACATTTTTTCTCTTTAAGGTAGATGCAGCTTTCGTCGATATAGGCCACCAGGGGGATGGCCTGTGAAAAGTATACGTGCGTGGCTTTGTTCTGGCTTATGCCCTGATTGAACGGGTCCGGATATTCCACCGGACAGTATTCGACACAGGTGGTGCAACCGGTACATTTCTCCTCGATGATGTATCGGGGTTTTTTGACAAGGGCAACCTGAAAGTCTCCAGCTTTGCCTTCGACACGGTCAACTTCAGTATATGTTAGGACTTCTATGTTTGGATGCCGGCCGACCTCGACCAGTTTCGGTGAAAGTATTCACATGGAGCAGTCATTGGTTGGAAACGTTTTGTCAAGCTGGGCCATATGGCCTCCGATGCTCGGCGCTTCCTCAACCAGGTAGACTTTAAAACCCGCGGTGGCCAAATCGAGGGAGGCCTGAATACCACTGACCCCTCCGCCGACAACCATCACATCGCCAAAACTGCTGTCCGTGAAACTTCTGCAAAGTTGTTCGATCTGTTCTTTTTCCAATTGTTTATGTCCTTATGAGAATTCTTGAGGTTCCCTATAAAGCTTCTTGTATGATCTCGGTAATGTCCTTAATCTCTATCTTTTCATCAGCGCCCATGGTAATCCGGCTGTCCTCAAACATGGTGATGCAGTAGGGACACGCCGTTACCAGCAATTCGGCCCCGACATCAATGGCCTGGTCAATTCTGAGATCTCCAAATCGTTCCCCCTTTTGCGTTTCCATCCAGACTCTGCCGCCGCCTCCGCCGCAGCAGAGGCTGTCGATTTGCGTATCCGTCATTTCGGCCAACTCCAGCCCCTGAACCTGTTTCAATACCTCGCGGGGTGGGTCGAATATGCCGTTATGCCGCCCCAGGTAACAGGGGTCATGGTAGGTGATTTTCTTTTCAACGGGCTGGGTGAGTGTCAGCCTTCCCGCATTCATCAATTCCAATAAATATTCAGTGATATGAACGATTTCGAAGTTTACCCGGAATTCAGGATACTCATTTTTGAAGGTATGGTAGCAGTGAGGGGACGAAACGAGGATTCGTTTCACGCCGTTGTCGATAAAGGTTTTGATGTTTTCTTTGGCCAGGCGCTTGAAAAGTTCTTCATCACCGGTTTTCCGAATGCTCTCACCGCAGCAACTCTCTTTGGACCCCAGAATTCCAAAATCGACTCCCGCTTTGTTAAGGATCTTCGCCGTGGCGGTGGCGATCTTTTTGGCTCTCGGATCGAAGCTGGGGTAGCAACCGGGGAAATAGAGAATCTCCATTTCCTCGGAGAATGTTTTCACCGATTGGCCTTTTGCCCATTCCCCCCTGTTTTTTCGCTCTTCACCCAATGGGTTCCCTTCGCCAATAAGGCTTCCGCCGGCGGTTCGAATGGGCTTGACGGAATTGGGAAAGACCCCGTATTCGGTGGCGACCCGTCTCAGAGCAATACCGGATTCGATCTGTTGGACATCCCGGGGGCACTGCTGGGGACATCTCCCGCAGGTGGTACAAAGCCACATCTCTTCACTTTCAATCTCCGTAAAACCGAAAGTGGCCTGCCGGACCAGCTTGCGCATGCTGAAAGTCCTGACCCTGTTCCACGGACAAACCGTATCGCATAATCCGCATTGGAAGCATCTTTTAAAGGCGTCACCACCGCTCTCTTTGATGACATCTACGATTTCTTTGTAATCGGCTACACTCTCCACGGTCTTTCTTAAACCTCTTGTTCGCTGTTTTAGCCTTTCTTTGAAGCGGACATTCGGGCTACGGTCTCCATGATCTTGTCCAGCCCATATTCATTTGCCAGCGCTTCCAGTCCGATCTCCATCTGCTCAGGGCTTTCCTCTTCATCAACGTCCTCTTCCCGTTCTTCATAGGTGAGGGCATCGACGAGGCACCATTTGACACACAGTGGCTCATCTTCTCCTTCGCACATGTCGCATTTCAGGGGAAGGCCCGAATCCGGCTCTTTAAAATCATCCCTGGAGGGACAGGAAGCCCGACAAAAGGCGCATTCTTCGTATTCTTTTCCGTCCAAAATATATTTGTCTCTGCCCGCACATTCGGCCGCCGTGTACTCACCGGCATACACGGGCACATAGATGTCCTTCAGCGGGTGGCGATTCACCTTTATGCGGGATCTTGCCGGGTTGTTGCTGCTGTATTTGGGTGCTGCGTGAAAAGCGGAGCAGATGACCTCACAGGCCCTGCAGCCATTGCACAAGTCGGCATTTACTTTTATGGTTTTAACAACCTTTTTCTTTTTCTCAGCCACGGCTACACCTCCTTCTCTTTGTCCGCGGAGGTCTTTGCGGAAGGTGTATTTTCATTATAGACCCCTCTCTTTTCGAAGTCTTCAGCGACGTAACTCAAACCCAGCTCGTTTAAGCACTCCTGGGTGGGGATTCCCTGGTCGTTCCATCCTTTGTATTCGTAGTAGGTATCCAGAAGCTCCTTTTCAAGCTCTGGAAATCGCTTCTTCCAGTGGTTTGCCGGCGGTGCATCATCTTTCCGTCTCATGCCCCTTCGAATGTTGATGGCCCTGACCAATGTTCGGTACCGTTTGGCTGCCTGGGTCAGTTTTTCTTNATCCATTTCAATGCCGGCGCCGGCGGAAATAAACTTTGGGTAATTGTGTATATGATAGGGGGGTTTCAGGGGGAATGAGCTCAACCCGGCGCACATGCCGAGGGCGTCGTCGATGTAGTGCATCCGCTCCTGCCAGTCCACAATATCGCAACACATTGCAGGTGTGGGATAGTAGGGAATGGAGTTGTCGCCGCGCAGTTCCCAGTCAATAAAATACTGCTTGAATTTATCATCGGGCACCTGAATCCAATCCTCTGTAAACTTTTCCCGGTGTTCTTTTTTGGGAAAAGGCGCCTGGGGAAACTGCCCTTCGATCTGGGTGATATTGATCTTTTCGCCCGTGGCATACATCAGAAAATAGATGGGGTTCAGCATGGAGAGTTTAAGAGGCAGCTGTTCATGTTTCTTGATGGTGTTGTGGGCAAACGCTTCCGCGCCTTTTCCGATCTCTTTGGCCGCCCAGTAGGTGCCGTTGGCCAGCACGTCCCCGATCCCTTCCCGCCGGACGATTTTATCCAGCAGGTAGTAGAATCTACCCTCATTGTCTTCGGGCATATCCGGGAAATCTTTGTCGGTGAGAATCCCTTCCTCCAGAAGCTCCAGCGCGAAGGCCATGACCTGCGGGGCTGAAAATCCGTCCACCCCGTACTCGGTTGCACTTTGCGCAATCCCCAGACCGAATTCCAGGTCGCTCATGGCGGCCATGGTATAGGTCAGTTTTGTGAAGCACTTCATCATATAGGTCGATTTTCCCGGCGGGGAAATGGTGGCGCCGCAGGTCATGGGACAGTTAAAACAACTGATGAGCCGTGTCCGCATGGTTTCCATGGTTTCCATCCATTCCCGGGCGATGTCATCACTCCAGAAATCCTTTCTGCGAAGGCGGGAATTGCCCCACATGAAATTTTCGGTGTGCCACTTTTCATCGTGCACTTTCATTTCCTGGGGTGATCCGAGTCCGGCCAGAATGGGCATGACCCCGGGAATGGGGTTTTCATTCCGGAATTTGATATATTCCAGCACTTCGTTACAAAGTTCCAGGAATTGGGGCGGGTTCGCCAGATTGATGTCTTTGGTGCCGCGGACAACAATGGCTTTAACCCCTTTGTCGCCCATGACCGCGCCGATGCCGCCTCGACTGGCACTGGATCGCCCCTGCTCGATGGAAGCAAAAAAGACCCGGTTCTCGCCGGCCATACCGATGGCCGCCACCTGGGCTTTCGGCTCTTTCAATTCCGCCCTGAGAAGTTCGGCGGTCTCAACGGATCCCTTACCCGCCAGATGGGAGGCATCCCGAATTTCTACCTTGTCGTCTTTTATCCAGAGATAAACCAGCTTGGGGGATTTGCCACGAAGCACCACTTTGTCATAGCCGGCATATTTCAATTCTGGGGCCAAAAAACCGCCCATCATGGAAAATGCCATGAGTTTGGTTTGAGGCGAGATCGTGGAAACAATGGTACGATTGCAACCTGTCGCAGGTGTACCGCACAAAAGGCCGGCAGCAAATATCAGTACATTGTCGGGAGAAAAAGGATCAGTGTCAGGGGGGACCCTGTCCCATAATATCTTGGCATTCGTCCCCAGGCCCCCCAGGTAAAGCTCGGTCTCTTTGGGATCCGTTGCTACCCTCTCAATGCTTCCTCGGGATAGATCAATTTCTAAATTAAACCCAGTTTCTGCGTACCTCATTTTTTTCCCCTTCTAAATTCCCTGAATCCATAAAATGAATCCATGGGTCGTTAAACTATTGATATTGAACCAATAAATACCCCTAAATATGAAATGGTCTTTCGAAATTCTCGATCTGATATGACTACAATATAGCTGTATCGTAACTATGCGTCAAGGAAAAAAACGGGGGGAGTAACAAAAAAGGCATGGGTTTTTTTAAGGTCCCGTAACCACCTCCACCTGGGCCTCGGCATAACCGCCCTGGCCGGAAAGTCCCTGGCTTCTGAGGCGGCCCACCAGCTCACCGGCTTTGGACCAGTCGCCTCCCAGATCTCCCGGGAAATCCAGATGGGATTCGGCGGCAACCACCCAAACCCGATCCGTGCCGTAGGGTTCGGTCACTTCAAGGTCGTAGGAGCAGCCGTCTTCCGGTAGAATGATGGGGATATTGGGCTGGGGCATGGCACCGCATTGCCCGCCCCGGGCCATTTGACCGTTATCCCCCACGGGATAGAGTAAAATGGCGTTTCCTTTGGGGTCCAGATCGAACAGGTAGACAAAGGCGGAACGATTGAGGCGGATGACGAATTTAATGTGCTCTCCCTTACGGTAAAAGGGCCGGGCTTCTCCACGGGTGGTGGTCAGTTCCACCTGAAGGCCTTCTTTTGAGATGGCGCCAGCAGAAGGGTGCGAAGTGCCCTCCGGTTTCTTTCCATCGTCTTTGGGCGCTTCAAGGAGGTATTGGGGGAAAAGACTGGAAGGGACATCGGCTGAGGCGGCGGTGAACTGTTGCCCCTGCTGGTCATTGACCCGAATGCGGACTTCCACTTTCGTTTCGTGAAGCCAGGCGGTCCCTTTCATATCGCCGTCGGCCTTGAGAAGATCGGCGGTCAGACTGGTGGTTTCGTCGGTTTTGGCGACCACCGGCTTGAAAGCGCGGGTGCCGCGCGTGCGGAGGCTTGCGACGGAAAGTCCTTGAAGGGCTTTTTGCTGGTCCAGGGGGAGAAACGTTCGGCTCTCCGCCAGGGCAGGCCGGATCCAACCTGCCAGGTAGGCCCCCAGGTCATCACTGCATCGCTTCCCTTTGACCTGAAAATCACTCATGTGAATGGTTCGGCGCACGGGGCTCATGGCATTGGTTTCCAGTTTCCGCACCAGATACCGGGCCCATGATTCCCGGTCCGGGGTTAAGGACTCCATGTCGATCAACTGGAGGGGAACACTTTGTGAGGCTGATGCCGCGGCTTCGGGGCCGCTTTGTCCCAATTTCATCACCTTGAGATCGATTCGAAGCGCATCGCCGCTTTTTTGCCAGGTGCCTTGAAGGATCATGGCGTTTTCCGCGTCAGCACCGGGTAACAGCACACGGCATCCCTTTTGTTTCATTTCTGTAATCAGTTTGCCCCGCAACTGTATGGCCAGAGGAAGGCTCAGGTGGCTTTGGGATTCATAGAGATCATTGGCGCTGATGAGGATGGCGCGACCCTGCAGGTTTCCCTGCGCAACCAATTGTGCCGCCAGTCGGGATACGGCTTCATCCAGACTTTTGGGCGATGTTTCGATGGGCGTGGCAGAGGTATTGCTCTTGGGTTCGCTGCTGAGGGGTTCAAAATCTTCCTCGGCGAGGGACGTGGATGCTGAACAGTGAAATAATGGAAAAATGATCAGCATGAGAACGGTCAACGCTGTTTTCAGAAGATCTCTTTCAAGCGCACGTCCATTCCCCATGCTGTCTCGCCTTTTATTCCGTGGATAGCGTTGCTATTTGATGCTTTTCAATAGCGCTTTAAATTCCGGTGTCCCAGCCATTTTTAGGATTTGGAAGATAACGGTCTCCGTGGAGGTGATGGTGGCCCCGGCTTCCTGCATCAGAGAGAGCCCGATTCGCCAGTTGTCCTCCGTTCTGGAATCAACGGCATGATGAGGGACATGAACCCGATAGCCCCGATCCAAAAGGGAGACGCATGTTTGAAATACGCAAACGTGGGCTTCGACCCCTGTTAAAATAATATTTCGAAGCCCGTTTCTTTCAACGCAGTCGTTGAAGGCATCTATGTCGCAACAGTTGAAGTGAATTTTTTCAATGGGCTCATAAGCGGGCAGTGTTTCCCGAATGGCCGGCAGGGTGGGGCCCAGATTCTTGGGATTCTGTTCCGTCACGATGACGGGCAGTTGAAAGACCCGGGCCAGATCGAGAAGTTTTGATACCCTGTCGATCACCCGTTCCCGCTGGCCCATGACACCCATGAGCTTTTCCTGTACATCTACGATGACAAGACCCGTATTTTCTTTGTTCAATAGTGAGATAGCCATAATGGTGCGAATTATAAGTGAACACTTATTTGCCTGTCAAGCACTAGGTGTGGTTTCCCAAAAACGAAACCCCGCTCGGTACTGGAACCGGCCGGGGTTTCAGCAACATTTTGGAGCAAAAGTATGAAATGCTAAGCGGCTTTTACCTCAATTTTTCGAGGTGCAACCGATTCAGCTTTGGGCAGTGTCAACCGCAAAACACCATCCTTTAGATCAGCCTCAATTTTGGACTGATCAATCACATCCGACAGATTGAATTTACGGTAGTAGTTTCCTTCCTGGTATTCCCTCAAAATGCCCACCTCTCCAGGCGCTTCCGGCGGGTCCACTTTGGTTGAAATAGCCAGTACGCCTTCTCTCAGATCAATGGTTAGATCTTTTGCCTTTACACCCGGCATATCCGCCAGAAGGATCAGCTCTTTGTCAGTTTCAAATATGTCCACAGCCGGGGTGAAGATGGGGCCCGGTTTCGTTTCTTCGGCGTTAGACACGACTTCCGATTTTCCCTTGGCCTGTAATGCTTTGTTTTCCGACTCCGTCATTTTTTCGACCCCCCTTTCTGATAGGAATTGATCAAGCACCTGATACCGTAATCTGCTTGGGTTTTGTCGTCTCGCTTTTGGGCAGCGTGACCTTGAGAATGCCGTCAGAGGTGCTGGCTTCAACTTTGCCGGTGTCTATCTGGGACGGCAGATTCAAGATTCTGCTGAAACTTCCGGATTCTCGTTCTCGTCGGTGATACTTGGAATTGGACTGTTCCTCGGGAATTTTTCTCTCCCCGGAAATGGAAAAACTGTCACCGGTAACGGATATGTTCAGCTCGCCGGCCTTGATTCCGGGCAGTTCGGCCCTTATGTAAAAGTTGTTGTTATCCTCCGTCACATTCATCAGCGGAAATACCCCCGCTGAGGGATCCGTTGCATTTTGGCTGTATGAACCGTCGATGAGGGCGTTCAACTCTCTTCTCAGTCGATCCATTTCGCCCCATTGATCTCTCCAGTGCCACGTTGGCCAGGTATTGACTCTTCTGAAAATCATCACTTAACCCTCCTTTCGTCATTTTTATAGACAAATTTAAATCTTTAATAACAGGTGTTTATGTAAATATTAGGACCATTTTCCACAAAAATAAACATCATCGTTTTTCTGTCAAGAGAAAAAACTTAGAATGAATCGAAAAATATGATAAGATGACAGCGGAGGTTAAAACAGATGTCAAAAGAGCAATTACTTTCACCCCAGAAGTTGAGAGCCTTGATCCGGGAGGGTCAGCGGCAGACCCCCACCACCGGCCTTGCCCCCGGTTACGTTCAGGGCAACCTGGTCATGCTGCCAAAGTCGGAGGCATTTTCCTTTCTGCTGTTCTGTGTTCGAAATCCGAAGCCCTGCCCGGTTCTGGATGTGCTTGAAGCAGGCGTATGGGAACCGAAAATTGCACTGGGCGCTGATCTGCGGACCGATCTTCCAAAGTACAAGATATACAGAAACGGTGAATTCAAGGAAGAAGCCCTTGAGGTTCGCAACGTTGTTCAGGATGACCTGGTCAGTTTTCTTTTTGGGTGCAGCTTTTCTTTTGAAAGCGCGCTTCAGAGCGCCGGGGTTCCGGTTCGGAACCTGGAGGAAGACTGTAATGTCAGCATGTACATCACCAATCGCCCCTGCATCCCGGCCGGGCCCTTCTCCTCACCCCTTGTGGTGAGCATGCGCCCCATGAAACGGGAGCAGGCCATCCGCGCCATACAGGTCACCACGAGATTTCATTTAACCCACGGGGCTCCCGTTCACATGGGATCGCCCGAAGAACTCGGTATTTCCGATCTCCATAAGCCCGATTTCGGAGATCCCGTGACCATCCTTCCCGATGAGATTCCCGTATTCTGGGCCTGCGGGGTTACCACGACCCTGGCAGCGATTTCAGCCGACCTGCCCCTTGTGATCACCCATTCACCGGGGCACATGTTTGTTTCGGATCTCAGGGATGAAACCCTGACGTTGCTTTGATAATGAATCATAAATCATGGGCGTATGCCCGAAAAAAGGAGGTATTACAACATGAAAGCATTGGTTAAATCCTGGAAATCTGTTCTTATGGTGATGTTGATGATGGTTTTTTTGGCGCCCACAGGCGCCATGGCCGTTGACGAAATCAAGATTGGCGTCATATACCCGCTCACCGGTGGTGCTGCAGCTGCCGGCCGTGAGCTCAGGGCTGGTGCCGAGCTGGCCGCTGAAATCGCCAACAGCGTCATGGCGGATCTACCCATGACCATGGCGCAGAACAGTGGTATAAAAAGCCTTGGTGGTGCCAAAATCAAGCTCATTTTCAAAGACCATGAAGGAAATCCCACGCTGGGCGCGGACCAGGCCAAGAAACTGATTCTGGATGATAAGGTGGATGGTATTTTGGGATGCTATTTCAGTTCGGTCACCAAGACCGTCAGCGCCGTATGCGAACAGTACGGCATTCCCATGATCAACGGTTCTTCCACGTCTCCGGCTCTGACCGAAAGAGGTTTTAAATGGTTCTGGCGCACCACGCCTCACGATAAATGGTTTACCAAAGACCTGTTTGAACTCTTGAAGGGCCTTACCGAAGGAAAAGTGAAGGGTGTCAAGGCGGTTCCCAAAAAGGACATCATCAATGTGGCATCAGCCTGTGAAAAAACCGAATGGGGAAGCCATGTATCTGAATTGATCGAGAGCTTCAGCAAAGAATATGGGTTCAAGCTCAGAAAATCACTCCTGTATGCCGCTAAGTCAGCGGACTTATCAAGCGAAGTACGCTCTTTGAAAGCCTCCCGGGCGGACGTGATGCTGTTTGCCTCATATACATCGGACGCTATTTTAATGGTCAAAACCCTGAAGGCCCAGCAGGCCCATCCCAAAATCATCTGGGGGCAGGACGCGGGTTTTGAAAAACCTGAGTTTCGCGAGACGCTGGGAGACAGCATCTCAGGGATCCTAACCCGAACCGTATTCCTGCCCAAGGTCGTTGAGATCAAGAAACTGGCGGGACAGGTAAACGATCTCTACAAGAAGAAGACCGGTAACGACCTGGGCGGTGCTTCAGCCCGTGCCTTCACAGGGCTTCAGACCTGGGTGGCGGTTCTGGAAAAGGCGGGTTCCACGAAACCGGCGGATATCCAGTCGGCGGCCAATTCCATTGACATCCCCGGTAAGGAACTGGTGGTCCCCTGGCAGGGCATCAAGTTTGCCACCACGGGAAACGAAATGGGGCAGAATATTCTGGGAAGCGGCCTCATCGGTCAGTACCAGAAGAACAAAGAGGGGAAAATGGACCTGGAAATTGTCTATCCCTTTGATGTTTCCTCAGCGGATATGATCTATCCGTTTGCCGGATTTTAAAAAAAGCAATTAGCGGTTAGCCGTTAGCAATAAGCTGTACCCTACAGCTACGGTAAAAAGCAGGAATTTCCAATTTAGCAGTGCCTTGCGATTTTGCAGCTAACGGCTAATAGCTAAAAGCTAATAGCGGATACCATAATGGACCTTCTTTTAGGCTCCCTGTTTGCAGGGTTGCTCATTGGCATGATCCTGGCCCTGGTGGCCTTGGGGTTGACCATCATTTTCGGTGTGATGGACATCGTCAATTTCGCCCATGGCGAGTTTTTAATGATCGGCATGTACACCGGTCTTCTGACGGCCCAGGGGCTTGGCATAGACCCGCTCTTCACCCTGCCGGTGGCAGCATTGGTGGGGTTTTTGCTGGGCATCATCTGCTACTTCGGGTTTATCAGATTTGTTTTACGCGGTCCCATGGTGGCCCAGTTGCTGGGGACTTTCGGCCTGATGCTGTTGCTCAGGAATCTGGCGCTCTTGATTTTCGGTTCCGAGGACCGTGCCGTGCATACGGGGCTCCTGGTGGGCAAGAGCTTTAACATCGGCATGGGGATCATCGTGCCGGCCACAAAGTTGGCAGCAGCTGGGTTATCAGTGGCCGCATTTTTTGCCGTGTGGATGCTGATGCACCGCACCCGGGTGGGGAAGGCCCTCACCGCCACGGCGCTCGATGCCCAGGGAGCCCGTTATATGGGAATCCCCACAGAGCGGATGAACGCCCTGGCCTGGGGTATTGGAGGGGCCTCGGTCACCATTGCCGGTGCACTGCTCGTCAACTTCTGGTCGGTGAATCCCTTCATCGGCCTCTTGTTTACCATGATCGCCTTTGCCATTGTGGCCCTGGGCGGTTTTGGAAGCATACCCGGTGCCTTTTTCGCGGGACTGGTGGTGGGACTCATTACGGAGATTCCCGGGTTCTGGGATTTCTTCAGCTACACCTTTGATGCGGAATGGATGATGGATGTTCCCATGACATCCTTTAAATACATGTGGGTCTATGTGGCCTATTTTCTCATTGTCGTGTTGCGACCGCGGGGGCTGTTCGGATGGAAACAATAAAAAACGCCCTCGATTTTTCCGATTTTCCCCGCATCGACCTGATTGTGGCTGGCGCCGTTGGTCTTGTCATTATTCTGTTTCCATTGTTCCCCCATTCCTCTTTTGCCATGAGCACCATGATTCAGTTTCTCATGTTTTCCCTCTACGGCATGGGGTGGAACACCATCGGCGGCTATGGCGGCCAGGTGGATCTGGGAAAAGCGCAGTATGTGGGCATCGGCGCCTATACAACGGCGGTGATGCTCATTCGCTGGGATGTGCCGTTCTGGGTTTCCATGCCCATCGGCATGTGCCTTTCCATCGGATGGTCTTTTATCATCGGTTATCCGCTGTTCCGGCTTAAAGGACACTATTTCGCCATCGCCACCATCGCCACCTCCCTGGTGTTAAAGGATCTTTTTGAGGTTTGGGATTTTGTGGGGGCCTCCAGAGGCCTTGAAATTTCACCCATAGAGTTTCCACCGCCCAGTTTCATGCGTCTTATTTTCAGGGAGGATATCTATTACTTTTATGTGATTCTGGGATTCTTTTTCCTGGGTATTTTATACATTAACTGGTTTCGCAAATCCCGTCTGGGGTTTCAGCTCCGTTCCATCAAGGACAATGAGGACGTGGCCCGTTCACTTGGCATTAACGTCCACTGGGCCAAAATCAAGACCTATGCCATTGCCACCGCGTTTGTCAGCATGGTCGGGTCATTTCACGCCTGCTACGTGAGAAATATTGAGCCCGAAGATACCATGAGCCTGGATATATCCATCCTTATTGCCCTCATGGCCATGCTGGGGGGTGCCGGCTCCTTATGGGGACCCATCATCGGGGC
>JGI11705J14877_10000726_pt1 | contig 20094 bp, 16 predicted proteins | sample Etolaghawater15m_FD_14877 | JGI IMG/M metagenome (IMG submission 14877)
TATTTGACTACGAAAACCATCTGTTTCTGGAAATTAAGAATGAACGCGTAAAGGCTATCGAAGTTGGCTATAGTTATGTGGCTCCGCGTGTTACGGTGAACTTTAACGCCTACTATACCATCTGGGAAAATAAACCCACCGACAGGGCTTTTACTTATCCTGATCCTGATGATCCAACCACACGACTTACTGCTAACATCAACAACATGAACGCCTTACATCAAGGTGTTGAAATCGAATTTGGTTATCGCATTACCGACAATCTGGAATTTCAAAGCATCTTGTCGCTCGGCGACTGGAAGTGGACATCCAAAGACACTGCGTTGATTTACAATGACAACGGGATCTTGGTCGGCAAAAAGCCTTTCGATGCCAGAGGATTATATGTTGGCGACGCCGCTCAATTTCAAAATCGTGAAAGCCTGCGCTGGGAGGTCATAAAAGGGCTGTATGTTTCCGGTGATTTCACCTGGTTTGGCAAGCACTATGCTGAGTTTAATCCTATGGACTACGACCCTGTTCAAAATCCATGGGCTTTTGATGAAAATGGAAATCCACGCCAGTCGTGGAAAATCCCCAATTATTACATGGTTGATTTCCATGCGGGCTATTCATGGAAAGTGAAAGACCTCGGATTTCAGCTAAGAGGCTCATTGCTAAATGCATTAAATGGTAAATACATCACTGATGCACAAAATAATGATACCTATCTGGGCTTAGCCTCCAACGGTTTTGATGTTAACTCGGCCAGTGTATTCATGGGCATGGGCAGGCGATTTGTGCTTTCCTTGCGAATTAATCTTTAATAATACATAATAAATGCCTGCCTACAGCACATAACTGAACGGAGGCAGCACAAAAATACTTATACTAAAAACAATGAAAATGAAAAGATTATCCTTCTTATTCCTATTAGCGCTGATGACGCTTGTTTCTGTGGGACAGCAAACCGGCTATTATAACGGAACTTCCGGCAAACAAGGCGATGAACTCAAAGCCGCGCTTAACAACATTATCAAAGACCATGTCCCTTACTCATACTATGTATCCAAAGAAATATTTAAGCTGTCGGATGCCGATCCAAACAACCCAAACAATGTGATTTTGGTATATACAGGCCGTTCTCAAGACAACAACGACTACGGTACAGGTGGAAATTTTATCAACAGGGAGCATGTGTGGGCGAAATCTCATGGCGATTTTACCGATTGGCTGCCAATGTACAGCGATGTACATAACCTAAAACCGGCAGACGCTTCGGTGAATGTAGATAAAAGCAACAAAGACTTTGACAACGGCGGCGTTCAGCACGATGAGGCCACCGGTTGCTATTTTACCGATTCAACCTGGGAAGCCCGCGATGAAGTTAAAGGCGATATCGCCCGCATCATTTTTTATATGGCTACCCGTTACGAAGGCCAGAATGGTGAAATTGATCTGGAAGTGGTTGACAGAAACAATACTTTTCCAAATGCACAGCATGGCAAACTTTCAACATTGCTCCAATGGAACGAACAAGACCCACCTGATGCTTTTGAGAGAAATAGAAACAATGTAATTTTTGCCTATCAAAAAAACAGGAACCCTTTTATCGACAATCCCCACTTCGCCAACATGATATGGGCCGGAGCATCAGCTAACCCACTGACTATTGACGATGTGTCCATCAGCCCTCAGGTTGTTGTAGCCAACGAAGAAATAGAAATCTCAGCCACCATCAAATCTACCACAAAAGGGACTATTGTTGCTGTATTAAAATATGGCACTTCTTTCGAAAACCTTTCCAACGAAATCGTAATGACCGGCAGCGGAGATGAGTTCACCGCAGTTATTCCGGGACAAGGTGAAGACGCCACCATTTATTACAACATCGTGGCCAACAACGGGATAGACCAAAGCAATACGGTGACTTACAATTTTTATGTTCCAAAAATATTCACAGGAACTTTGGTTTCTATTTACGACCTTCAGGGACAACAGGAGGTTTCACCCTATAGCGGCCAAACAGTGAGCACTTCCGGTGTTGTGACGGCAAATTTTGGCACTTCCTATTTCATTCAGGATGGCACCGGCGCATGGAATGGCATGTATATTTACGAATCGGGCAGAAATCCTTCTATCGGCGACAGCATTATTTTAACCGGAAAAGTAAGCGAATATTACGGCAAAACTGAAATATCCAATATCACAGATTACTACTTTATTTCCTCAAACAACACCCTGCCTGAGCCTGTTGTGGTTGCCACCGGTGAAGTTTCTGAAGAACATGAAAGCATTCTGATTAAAGTAATGAATGCCACCTGTATCGACGAGAACTATCAGGCTGACTACTTTATGTGGAAAGTGGATGACGGAAGTGGTATGCTAAAGGTTCATAACACCTCGGTATTTGAGTACGAACCTGTTGAAGGAGTTTCATACGATATTACAGGCCCGCTTAATTTTGATTTTGATGAATGGAAAATCGAACTGCGTTACGAAAATGATGTACGTGAGGGAACCGACATCAACAGCCCTGTAGTGGTTTCTGTTGAACCAGTTCTGAGCACTAACCTACAGATAATGTTCAGCGAAGACGTAGAGAAAACCTCTGCAGAAAATCTGGACAACTACGTCATCACCAGCGACATCACCATTCAATCAGCTGTTCTGCATGCTTTCGACAAATCCAGGGTAAACCTGACCATAACACAAGTAACCTCCGGCACAACCTATGACCTCACGGTAAGCAATGTACAAGATCTCTCGGGCAATGTTATGGAAAGCCAAACAGAAAGTTTTACCTGGGTTGGTCTGGAAGAAATATTTGAAGTCGGAACACTGGTGATTTATCCAAACCCAGCCGATGAAAATATTAATCTGACTTTCAGTTTAAAACAGGCAGCTTCAGTTGAAGTCTCGCTGAGCGATATTTCAGGCCGACAACTATTAGTGAATAACTACCAGGCCACTTCAGGCAGTAATCAATTGAGTATTAATGTAGGTAATCTGGCCAAAGGGCTCTACCTGATGCATGTTAACACCGACTTGGGAGGAATTAACTTCAAAATAGTCATCAAATAAAACTCCTTTTCGGATAAAAAAAAGAGGCTGCACGTTGGTGACAGCCTCTTTTTTTGGTTAAGGTGGATACTTAAAAGCTTCTCCCTCAAACTTCCTAATCGTTTCAGCCCAGCAACATCCATTTGGCTGGCCTACCAATCCTTATGTTTAATATCTTTGCCTGTGTCCGGTTTTTTGCAAATACTTTAGTATAAAATGCAGGAAATATGTCACGAATTAGGGAATAGATACAACAGCGAAGTTGACCACTACGCTGAGTGGAGTGCTGTACCCTCATCATCCTCAGTTATTTGAAGACATTACATAAAATACAAAAGAAGCCATAGGGTCGTGCCAATGGATTAATACGCTACACGAAACAAATTATATTATACGACTTCAGTTTTTCATAATTCATTTATTCAAGCTATATTTGTGCAAAAACTATTAAAACTACCCCTATGAAAGGAATGGTATTTACGGAATATATTGAATTTGTTGAAGATACATTTGGCTTTGACGTGGCTCAGGAAATGATTGACGGAGCTGGTTTACCCAACGAAGGCGTCTATACAGGTGTTGGTACATACGATTCAGGCGAACTGGTAAGCATGGTAGTAAAACTATCTGAACTCACTGGCATTGAAGTACCCGAATTGTTAACAGTTTATGGGAAACACCTTTTTTACCGTTTTGCCCAGCTATATCCCCACTTTTTTCATGATGGGATTAAAATGTTTGACTTCATCGACCAAATAGATAATTACATCCACGTTGAAGTACAAAAATTATATCCTGATGCAGAATTACCATCGGTAGCTACAATAAAAAGAGAGTCGGATTCAATTGAGATTGTCTATTCCTCCAAACGTAAATTTGGGGATTTTGCTCAAGGCCTTTTACTTGGAGCAATAGGGTTTTTCAAAGAAGACATGACGATCGAAAAAGAAATCCTTGTTGAAGACGGATCAGAAGTAAAGTTTATCTTGCAACGAAAATAGCACCATCAATTGAGTGACTTGGTCAAATACGAACAACTTTTAAAAGCTTTTAAAAGGGAGCGACAATCCCGAAAAGAAGCTGAGAGGATTATTGAGCAGAAAGCGCTTGAGCTTTACTATGCCAACTCTAAACTAAAAGAAATCAATAAAAACCTGGAAGACCGCATTGATGAAAGGACTCGCGATATTGAAAAATCGAAAGACGAATTGCTTCTGGCAAAAAAAGTCGCTGAAGAAGCTACATTGGCAAAGTCAGCATTTTTATCGAATATGACACATGAGTTGCGCACCCCACTAAATGGAATCATTGGATTGTCAGAATTATTACTCAGCGAAGAACTAAGTCCTCAGGTTTTAGGGATGTTGGAAAACATCAAATTTTCCGCCAATCATCTAAGCCATATCATCAACGAGATACTTGACTTCTCGAAGATTGAAGCCGGACACATGACATTTGAAAGCATCGAATTTTGCTTACCCGATCTTGTAAACGGGGTACATAAAAACCTAATGGTGACCGCAAAAAACAAATCGCTCGACCTGAAACTAAACTACGATCCGAATCTTCCAGCCACTGTGAAAGGCGATCCTATAAAACTAAAACAAATACTGAATAACCTGATAGGGAATGCATTGAAATTTACCAGCAAAGGATATGTTCGAATCTCATGCAAGCTTATTGAGTTTGAAGAAAGCACAGGAATATTACAAGTACAATTTAGTATTAAAGATACCGGTATAGGCATTAAAAAAGAAAACATTGAGGGCATTTTCCAAAGCTTCACACAAAGTGACAGCTCGATATCCCGAAAATACGGAGGCACAGGACTTGGTCTTACCATAACCAAAAACTTTGTAGAATTGCAGGGTGGCACAATAAATGTTCAAAGCAAGTATGGATTAGGTTCCAACTTCTATTTCACCATACCATTGCAGTTTATCAGCTTCCAAAATAAAGTTGAAGAGAAACCTAAAGGCCTTAGCCAAAAACCTCTTCACATTAAAATATTGGTAGTTGAAGATGTGATTATCAATCAAATGGTGATTGCAAAAATACTTGAGAAATGGAAGATAGAAGTCGATATTGCCTCGGGAGGGAAGCAGGCATTGCATCTACTGAAACGACAACGTTACGATCTGATATTGATGGATGTACAAATGCCCGAAATGAGTGGAAGTGAAACAACNCGAATCATCCGAAACGACAATGAATTCTCGCACGTGGCCAACATCCCAATCATTGCCTTTACAGCCAACGCATTCGACACCTCCCGATCTGAAGTATTTGAGGCTGGAATGAATTCATTCGTAACTAAACCTGTCCATCCCGACAAGCTTTACAACGCAATCACTGAATTATTAACCAAAACAACCGAAGCGTCATGATTCTCAATGAAGCATCAAAAGAAGAATTGAATCACCTGCTTATGCAATGGATGGACAACACCGAAGAGCCCCTTTTCATTGTTAACAATCAATTTGATGTAGTTTACGTAAACAAATCTTTTGAGAATTTTTCGCAAAAGAAACACCCTGACCTCTACGGCATTGACTTTGGTACTGCGTTGGGATGCAGGTACCTTAACAAAGGAAAACAGGCGTGCGGAAATAATTATTATTGCGGGATTTGTAACCTGAGAGAGGCTATAAAGTTAAATNTATCCGGAGAAGAATTCGAATCCAAAGGAAATTTCGTCCGCGATTTTAACCTTAACGATGAAATCGTTTTTCGACACATCATCTTTAAATCTTTTCAGGTTCAATTAGCTGGATCGGCGTATGTTGTGTTGATTATCAACCAATCAGAAACAGATGTAAACGACAATGACCCCGCTCCCGCCAGTTTGTAACTGGTGGGGTTGTTTCTTGCCCCCCCATCGTCAGCCATTCCTGCCTAAGGCATGAAACTACGCTGAGTGGGGAGCCTGGATCTTATCCATAAATTAAACTCTATATAATGAAAAAAATTGCTTTACTTTTCTCCTTCGGGATGCTATTATCCTCCTGCTATAATGGTTTTGATGTAGTGGTTAAACAACCTAATGGCATTATCCTCAAATACAAATGCGAGAATGGGCGGGACACAATGAACAGTACAAGATATGCCTATTTCGGGTCGATATTGCTTTCGCAAGAGAGTCATGTCAATGGCATAAAAGAAGGCAGTAAAATAAATTACTTTAAGAATGGCACAATAAGGGAAACCGGAAACTACAGCAAGAATAAGGCTAATGGAATATTTAAAGAATTTAGCGAAAATGGCATATTGCTTAAAAAGATATTATATATGGACAATATACCAATACTCTATGAAATACTTATGATAAATACTGATTTGCAGCTTAGCAGAAGAAGGGTATATAGTCTGATTGACAATTCAAGAACTTTAGCAGGAGAATTATATATGGATATGGTTGGCGAAAGCATTGATGTTGGTAATGTAAAAAGCACTATTGATTCATCTTGTATCGGAACTTACAAGGGGTTGTTTGCTGATATGCAAATTGATGACACTATTAACCTGAATCATGAAGCATTGATCACATTAGAATTTACCATTCCGTTAACATTGACCAAACCAGAAATAATTGTTGGAGAAGTTGATGAATCTTTGGCTTTTATTGACACACTCTTTTATGCAAAGCCAGATAGTGTTTACGATACCTTATCATTTGTTTTCACCCCAAAAAAACCTGGGAATCACTATCTGGTGGGAAAATTGACTAATTTGGAGCTTTTTAATGATGACGTCCTTTTTTTTAATGGATTTTTTGTGAGATAAGATTGGTGCCTTAAGTTAAGTGTAGTTTCATGCCTAAGGCAGACAAGTGTAACCCCCGCTCCCGCCAGTTTGTAACTGCTGGGCTTGTTTCTTCTCCCCACTCGTCCGCGATTCATGCCTAAAGCAGACAAGTGTAACGCGGATGCCTTTCTCCTATTATTATGTTTCATATCTTTGCCAGTGTCCGGTTTTTTGAAAATACTTTAGTATAAAATGCAGGAAATACAAAACGAATTAGGGAATAGATACAACAGCGAAGTTGCACTTGTCTGCCTAAAGCATGAAACTACGCTGAGTGGGGGGACATCATATTGCAAGGGCACAACCAGAATAATTTATCCATAATATTATAGAGCTGTTATGAATTCTAAAATTATCAAACTGATATACTTTTTAATAATAGCAATTGGTTTTTTTGCCTTTTTTATTCGCGGATATTATCAAAATAAAAAAGCTCATACCGCTTTTGTCGATGCGGAATATCAAGGCATCATTAAAGAAATACACCAGGGTCCACGTGGTTTTTCAAAACTTACCATAGGTAGTCTGACAATGAACCTGGGTCTCGATGAACAAAAGATTCAAAATTATATTCATATTTCTGACTCAATCGTAAAAAAATCTGGCACAACTGAGATAATCGTGTACAGAAAAAATCCAAAAGGAGCCTGGCAGGAAAAAGTATTTAAATAGCGATCATTGCTTTCTCCTTGGTCCGGTCTAAACTATACAATCCGCCATTGCCCAATTATTTCTTGTGATTCTCCACCCACTTTCGGGCATTTACAAAGGCTTCCATCCAGGGGCTTACTTCATCCTGCCGGCGTCCCTCTGCATAGTGAGGCCATTGCCAGGGCAGAAAAGCGCGCTCCAGGTGCGGCATCATGGCCAGATGTCTTCCGTTGTTGCTGCAAATGGCTGCTGCCGCCCAGTCTGATCCGTTCGGGTTGCCGGGATACAGGTCGTAGCTGTATTTCATCACCAGCTGGTATTTGTCGCTGAAATAAGGAAAGCTGAATTTCCCTTCTCCGTGTGCCACCCATGCTCCCAGTCGGCTGCCTGCCAACGTGCTTAACATCACCGAGTTGTTCTCGGGAATACTCAGGTTAATAAAACCCGACTCAAATTTCCCGCTGTCGTTGTGCAACATTTTTATGCGCTCAGGGTGTTCGGGGTAAATCAAGTTTAGTTCCACCATGAGCTGGCATCCGTTGCAGACCCCCAGACTAAGTGTGTCTTTTCGCTCATAGAATGCTTCGAGTGCTTTGGCTGCTTTCTCATTGTATAAAAAGGCTCCTGCCCAGCCTTTGGCCGAGCCCAACACATCGGAATTGGAGAATCCGCCAACAAACACAATGAAATGGATATCCCGCAAATCTTCGCGTCCGGAAATTAAATCGGTCATGTGAACATCTTTCACATCGAATCCGGCCAGATACATGGCATAGGCCATCTCGCGGTCGCCATTCACACCTTTTTCACGAATGATAGCAGCCTTGATACCAGAGGGTTTTCTGCGTGCCGGATTAATACCCAGATCGGAAACCTTACCGGAAAAGTGCTTGTTGAAATTAAAATACAGATCCTGACGCTTGTAATTATGAAAACGACAATGGGCATGTCCTTCTCCGCTTTGCTTTTTGTCGAGCAGATACGATGTCTCGAACCACCAGATATCGCGCAACCTGTCGATGTCGAGACGTATCGGGTCAATTTGCTTCTGGTGGAGCGTCAGGGTTCTTTCATTTACCACCTGACCTATTTCCACAAACGGAACATGACGTAATTCGAGTATTTTACCCACACGTTCGGACTCTTCTACCTGAATGATGATTCCCGGGTTTTCGCTAAACAGCAGTTTTACAACATCCTTTTCATCAAACACATCCAGGTTGACCTCCATGCCGTGATCGGTATTGGCGAAATTCATCTCAAGCAAAGTGGTGATAAGTCCACCGGCGCTGATGTCGTGACCCGCTACAATCAACCCCGCCTCGATTAATTCCTGTGTGGCGTTAAAGGCCTTTACAAATTCGTCTGCATGGGCCACATCGGGTACTTTAGTTCCGATTTTGTTTTGGGTTTGGGCAAAGCTGCTTCCTCCTATTTCTTTCGGCGTGCCTGAGAAATCGATGTAGATCAAGGTGAGTCCTGCTTTCGTCGACACGACGGGCGTAACCGCTTTGGCTAAATCTGTAACCGGGCCGGCGGCAGTAACAATAACCGTTCCCGGCGCAAACACCACCTGTCCGTCGGGGTACTTCTGGGTCATCGACAGGGAATCTTTACCGGTAGGGACGTTTATGCCCAGTTTTACGGCAAACGCACTCAGGGCTTCCACGGCTTCGTACAAACGGGCATTCTCGCCTTTATTTTTTGCAGGCCACATCCAGTTGGCGCTCAAGCTTACCCCTTTGATGCCTCCGGCAAGAGGAGCCCACACGAGGTTGGTGAGGGCTTCGGCCACAGCCAACCGCGATCCGGCTGCCGGGCTAATCAACCCACTCACCGGCGCATGTCCCAGAGCGGTGGCCATACCTGATTTGCCTTTGTAGTCAAGCGCCATAATGCCCAGGTTATTCAGCGGCAATTGAACAGCTCCGGCTGTTTGTTGCATGGCCACTTTTCCTGTCACCGACCGATCGACTTTGTTGGTCAGCCAGTCTTTACACGCTACAGCCTCCAGACGCAATACCTGGGTAATATATTTTTCAATGTCTTTCGACAGATAAGGAATGTCGTCAAAATCAGGAGGAATCGCAGTATCTTCAAGGATGGTTTTCGGTGGTTTACCGAAGAGGAACTCAAGTTTTAAATCGACCGGACATGCTTCCTCCGATGCCTTTACCACGAAGGATTGGTCGTTGCGTACTGTCCCGACCTGGTAAATAGGTGCTCGTTCGCGCAAAGCCACGGCTTCAAGAGCAGGATAATCTTTGGCTTTTATCACCAACCCCATCCTCTCCTGAGACTCATTTCCTAAAATTTCTTTAAACGAAAGCGTGGTGTCGCCTACCGGGAGATTGTTTATTTCGATGTCAGCACCTGAATTTTCGACCAGCTCTGACAAACTGTTTAAGTGACCACCTGCACCGTGATCATGTATTGAAACAATGGGATTATTGGTAGATTCGGCCATTGCCCTGATGGCATTCATGGTACGTTTTTGCATCTCAGGGTTTGCCCGCTGCACGGCGTTCAATTCAATCTGATTTCCATATTCGCCTGTAGCCACACTCGAAACAGCGCCACCCCCCATACCAATCCTGTAGTTGTCGCCGCCCAGCACGACAATAATATCTCCGGTTTCGGGAGCACCTTTAAGGGCATCCTCCTTTTTTCCGTAACCTATTCCGCCGGCCTGCATAATGACCTTATCATAGCCAAAGGATTTATCGTTCTCACGGTGTTCAAAAGTGAGCAAGCTGCCATTTATGAGGGGTTGTCCGAATTTATTTCCAAAGTCAGAAGCACCGTTGCTGGCTTTAATCAGGATTTGTTCAGGCGATTGGTACAGCCACTTCCGTGGAGCGACGGCAAATTCCCAGTCACGCAAGGGGTTGTTACGCGTGTATGAAGTCATGTAGACAGCAGTACCGGCGAGCGGCATGCTCCCTTTCCCTCCGGCCATGCGGTCACGGATTTCCCCTCCTGTACCTGTGGCAGCCCCGTTGAAAGGCTCCACGGTAGTGGGGAAATTATGGGTTTCCGCTTTTAGCGAAAGCACGGTTTCTATATCGTTTAGTTGAAAATAATCAGAAGTGGACTGCGTAGCGGGGGCAAACTGTTCAATGGTTGGTCCCAGGACGAAGGCTACATTGTCTTTGTAAGCAGAAACCAAACCATTGGGGTTAGCCGAGGAAGTTCTTTTTATCAGGGCGAACAGGCTGTCCTTCATCTCGACCCCGTTGATAATAAATGTTCCGTTGAAGATTTTATGCCGGCAATGTTCAGAGTTGATTTGAGCAAATCCATACACCTCTGAATCTGTAAGTTGACGCCCAATCTTAGTAGCCACTTCTTCCAGGTAAACCACTTCATCCGCACTTAAAGCCAGACCTTCCTGTTGATTGTAAAGGGCGATGTTGTCGATATATCTTACAGGTTCGGGCTGATCGTCGACATCAAAGATTTGCTGATCGATGCCCTCATATTTTTGCTGCAACATGGGATCGAAGGTAGGGTTTTCCTCGAAAGAGCGGTTAAACAGTTCAATCCTGAGGATACTGCCAAGCCCCATGTTCTGGCATATTTCAACTGCGTTGGTGCTCCAGGGAGTAACCATTTCCTTACGCGGACCAATGTAGTTACCTTCGAGCGATTCCTGCTTGATATGTTTCGCTCCCGCGAAAAGCCACTTTAATTTTTTACGCTCAATATCAGTAAGTTGTGCTTGCAAGTGAACCAAAAAGAATACCCTGTTGTCGCCACTAAAGAAATATACCATGATGCAGAAAGTTTGTAAATACCCAAAATCAGCTGCAAAGATAGAAAAGCAAAAATGAGGCTGAAAATTATTTTTTCAATTGAGACAAATTATTTTTGTTTTTCGCGTGGAAGTTCAGCCTCCGAGACACCAAACACTTCATGAGGTTCGGTGTTGCCGATGGGTTCGATATGCAATAACACATCGTACACATTGGCAACCGTTCGTTTTATTTCGGCTTCAACAAGTTCTCCCACCTGATGAGCTTCGTTGAGGGTTAATGATCCATCCATCTCAATATCAAGAACAATCATGTACAAATTCGCCATTTTTCGAACCCTGATCCGATGCGGGTTGGTAACTCCCTGAACACTTTTGGCGGCCGAAAGCACCTGCCTGTAAACTTCGGGCGAATCCACCCCATCCATCAGTTCGCGGTTGGTTTCCATGAAAATACGAAAAGCCACAAACATGATGTAAAAGCTTACCAACAAAGCAGTTATAATGTCGATGACTGGCATTTTAAACACAAAGGTAAAAACCAACCCTAAAAGTACCGAAACAGAAATCACCACATCGTTTTGCATATTCCGAGCATTGGCTATAAGCATGGCGCTTTCGATTTGCTTGCCCGTTTTATGTAAATACCACGAAAGCAGCAGTTTTCCAGCAATAGAAATCCCTACGATGTACAAGGCAAAGGTTTCGGGTAGAACAGGGTTTATCGGGTTAAGTAGCTTCCCAAAGGAAGTGATAGCCAGCTGAGCTCCGGCAAAAAAGATGATGAAAGCCAGCAATTTTGTAGCCAGGGTATCGGCTTTTTGATAGCCGTAAGGATATTTTAAGTCGGGAGGTTTTGCTACGATATAGGCCGTGTACAAGGTAATGAGAGAAGTCAGGATATCGCTCGCCGAATCAACGCCATCGGCCACCACAGCCATACTACCGGCGATAAGACCGGCCATAATTTTCATAGCAGCCAATGCAGCGTTTCCTGCAATGGCGATACGTGAGGCAAAAATTATTTTTTTTTCGCGCGGTTTCATCAATCAAGTAATGGCGAACAAAGGTAAAAAAAAAGCGGTCTCCCTTACCAGATGAGGAAGACCGCCAGATTATTATCAGATCATTATTGTTGGTCACCAATAAAGCGTTCGCTTTCGATGGCGGCCATGCAACCTGTACCGGCAGCGGTAATGGCCTGACGGTAGTGTTTGTCCTGCACATCGCCGGCAGCAAAAATGCCGGGCACGTTGGTGGCAGTTGAGTCGGGTTTGGTAATCAGATAACCTGTTTCGTCCATATCCAGTTTGCCCTTAAAAATATCGGTGTTGGGGGTATGCCCAATGGCTACGAAGAACCCATCGATATCAATTTTTCGTTCAACACCGGTTTTTCTGTTCAGAACGATAGCGCCGTTGAGGGCTTTCATAAATCCACTTTCTGTCCCCACAATTTCTTTCACCTCGCTGTCCCACAGGATTTCGATATTTGGTGTACGCATCACCCGGTTAACCATGGCTTTCGAAGCCCTGAGTTCATCGCGGCGGTGTATCAGATAAACTTTGTTGACGATATTGGCCAGGTAAGTTGCTTCTTCAGCAGCGGTGTCGCCACCACCTACCACAGCCACATCTTTTCCTTTATAGAAAAACCCGTCGCAAGTAGCGCATGCACTCACGCCACCGCCCTTAAATTTCTCTTCCGATTCAAGTCCCAGGTATTTGGCTGTTGCACCTGTGGCGATGATAACCGTTTCGGCCATTATCTGAGTACCATCGTCGATTGATACTTTAAACGGACGGCTACTTGTGTCGATGTCGGTAGCCATTCCCCAACGAACCTCTGTTCCAAACCGTTCGGCTTGTTTTTTCAGGTCTTCCATCAACTTTGGCCCGTCAATGCCATCAGGGTAACCGGGGAAATTATCCACTTCGGTGGTGGTTGTTAACTGTCCACCGGGTTGCATGCCCTCGTACATAATGGGGTGCAGGTCGGCGCGTGCGGCATAAATTGCGGCTGTAAACCCGGCAGGGCCGGAGCCAATAATCAAACATTTAGTTGTTTCCATTCCTATTATTTTTTGGTCTGTATATTCCTGACGAATAGTTTTTTTTGGCAAAGATAATGCCAAAACACAAGTGATGGTTATGCGCTATAAAACATGTCAAAATGACTGAAAAAAATGCCGGGCAAGTCAGGAGATAGGCTGATTACCGATGGACGAATGAAGCAAAACAAATTTTACCACATTTGTTGGATGGAGCAACCAAAAAATACTTATTTTTGCAAACTCAAACTAAAAGCCACGTTGTTTGTGGCCGGTTCATTAAAATCGGGGTGTGGTGCAGTTGGCTAGCATGCTTGCATGGGGTGCAAGTGGTCGCCCGTTCGAGTCGGGCCACTCCGACAACAAAAAGCCTTGAATCAGTGATGGTTCAAGGCTTTTTTTATTGTAGCGAAGAGATTGAATTAAGGGCTGACAATTAGTTCAATACGTAAGTCACTGGATGAGTAACTTATGCCGGTGAGCTCCCCCTTCAATTGATAACTCAATGAAATAAATTCCTTTAATAAGGCGTGAAATATCTATTAAACGTCGTGTGCTTGACTTTATAACTTTTTGACCCAGTTGGTTATAGATCCGGACTCTCAAGCCCCTCCCAAATCCTACTCCTCCGAAAACTCTTTCAACAACTTTCTGTAAGCTGAAAAAATCCGGGCGCGCGACACAAAACCAAGGTATTTTCCGTCCTTGATCACTGGCAGGTTATAGTGGCTGGTTTCCTGGAACTTGCGGGCAACCTCTTCCATGCTCTCATCGGGATCGACGATGGTGTCGGGCATGTACATGAGTTCGGACACCATGGTGGTGTCGTACAATTCGGGTTGAAACATGATGGTGCGGATGTCGTTGATAAAAACAACGCCGTAAAACACCTGATCTTCATCCACTACCGGAATTACATTTCGCTCCGATTGGGCGATAACTTTTACCAGATCACCCAAGGTAGTTTCTCTGTTTATGGTTTTAAAATTTTTCTCCAAATGATTCTCAATACGCATCATTTGCAGCACCGACTTGTCTTTGTGGTGGGTAAACAATTCTCCACGTTGTGCCAGCCGCTTAGTATAAATACTATGTGGCTCAAAATAATTGATGGTGATAAACGAAATGGTAGCTGTAACGATGAGCGGAGTAAACAACTCGTAGCCGCCTGTAAATTCAGCAATAAGGAAGATACCTGTGAGCGGAGCATGCATCACACCGGCCATAACTCCCGACATGCCTACAAGAGCCATGTTTTTTTCGGGTACACCACCAAAAGGCAGGAGGTTAATAATTTTGGCGTAAAACACACCAAAAACACCTCCCATAAACAGGCTGGGAGCAAACACGCCTCCTACACCCCCACTCCCATTGGTGACGGCCATCGCAACAACCTTGAAAACAAGTATCAGTCCGAGAAAAAGAATGAGGTAATAGATGTTTGAGGTATGACCAAGCATTTTGACATTAACTAACCCGTCTACTTGTTGATTAATAAGCAAATGCAGAAACTCGTATCCTTCCCCGTAAAGTGAAGGCAACGCGAAAATCATCACCCCCAGTGCCACACCGCCAACAAATACTTTTAGAAACCGGTTTTGAATTTTTTTCATTTTACTCTCGATGTACATCGAAGTGCGGGTAAAATACAAACTAACCAACCCTGTAAGCAAACCCAACAAAGCATAAAAAGGCAAATGCTGTAGCGAAAAGCCCTCGCTCAGGTTAAACGAAAACAAAACACCACTACCCATTAGAAAGAAAGCCACCATTGCCCCGGCAGCGGAGGCGATAAGCAATGGGATAAGTGCACCCATAGTTAAATCGATCATGAGTACCTCGAGTGAGAAAACCACTGCGGCAATAGGGGCTTTAAAAATGCCGGCTATGGCTCCCGACGCCCCTGCTCCTACCAAGACCATCATGGTTTTTCGATTCATATGGAACAACTGCCCGAAATATGATCCCAACGAGCTGCCCGTGAGCACAATAGGTGCTTCCAGACCCACCGAACCTCCAAAGGCCACGGTGAAGGTACTGCCCACCATAGAAGAATAAATATTGTGTTTGTCTAATTTGCCATTTCTACGCGAGATTGCGTAAAGTATCCGGCTTACACCATGACGGATGTCGTCGCGTATGATGTACACGGCAAAAATAACCGTGATCAATATGCCAAAAAATGGGAAGGCCAGGTACAAGTAGTTGGCATCGCCAAAATTAAATCCGTGGGTAATCAGTTCGTGGGTGTAGAACACCGTGTTTTTAAGCAACACGGCGGCCAAACCGCTTAACAGCCCGATAACCAAACTTAACACCAGCACCAACTGTCGCTGACGTTGCGGGTTTGAGAGTAACTCAGCCATGAATCGGGCACGGGATGCAGAAAACATATATCTTATTTAGTGAAAGTCAGCAAAAATATTGAATTATCGTCTTGAAAACTAGTTTGTTTAAAATGTGAGAAGAAAAAACCACTCCACACCGAAATCAGACTTGAAAGCACATTTCTGTTGCAAAACTCTTTCATCAGTCCGGTTACCGCGCTTTAAATGTAATTTCATCCATGAGCGACTGAACCACATAGCGCATTTCGGTGAGCTCCAGGGCTACCAGATTGCCGTAGCCTGAACGGTTGTCGAAATACACCCCGTTGTCGAGGTCGATAAATTTATATCCGTTTTCACGAACACAAGTGTCGATAAACTCCAGGTTTACAGGAACATGCCCATGTATGACCCGTCTGCCACGAATTTTACTTTTGTCAACCTGGTAATCTCTAATCCAGAGCATAGATCGGGTATCAGAAAAGGGATCGTCCTCCTTAAAGTTCAGCCCGGCATGGACAATGACGAAATCATCGGTGAGGGCATAATATTGCAGCTTACGCATCCAATCGATATAATTTTGGGGAATATCCCGTGGCGAATCGACCTTAAAACTTTCAAGCGCTTCCTTTCCACCGTAAGTCTCCCATTCTTTTTGGATCTTGGTTTTCGATCTAAATCCCATAAAACCTTTGTTCTTCTGGTCCTCCTCGTAGGCCCGAATACAATAGTCTTCATGATTTCCCATCAGGAGTTTCAGGTTATGTCCTGCTTCCTGCAAGCCCATGATGTAATCGATAACGCCTTTGCTGTCAGGTCCCCGATCGATATAATCGCCTAAAAAAAATAGCTCATCCCCCACCTCGGGTTTAATCTGTTGTTCGATCAGAAACTTGAGTGTCCGCACACATCCGTGAATATCGGGGATGACCCATTTTTTCGCCATATTTATCAGGTAATGATGTAATTCAAAACTAGTATAAAATTTTAGATTACAAGATTAAAAAGCAAAAAGCTTTGCACTATTTCCCTTTGGCCTGATTAGCCACCTGATCCATCAGTTTTTTTATCTCTTCGGGATCGCCTAAAAAATAGTCTTTTACGAGATTCATGTCATCATCAAATTCAAAAACATAGGGAATACCTGTCGGGATGTTGAATTCGAGGATATCCTCCTTACTCATGTTTTTGAGTTTCATGACGAGCGCGCGCAGGCTATTGCCGTGTGCCGCAATCAGCAGGTCGTTTTGCTCTTTCAGGGCAGGCAGCAGCTCTGTTTCCCAGTAAGGTGTCAGGCGGTCGATCACTTCTTTCAGCGATTCGGTCATAGGCAATTCGTCTGGCGACAATGCTGCATATCTGTTCTCAAAACGGGGATTACGTTCATCGTTTTCAGTTAGTGCATCAGGAGGAGTATCGAAACTGCGCCGCCACAACTGCACCATCTCTGGCCCGTATTTTTCGGCTGTCTCTACTTTATTCAGCCCTTGCAGGGTTCCATAATGTTTTTCGTTCAAACGCCAGGTTTTTTTCACCTCAATCCACATCAAATCCATTTCTTCGAGCATGAGCCACAGGGTTTTGATAGCCCGCGACAGATAGGAAGTGTAAGCGAGACGAAAATCAAATCCTTCGTTTTTCAACACTTTTCCTGCTTTCCGCGCTTCTTCCATCCCCTGATCCGACAAGGGCACATCCGTCCATCCGGTAAAGCGATTTTCCTTATTCCATGCACTTTGTCCATGGCGTACCAACACTAAACGTTTCATCTTTTAAAAGTTTTTATAATTAAAATGGAGCAACAAAATTAATAAAATACCAAGGCTCTATTGCAGACAATTGTATTTTTGCTGCATGTATGTTAAGCCTCCTTTGTTACTGAAATTAATGATGCCCTGGTTGAGTTGGGACATAAAAACGGACGAAAAGGTCATTTACCTCACCTTCGACGATGGTCCGCATCCCAGAATTACCCCAAAGGTATTGGATATACTTGACACCTTTAAAGCCACCGCTACCTTCTTCTGCGTAGGCGAAAATGTACAAAAGTACCCTTTGGTTTTTACCTCGGTTATCGATCGGGGACATCAGGTTGGCAACCATACCTACAACCACTTAAAAGGCTGGAATACTGACAACAAGGCCTACTATGCCAACATAGAAAAAGCCGGCAAATTGATTGCAAGCAACCTGTTCAGACCACCACACGGACTCATCACACCGAGACAGGCCTGGCACTTGAAAAAGAAATACCGGCTGATCATGTGGTCGGTTATTTCGTACGATTTCAGTCAACAAATTTCGCCTGAACAATGTCTCGAAAATGTTTTAATACATAGCCGTCCGGGAACGATTGCGGTTTTCCACGACAGTGAAAAATCAGCGAAAAATATGCTTGCGGCTCTGCCCCTGTATCTCCGAACAATGACCGAGCGAGGATATCGGTTTCGCGCAATCGACCAATGAAAACAATGGTCGGCGCATGTCAATATTTTGCATCTTTGTAGCTGTAATCGACAAACCACATGATTAAACGGATTTTTTACTTAACCGCTGTGCTTACCATCACCTGTTTTGCGTGGCAATGTGCACATCCGGTAATGCCCAGCGGTGGACCTAAGGACATTACTCCACCTGAAATTCTGTCAGAAACCCCACCAAATGGCAGTGCCCGTTTCGAAGGAAAGAAATTTGTCCTCACTACAAATGAATTTGTTATACTGGATAATATCCAACAGGCCGCACTCATTTCGCCGCCCATGAAGGAACTTCCCGAATTTGTAACCAGAGGAAAATCGGTTCAGGTGAGGTTCAAAGAGCAACTTAAACCCAACACCACATATTCGGTTTATTTCGGCGATGCCATCGTTGACTTAACCGAAGGAAATCCATTCCATAATTTTACCTACATTTTTTCAACCGGCGACTTCGTCGACTCTTTAAGTCTTTATGGCACTGTACAAAACGCGCAAAACCTAATGCCGGAAGAACAAGTGTACGTTATGCTTTACAAAAACGATAACGACACCATCGCGTTCGATAGCCTGCCATACTTTGTACCGCCCTATTACGTGAGTAAAACAGATGTAAACGGTCGGTTTTCGTTTCAAGGTCTGGCCTCTGATTCGTATTTAATGTTTGCCCTGAATGATCAAAACACAAATTTCATCTACGATCAACCCGGTGAAGCCATTGCTTTTATCGACTCGCTGGTGCGACCTTTTTATGATCCATCGCGTAAACAAAAGAAAATCCAGCCAGCTGATACCCTTACTGAAAATAAGGAAACGATGTTGCCCATTGATACACTGCAACACCGGCTGGATTCCATCGCCGAAGATTCCATTTTTAATGAAAAGTTTAAAGGCTTAAGCTTGTTTATGTTTACCCAAACCGACAGCACCCAACGTTTGCTTAAAGCCGAACTTCTTCGACATAATACCCTCAGGTTTTCGTTCTCGCAGCCCGCCGATGACATCCACATTATTCCCCAAAATTTCAATCCCGATAGCCTTTGGTATCTTGCTACTTACTCTACAAAAAAGGACACGGTTATCTGGTATTTGAAAACGCTTCCGGTTGACACACTAAAATTCCTGATTAAAAATCAACAAGATACGTTGAGTACAACTGAAATACGCCTCGATCCAGATAAAACTACCGGAAGAGCACGACAGAACAAAAAGAAAGATGAAACCAAAGAACCCATCGACTGGAGCTCGAATATAAAAAATGGAAACCTCTTGCTGACAGCTAAACCCCGAATTACGTTTAACCAGCCCATGATGCGTTTTGTAGGCGATTCGGCTGTGTTGACGGCAGGCAGCGACACCATCCTTGATCCAACATTTGTATATGCCGACAGCCTGAACCAGGTCATCGAGTTTCCAATTGAAATAATTGAGGAAACCCGTTACAAAATCGATTACCCCGACTCCTCATTTATGGATTGGAATGGATACTTCAGCAAAGCCATCAACCTCTCGTTTACGCCCAAACCACTGAAAGATTATGGCGTGTTTACCCTTCACTTGCATCCCGAGCACGAACAGCCCTATATTTTGCAAATGATTAACGACAAAGAAGTTGTTTTCAGGCAAATAGATTTCAATCACGACACCACAGTTGTGCTTGATTTCCTGACCCCGGGGAAATACCTTTTCAAGATCATTTTCGATGACAACAACAACCACCAATGGGATCCTGGCTATTATCCCGCAAAACTACAGCCCGAAAAAGTGATTTACCTGAACAAGGAAATACAAATCAGAGCCAATTGGGAAGTTGAAGAAGAATGGATCTTTTGATTAAGGAAAACGTCCGACAAGAATAACCCGACAAACCAGGTTAAAAATCATTGCAGCGGTTAACGCATTCGATAATTTCGGTAAGAATAAGGCTGCGTAAGGAGTAAAAGATTTTTTTTCCTACCCTTTTTGAGTTTAAAACCCCTTTGTTTTTAAGAA
>JGI11705J14877_10000727_pt1 | contig 20059 bp, 13 predicted proteins | sample Etolaghawater15m_FD_14877 | JGI IMG/M metagenome (IMG submission 14877)
GATTTAGAATTACACCCAAAATCAAAAAAACCCCTGGGCTGGCCCATAAGGATACGGCCATTGAAACCAACCGGCTCAGCATCGATTTCAAAACACTGTTTCAAAAAATCAAGAAACATGACATCGCTCTTAGAGATGAATCCAGTCGGAAAGCCGTGTGGGAGACCCACATGAACGTTTTGATGAGCGGGGATAGGGAACGAGGTTTTGAGCTACCGCGCCCGGCCTCGACTCTACTGTGTGGAAAAACAGACTTTGAGGCTCACTCAAATGCCATATCTTGACAAAGGTCCCACATATCAGAAGGCCAAAAAGCGGTGAGATTATCAAGTTGGAGGAAGTGGATAAGTCTGAGATATTCCTTACATGTATCAGGTCGGCATTGGTTGCAATAGATTGAGACTAGTCCATGTGAATGCTTTTTGTCAAATCCATCGAAATTTTGGCAGGGAGCAAACTTTTTTAATACAAAATGATTGTTACATATCTTATGGATATTACATTAGTTTATATCGTTCGGAAAGCTGAGAGTTATAGCAGGTAGTGAATATGGGCAAGAAGGCAATACTCGAGTCTCGATAATTCAGGTATGTGCAGCTCAATTTGATATGGAAGATTAGAATGCTATTCCCCTTTCGTTCGCAATGTCACACTGAGAATCTCACTGGGCCGCCAGAATCGCATTCGCGGTCCCCATGTGCCCGTGCCTCTGCATACAATAACCATCATCCCATCCACTTCGTATCTTTCCTCCAACAGGGGATAACGGATGCGGACCAGATAGTCGAATGGCCATATCTGCCCTCCGTGGGTATGGCCGGATAGCATAAGGCCCGCCCCGGCTTTCGCCGCCCTATCGGCCTGCCAGGGGGTGTGTGAAAGGAGGATGGCAGCGCCGGGTGGGCGGCCCGCCAGCGCTTGAGCCATTGGGTCGCCGCCTTTCCCGTTTCGACGTCTGACGGTGAGATCATCCACGCCCGCCAGGATGAGACCGGGCCTCACTTCAGCCCACCCGTTGCGAAGCAGTGTAAAACCTGCCGCCTCGAACAGGCCCATGTCGCCTCCCCCGTTCCGCCGTGCCCCATGACGCGGCCAAAGAAAAAAACCGCCCACAGGATCACAGCGGTCCCGATGAGAACTTTTCGCGGCACATGACGTTCAATAAACGGCACGGACGTGGCACGCCAGAAGACATAGACATGCATGACCGTGCAGACTGAGATAAGAATGGTTCCGAACATATGCCCCATCTATTTTGTTCAACTCCGTCATCTGCGGAGACAGGAAATCCTTCAGAAAATTATTTTCCATCTTTCTTTTACCGTATCCGTCCGAAAAAGGGTGCACCAGAGCGGTTCCTAATTCCCGGTGTGCACGCAGGGTTTGCATTTTGCTTACCGTTGGACTAATCTGGAAACGCTGTTTAGAAAATAGCATTGCCCCATTTTCCTTAATAGAGGATCAACCGGAAAAATGATTCTTTTGCTCAACCTGCAGGACCCTGATCCATGATCCGAATCCAACATATTCCGCTTCCCTTTGACCATGACCCCGATGCTCTTCGAAGAGCGCTGCTGGAAAAGCTGAACCTTCAGGAAGGAGAGCTTCTCGATTTTCAGATCTTTCGAAAATCTATTGACGCACGCAAGAAAAAGCGAATCCTTGCCGTCTATTCCGTGGATGTTCAGGTCAAAGACCAATCCGGGTTTCTATCCGAACACACCGGGGAGCGCAATATCTCTCCCTCGCCGGATCTTCGTTACCGCCCGCCAGTTACCGCCCACTTAAATGGGCCGCCACCCGTGGTGGTTGGAACCGGCCCATGCGGACTTTTTGCGGGATTGATTCTAGCAGAGGCCGGATTGCGCCCAATCCTGGTGGAGCGTGGAAAGGCGGTTCAATCACGGGTTAAAGATGTTCAAAGTTTCTGGAAGAAGGGTCTGTTCAACCCTGATTCAAATGTCCCTTTCGGCGAAGGGGGCGCCGGAACTTTTTCCGACGGGAAGCTGACCACCCAGATCCGGGACGGAAAGAATCGCATTCGGAAAGTCCTTTTGGAACTGGTCAAAGCCGGTGCGCCCGAAGAAATCCTCTATGAAGCAAAACCCCATCTGGGCACGGACAACCTGGTCAGAGTGGTTCGGAACCTTCGAAAAACCATCCTGGACCTGGGCGGGCAGGTTCGGTTTGAAACAAAGCTGACGGATATACGGATAAAGGACGGCAGCATATATGAGGCCATCTTCAACGATTCTGAGGCCGTCCACACGGATACCCTGCTTCTCGCCCTGGGACACAGTGCCCGTGACACATTTGAAATGCTTCATGAAAAACGAATTCCCATAACACCGAAAGCCTTTTCCATGGGGGTGCGCATCGAACACCCACAGACGTTGATCGATGAGGTTCAATATGGCCCATCTGCTTCCCATCCCCGGCTGGGACCATCGGACTACCGGCTTGTTCATCACTGCCCCAACGGCCGCGCCGCCTATACCTTCTGCATGTGCCCGGGCGGTCGCGTGATCGGCGCATCATCAGAAGCGGGCGGCATTGTCGTAAACGGCATGAGCCTGTACGCCCGAAACGGCCCCAATGCCAACAGCGCCCTTCTGGTGGGGGTGAATCCCACCGACTTCGATTCAAACAGCCCTCTTTCAGGCGTTTCTTTCCAACGACAATGGGAACAAAAAGCCTTTAAAATGGGCGGCGGAGACTATTTTGCACCGGTCCAGCGGGTGGAAGATTTTCTGTCAGGGAGGCCGTCGGCTGCAATGGGTCAGGTAAACCCCAGCTACCTCCCGGGGACGACCCCCGGGGATTTGACCGGGTGTTTACCGAACTTTGTCATCGACGCCCTTCAATTGGCCATTCCCGCTTTAAACCGGAAACTGAGAGGCTTTGCATTGGCCGATGCCGTCATGACCGCCGTGGAAACGGGGAGCTCTTCTCCGGTCAGAATCCTTCGTGACAAGACTTTTCAGAGCCCGGGCATTTCAGGGTTGTACCCTGCCGGAGAAGGTGCCGGTTACGCGGGGGGCATCATCTCCTCCGCCGTGGATGGCATCCGGGTTTCGGAAGCGATTATTAACAAAACCGGATAAACGGATTGGTGACCCTATGTCCCCATCATTAGAAGAAACCGTCAATACCATCCTTCAACCACCATGCGGCAGTGTCTCTCATGTTGCTGTCCCTGATCCTTTTGCTTCTGTGCTTGCTTTTCTACCGGGTTTTGAGAAAACAAACGCCGGAAGAGCTCACCGAACTGCAACTTCAGTTGAACCGGATTGATGGTCGCTTAGAAACAATCCTTACGGCTTTCAGGGAGGAAAGCACCCAAAACCGGAATGAATCGGCCCAGCACGCCCGTATGAATCGCGAGGAAGTGGGAAAGGGTTTGCGCGACATGACACACGGACTCCTTCAACGGATGACCGAAAACGCAGGGATGCAGAAGGACCAACTGGATTCTTTTGCCCGACAGTTGGTGGCCTTAACCCGGCTGAACGAAGAGAAGTCGGAAGCCATTCGGAATGTCATCGACGCGCAGCTATTGTCTCTAAGAACAGAAAACAGCCGAAAACTCGAACAGATGCGGGAAACAGTTGATGAAAAACTTAACACTACCCTTGAAAAACGGGTGGGAGAATCCTTCAGACAGGTCAGCGACCGGCTGGAGCAGGTCTATAAAGGCTTAGGCGAGATGCGCCACCTTGCCACAGGCGTAGGGGACCTGAAGCGGGTGCTCACCAACGTGCGCGTACGCGGCACCTGGGGAGAAGTTCGACTCGCCGCCATACTGGAACAGATCCTGACGCCGGATCAGTACGACACAAATGTTGCCACCATAAAGAACAGTCGCGAGCGGGTGGAATTCGCCCTTCGGCTGCCCGGCCAACGAGAAGATCCGAACCAGGTGGTGTGGCTTCCCATTGACGCCAAGTTCCCTCAGGAGGACTATCAGCATCTGTTGGATGCTCAGGAACGTGCCGATAAAGAGAGTGCCGATCGGTATCTGAAACAATTGGAGATACGCATCAGAACCGAGGCCAAAGCCATTAAAGAAAAGTACGTGGCGCCGCCCCAGACAACGGATTTCGCCATCATGTTTCTTCCCGTGGAAGGGCTCTATGCGGAGGTGCTGCGTATACCCGGTTTGTGCGATGCACTTCAACAGGAATACCGCGTTGTGGTGACGGGTCCCACCACCTTATCCGCCCTGCTGAACGCGCTTCAGATTGGATTTCGCACCCTCGTCATTGAAAAACGTTCCAGCGAAGTGTGGGCGCTTCTGGGGGCACTTAAAACCGAATTCGGCCGTTTTGGAGATGCTTTGGCCAAGACAAAGAAAAAGCTGCGGGAGGCCGGCAATACCATTGACCAGGCGGAGGTGCGCAGCCGCGCCATTTCGAAAAAACTCTCGAAAGTAGAGGAAATCCAAATGCCCGGAAAGGAATCGGAATAGATGGGCCCCGGATCCTTATAAAAACATAAACCGAGGAGGAAAACCATGGGCCACTACAATACTGTCGCAAAAGCCTGTTTCTCTGTTTTGACCGTCCTGCTGATCCTGTTCGGAACCGCGTCACAGTGCTTCGCCACCCCTTCTTCCCTGAAAATCACAAGAATAACCCCTTCCGGAAACGACGTACCCTCGGGCCGTCAGATCGTATTTCAATTTGACAGACCCGTTGTGCCCATCGGGCGCGTGGCGCGAAAAGCATCGGCCTGCTCTAATTTCTTGGGCCCCATTTCCATCGCACCCCCCCTCAATTGTCAGTGGCGCTGGCTCAACAGCCAAACACTGGCCTGCCAGTTGGATGAAACTTCGGCCCTGAAACCCGCCACTCGCTATACCATTCTGGTGAATCCCGGCATTAAGGCCCAGGATGGCGCCATCCTGGACAAACCCGTTCGTCACAGTTTCACGACCATCCGCCCCAAGGTTAATAATGTGTGGTTCAAAACCTGGTCTGGACCCGGCACGCCGGTAATTCGCCTCACATTCAATCAACCGGTTTTCAAGGATTCCGTGGAACGGCATATTTTTCTAACGACCCCCGAAAATGGAGATACGCGCACGGGTGTAACCGTTACGAGCGATCCGGATATCAAGGAAAAACCGCTTACCGCTCCACCAACGGATTCACTCAAAGAAGCCCGGCGGATCTGGCTGGTGTCCCCCCAAAAAGAAATGCCGTTGGATTCAAAGGCTGCGCTTCGCGTGGACCCCGGCATCGTGTCCTTTGAGGGTCCTCTAAAGGGAATCGAAAAAAGGGTGTTGGCCGGCTTTTCCACCTTTCCCACATTTGCTTTTGAGGGCATTGAATGCACCGATAACAGAGGAAAGATTGTTCGGATCGCACCGAACGATCCCCACCCTGCCGGAAAACGGTGCAACCCTCTGAGACAGGCAGCACTGATTTTTTCATCACCCGTCGTTGCGGAAGAAGTCAAGAATAACGTGACCTTTACCCCCGATCTGGCGGGAGGGCGGTCCGATTATGATCCCTGGGCCAACCGTGGCGGTTATTCAAACCTCAGCTATCCGCACAAAAAGGGACAACCCTACAGGGTCTGGATTCCGGAACTGCTAAAAGCCTTTCACAAATACCACATCAAATGCCCCAAGAACACTCTCAGAGACGAATTCGGCCGTCCCCTCAAAAAAGCCCTCAAAATGGGTTTTATGACCGATCACCGTCTGCCCGATTTTGTCTTAACCCACCCGCAGGCGGTCCTTGAAAAGGGAGTGGACTCACAGGTCCCGCTGGTCGTGACCAATCTTGAATCCGTCACCATCACTTACGACCGCTTAACCGCTCAAGGGAAAAAGACCCATCAGACACGAAAAATTAAAATCCCAAAAGTTAATGACATCGCCTTTAAGATCCCTCTTGAAGCCCGCGAGATGCTGAAAGATATGTCGGGAGTGATCCAGGGAAGAGTGCAGTCTCAACCTTCAGTAAAGAAAAGCCCCTGGGACAACTGGTTCATGGCCCAGGTCACCCCTTTTCAGGTCCATGTCAAAATCGGACATTACAACACCCTGGTCTGGGTTACGGATTTTGCNNGCGGCAAGCCGGTTGAAGGGGCTAGCGTAAGCCTTTANNGTAGCACTTACGGTGCCCTGCCCCAAGACCCGGCCCGNCTGACCCACGGCNCAACGGACGTCCACGGCATCGTCATNNTGGCGGGNACAAAGACNNTNGACCCTCTTCTGACCAGTATGGAAGCCTATGGCATGAAAAAACCCCATCTTTTTGCTCGGGTTCAAAAGGATGAAGACATGGCGATCCTTCCCCTGGACGGGCCTTTCCGAGTGGACGTGTACCGNGCNTCCGGCAACACCCTCTGGCCCGACATGAGAAAGCGCTACGGACACATGCACACCTGGGGAACCACGGCACAGGGGGTATACCGTGCAGGGGACAAGGTCCAGTACAAGCTCTATGTCAGAAACCAGGACAATGAAACCTTTGTGCCGCCACCCCGTACCGGGTACCACCTCAAAGTGATCGACCCCATGGGAAAAACGGTTTATGAAATTAAAGATCTGACCCTCAATGAATTCGGTGCCGGCAGCGGTGAATTTCAGGTAGCCAAGACCGGTGCCGTGGGATGGTACCGGTTTGCGCTCTCCGCTTCCTTTGCCCAATGGGAACGGGAACCCATGCGGGTGCTGGTGAGCGATTTCACCCCATCCCCTTTCAAGGTTACCACCGATTTAAGCGGCGGGTTTTTTGAAACCGGAAACCGAGTGGACATCTCCACTCATGCAAGGCTCCATGGGGGTGGCCCCTACGGCGATGCGCATAATCGCGTGACCGCCATTCTGAAAAGCCGGCCTCTGATTCTTGAAAACCCCGGGCTTCAAAATTTTCAGTTTGATACGGTTCTCCCCAAAGCCCCTCCGCAAGAGACCGTCTTTCAAACCGAAAACAAGCTGAACAGCCAGGGCGATGCCGACTGTCAATTCTCACTGGTTGAAGGGAAAATCCTCTACGGCCGGTTAGTGGTGGAAAGTGCGGTTCGTGACGACCGGGGAAAATCCATCGCCGGAAGGGCAAAGGCTGCTTATGCGGCCCGCGACCACTTTGTGGGGATTCGACGACTGGCCTGGGTCATGGAAGAGGATCAACCGGCCTCCTTTGAACTCCTGGTGGTGGATGGGGAAGGAAACCCTGTAAAAGGTGTGCCCATCAGAGTAACTCTCGCGCGGCGCGAAACCAAAGCCGCCCGGGTGAAAGGCGCCGGCAATGCCTTTATCACCCACTACACCCACAACTGGGTGGAAGTGGACACAAAACAAGCCACATCTGATTCGGACCCCGTCTCCAGTTCCCTTACCCCGCAAAATCCGGGATCCCATCGCATTACGGCTGTCATCAAAGATTCCAAAGGCCGGGAGCAGAGCAGTCATGTGTTTCAATGGGTGGTGGGAAAAGGACAGGTGGTGTGGGATGAAAGTCCTGACAACCGTCTGGAAATCATTCCTGAAAAGAACCGTTATACCGTGGGAGACCGGGCACGATACCTGGTTAAAAACCCCTTTCCCGGGGCCAAAGCACTGGTTACGGTGGAGCGCTATGGGGTTTTGAGACACTGGGTTCAGGAGCTTCAAGGCAGCACCCCCATGATTGAATTTGAGGTGAAACCAGACGATGCACCCGGGTTTTTCCTTTCCGTGGTGGTCTTGTCCCCAAGGGTAGAGCAGCCGCCCCTTGAAATGGGCCAGGTTGACTTAGGTAAACCCGCCTTTCGCATGGGGTATGTAAAAACGTCTATTGTCGATCCTCGCAAAGAGCTGTCGGTAAGGGTAACACCGGCGCAAAAAACCTATAAGCCCCGAGACCGTGTAACCGTAAAATTGAAACCAACGGTCCCTGAAAAAAGCAACCCGGGACCCGTTGAACTGGCGGTAACGGTTCTGGACGAGGCGGTATTTGACCTCATTTCCCAAGGTCGCGATTATTTTGATCCGCACAAGGGGTTTTATACACTGGACGGGCTGGACCTTGAAAACTTCAGTCTTCTCATGGGGCTGGTGGGACGACAGAAATTTGAAAAAAAGGGTGCCAACACGGGGGGGGGCGGCGGCGCTGATATCAGCCTAAGATCCGTGTTCAAATTCGTCAGTTACTGGAATCCGTCCATCCTGACCGATGAACAGGGTGAAGCGGTATTTTCCTTTGATGCCCCCGACAACCTCACCGGCTGGCAAGTTCTGGCCATGGCGGTCACCCCCGAGGACCGCATGGGTCTGGGCGTGGGAAAATTCAGTGTCAATCAACCCACGGAAATTCGGCCCGTCATGCCCAACCAGGTCATTTCGGGGGACAAATTTGATGCCGGTTTCAGCATCATGAACCGTACTTCAAAAGTGCGCAATCTAAAGGCTGTGGTGACTGCCAAAGGTCCCATTCGAACCCCTGCCGATAACACGAATGTGGAAAAGAGTTTTGAACTCTCCCTTTCACCCTTTAAACGGCAAACCGTATGGCTGCCCGTCCAAACCACCGGAGACGGACAAATCAGGTTTGCGGCAAAGGCATGGGATAAAACGGATGGAGACGGGATAACGCACACCCTCACGGTCAATAAACGCTACGTTCTTGAAACAGCTGCTCAATACGGCAGCACCACCAAAGCTACCGCCACCGAGACCATTTTGTTTCCGAAAGAGATGCGGACCGATGTGGGAGAGATCACCGTCGAGGTATCGCCCACAGTGCTGGGCAATCTCGAAGGGGCTTTTGAGTATTTGAAACATTACCCCTACACCTGCTGGGAACAAATACTGACCAAAGGGGTCATGGCCGCCCATTACAATCGTCTCAAAGGGTACCTCCCATCGGATTTCAAGTGGCCTGACAGCGACAAGCTGCCTGAGGAAACCCTTCACAAGGCTTCGGATTTTCAGGCGCCGGGCGGCGGCATGACCTACTATATCCCCGAAGACCGGTATGTAAGCCCTTATCTCAGCGCCTACACGGCCCTGGCGTTTGTGTGGTTTCGCGAAGCGGGCTACAAAATCCCCGGTCCTGCCACAGAAAAGCTTCATGCCTACCTTTCGACGCTCCTTCGCCGAAACACCTTTCCCGACTTTTATTCGAAGGGAATGTCTTCCACCGTGCGGGCGGTGGCTCTGGCGGCCCTGGCGAGATCAGGCAAAATCAAAATCTCAGATCTGGAACGCTACGCGCCCCATGTGGAAGAGATGAGCCTTTTTGGAAAAGCCCAGTTTCTGCTGGCAGCCCTTTCGGTTCCTAAAACTGAGAAACTGCGGTCCCGTGTGGCCGGTCTGATTCTGAGCCACGGCAATGAATCGGCGGGGAAGATGGTGTTCAGTGAGGCCATTGACGATCGTTTTACCCGCATCCTTGCATCCCCTTTGAGAACCAACGGGGCTATTTTGAGTGCATTGACCGACTATGCCCAAACGGGCCCAGGAAAAAGCCTGGTCGGTGACATCCCTTTCAAATTGGTGCGATTCATCACCCAGTCCCGAAAAAAACAGGACCACTGGGAAAACACCCAGGCCAATCTGTTCTGCATGAAAGGGCTCATTGATTACGCCGCGCGATACGAAGACAAAAATCCCGATTTTACCGTCAGTGCCCTACTTGACCAGGAAACAATGGGAAAAGCTGAATTTGAGAATGTGCAAAACGATGCCAAGACCTTTACCCGGCCCATTCAAAAGAAAGACCCCGGCACTACCGCCGCCGTCAAACTGGAAAAGAATGGCCAGGGGCGTCTCTATTACGCCACAAGGCTGTCTTATGCCCCCTCCAAGGCGGCTGAGAAATCCGTGAATGCGGGCATTGAGATTCACAGGGAGTACAGCATACAACAGGACAAAAAATGGCAACTCCTCAAAAGCCCCATGACGCTTTTTCGTGGAGATCTGGTGCGGGTTGACCTCTTTCTATCACTCCCCGCGGCCCGCAACTTTGTGGTGGTGGATGACCCGGTACCGGGTGGCCTTGAACCGGTTAATCGGGATCTGGCCACCGCCTCCACGGTGGATGCTGACCCGGGCACTTTTGAAGCAGCGAAGGGCTCCTTCTGGTTTAAACATGGCGAATGGTTCGACTACGGCATCTCGCGATGGAGTTTCTACCACCAGGAGCTCCGTCACAACGCAGCCCGCTTCTACTCGGAATACCTGCCACCCGGCAACTATCACCTCTCCTACACGGCCCAGGTCATCGCACCGGGAGAATTCACGGTTCTGCCGGTTTATGCGAAAGAGATGTATGACCCGGATGTTTACGGGCACGGTGTAACGGACCTGCTAACCGTTAGTCAACCGTTGAACNACTAACCAGAAGGGAAGATATACATGGCGTTCTACAAAAGATCCGTATGCCCCTTCGACTGCCCGGATACCTGCGGGCTTCTGGTGGGTGTGGAAAATGGTAAGGTGGTGGCGGTCAAAGGGGATCCGGATCATCCCTTTACCCGCGGCACCGTTTGTATAAAAGGAAAATATTATGGGGAGCGTGTTCATTCCCCACTTCGGGTTCTCCACCCGCTGAAACGGGTTGGCAAAAAAGGATCCGGGGATTTTGAGAGGATTTCGTGGGACCAGGCTTTAGACGAAATTGTCGCTCGCTATAAAAAAATCGTTGCCGATTTTGGCGGTGAAGCTATTTTGCCCTACTCCTACGCGGGAACCATGGGGGTGGTTCAATTTCACGCGGGCCATCCCTTCTTTCACCGGCTGGGCGCCTCCCAACTGAACCGCACCATCTGCAGCGCAGCGGCGGAAGCAGGGTTTTCAGCCAGCATGGGCAGCATCCCCACCACCGACATTGAAGCCTCGGTCGATTCGGATTTGATCCTGCTATGGGGATCCAATACGCTTTCAACCAACATGCATGCATGGCCTTTTTTCTTGAAAGCCCGAAAAAAGGGTGCGGCCATCGTGTCCATTGACCCTTACGAGCAGCAAACCGCGCGACAATCTGATCTCCACCTCAAACTCAGACCCGGCACGGATGCGGCGCTGGCCCTTGGCTTCATGCATGTCCTGGTGAAAAAGGACCTCCTGGACCACTGCTTCATTGCGGAAAATACGCTCGGTTTTGACCCGTTAAAACAGCGACTTGAGGCCTATGGTCCGCAAACCGTATCCCAAATTACGGGGGTTCCCGCTGATCAGATCGAGGATCTGGCCATCCGCTACGGCACCGCTCACGCCCCTTACATCCGCACCGGATGGGGCCCCGCCCGGCAGTTGAAAGGCGGCATGGCCATGAGAACCATTGCGCTGCTCCCGGCCCTGGTGGGTGCCACTCACAAAAATGGCGGCGGCATCACCCGGTCCACTTCAGCGGCATTTAGCTTTAACATGGCGCCGCTGCTCCAAATGGAGCCGGCGCCAAAACCCTCAAGGACCGTCAACATGGTGCAGCTGGGCTCGGCCCTGACACAGTTAAATGATCCGCCGGTCAAAGCGCTCCATGTGTACCACAGCAACCCGGCCGTGGTGGCGCCCGATTCCGCCAAAGTGCTTCGGGGACTTGAGCGCCATGATCTCTTTACCGTTGTCCATGAAGTGATCATGAGTGAGACCGCTCTTTTTGCCGATCTCGTGCTCCCGTCCGCCACCTCCATGGAGGTCACGGACCTTTACAGAAGCTACGGCCATTACTATCTCCAAATGGCCCACCCGGTCATCAACCCGGTTGGTGAGGCCCGTTCCACATTATCCATCTTTCAGGACCTGGCACACCGGTTCGGCTTTAAAGACCCCTGCTTTGGTCAATCGGAAGCTGAGATCATTGAAGCGCTTCTGGCAACGAATTCAAGTTATCTGCGGGGAATTACGCCGGAGATCCTTGATTCAGGAAAGCCCGTCCGGCTGAAAATGCCTTCCAACGTTTTTTCAAACGGTTTCAAAACAGCTTCCGGAAAGATTGAATTCTATTCCAACGCAATGGCGGCGTTGGGTCTGGACCCGCTGCCCAACGGCGAACCCAGCATCGATACGGCAGGTCAGGGTCGTTTCAGCTTGCAGTTGATCACCCCGCCCCGACGGCAATTCCTCAATTCTACCTTCAACGAAGTGAAAACCCTTCGTGAAAAGGCCGGCCCTCCCACCCTTCTGATCCATCCGGAAGACGCGGAAAGAAGGGGAGTTGCGGAAAATATGCGGGTTCGGGTCTTCAATGACCGAAGCGAAGTTTTTTTATTTGCTCGGATAACGGACAGAACATCGCCGGGAGTCACCGTAGCGGAAGGGCTCTACTGGCCCCGGTTCATGCCCGGAAACCGCGGCATCAATCACTTGACCAGTGAGGCACTTACCGACATGGGAGAAAGCTGCGCCTTTCACTGCAACCTGGTTGAGGTGAGCGGTGCGCAGTCCTGATTTTCGCGGCAAACATTGCAATGAAACACAATCCTGACATTGGTCAGCCCATTCCTTTTGTCAGCGGGAAACATAGATACGGATTTCTAATGAAATTCATCAGAAAACGTGGTAGCGCTATCCCCATATTTGCCATAAAATGGAATTTATTCCATCAAACCAGCCCATGGACGTAAAAGAACTGACAAAAATAATTCGGATCGGAGAGGGGTACACCCTGGAATTCAAATCCTCACCTTCCCATATTGCCAGGGAAATCTGCGCCTTTGCAAAGGCCGCGGGCCTTACCTCGGGGCTTAAAAAAGAAGATGTTCTGAAGAATTTGAATGTCATCTCCAAAGAGGGCATGGTCAATGCGGGCGTACTTCTTTTCGGCAAACGGGTTCCGTATTTCTTTCTTCAGGCATGCGTCAGTTGCGCCCTTTTTCAGGGGACCGGTAAAGCAAAGATTCTTGATCACGCGGTATTTGATGGGGGCATTTACGAAAATTATGATGCGGCCACGGCCTACCTTCAGTCCCATCTCAACACGGAGTATGTCATCAAAAGCGGTCCAAGGGAAGAAATCCTGGAACTGCCGGAGGAAGCCCTGCGGGAAGCCCTGTTAAATGCCATGGCCCATCGGGACTACCGGGCCACATCCCACATTCAGGTCAATATCTACCGGGACCGGGTGGAAATCTGGAACCCCGGAGGACTGGTGCCGGGTCTCAAATTGAAGGATCTGGGGCACGTGAGCCGCCCCCGCAACCTGCTTTTGTTCTCCCTCATGGCCCGCATGGATCTGGTTGAAAACATCGGGTCCGGCATCAAACGCATTCGTAATGCCATTTCCGCCTACAAACTGAAACCACCCATCATAAAAGCGGAGGAAAACTGGTTTTCCATTACCTTCATGCGCAAGGGGGCCCATGATGCTCTGGATATGGGTTCCGGGAAGAAGGACCATTTCGAACCCGTACAAAAAAACCTTACCGGCCGAGTAAATGGGGGAATAAATGAGGGAATGGATGCGCTTTTGAAATTCATTCAAAAAACCCCGGGACTCCGTGCACCACAAATTTCCAAGGCAATGAATATGCCTGTAACGACCCTTGAACACTGGCTAAAGCGGCTTAAAAGCCAAAACAGAATTGAATTCAGGGGAAGTTCAAAGACAGGTGGCTACCATGGAAGGTATGAATCTTTCAGCCGAGTAAATGGCCGAGTAAACGGCCGAGCAAGTGGGGGAATAAATGGGGGAATAAACGAAGCCGCGGAGGATTACGTTAAGGCTCTGACAGAATTTATTGAAAAGAATCCAGGACTCCGAATGCCGCAAATCGCCGAAGCCATGAATGTTCCCCGGAAGACGATTGAAAAGCGTTTGAAAAAGCTTAAAAGTGCCTGTCTCATCGAGTTCAGGGGGACGAAGCGTACCGGAGGATACTGGGTAAAACGGTAAGTCTTTCTTTTTGGGCCTCTCGAAAATATGAAAGAGAATCGCGGAATATGGAACAAGCCTATTAATTTGCATGTACATTCAAATACAGGATAAACCATGGCCGGCAAACAAAAAGCGGAAGTCCGTTTCGTGGGCTGATGAGCCGGCTTTTGCAGCCGGACGAGGCACAACGGTTGGAAGTGAAAACAAGATCAAACAAATTCGAAAGATTGGGGGGGAGTCCATTGCAATGCCGACCATATTGATGATCCTGGGATGGAGGCTTTTCTTTTATGCGAACGAAGGGAACGAGCCAATCCATGTGCATTGTCGAAAAGGGGATATGGAATGTAAATACTGGCTTGACCGGATTTATTTCCACATCGAAGAGGCGTTCGCGTATAATATGTCTTCAAAGGATACCCGACAAATCAGAAAAGTCATCTATGAACATTTTGAGTATATCGAAGAACAATGGGATGAATTTCAAAGGAGACGCGAGCAATGAAAAAACACCACGAAATTGGCGATGTGCGCTTTGAAGACGATATTCTGGTCATAACGATCGACCACCAAACAAAGCGGTTTCCCCTTGGTGCGGTTTCTCAATCGCTGCTCCGGGCATCTGAAGAGGAAAGACAGAGTTTCGAGATTTCTCCATCCGGATATGGCATCCATTGGCCTTTGCTGGATGAAGACATCTCTGTTGACGGGCTGCTGGATATTTCCCATGTGCCAAGGGGAATGGTAAAGGCTGAAAGGCATAACGCTGGATCAGAGTCAATTCATCATGCGGAACCCCGGGCATAAGGCATACGCGTTCCTTGCGGGCTGATCGATTGAAAATCTAGGAGACAATGGGGCCCAAAGCATGTTTGATTTCTTAAACGAACTTGATAACGACATTCGGAATGCATTGATGATTCAGCTCCGCAATCTGTGGACGCATTCGTCGACGGCCATCGAGGGGAACACCCTGACCCTCGGGGAGACGGCATTTGTCCTGGAGGAGGGCCTTACGGTTTCGGGGAAACCGCTCAAGGACCATCAGGAGGTGGTGGGCCATGCCCGGGCCATCGAACTTGTTTACGGACTTATCCGACGGGGCGCGGCAATAACGGGAAAAGATTTGTTTGATCTGCACAGGGCTGTTCAGACCGAGCAGGTGGTGGACGTCTATAAACCGGTCGGGGCATGGAAAGTGGACCCCAATTCCACAATTATCGTGAGCGGCGATGATCAGTTCATCTTTGAATATGCGCCGCCAAAGGATGTGCCTGAGCTCATGGACCGCTGGATGGGTTTGTTTCAGGATACCTGGCGGAACGAGCAAACGGACCGGGAGGAATCGATTTCAGCCTATGTGCGGCTTCACGTTTCTTTTGTCAGGATTCATCCTTTCTGGGACGGCAACGGCCGGATGGCCCGTTTGATTGCCAATATCCCGGTGATCCGTGCCGGCCATCCCCCGCTGATCATTCCCAGGGAGCGCCGCCGGGAGTATATCGAGGCGCTGTCCGAATATCATCTTGCCGCGGGGACCCCAACCAAAAGGGGCGACCTTTTGCCGGAGATGCCTGAACTGGACAGTTTCAAAATGTTTTGCGAAAACGTAAGCGCCAATAAAACCCCATCTACCCAGCGGCCGGTGACCATGTCATAATCTGGGCAACTTGAACCCGAACGGAGGTTGCCCATGACCAAACCACTCAGCAAAGAAGACCAAGTCAGAAACCGGCGCCGCTGGCAGGCCCATTTGAATGCTGCTGAAAAGAGCGGCCTGAGCCGTGCCGAGTATTGCAGACGGCACAACCTATCCTACCACGCCATGGGTTATTGGCATAGAAAGTTTTCCAGAAAAGAATACCGCCAGACATTTGTTCCGGTTAACATGGCGATCATTCGAAATGACATCCAAGAGGATAAGCCAGGGCTCAGAGTTCTCCTGCGGGGGAAGATGTCCATTGCTGTCGAAGACAACTTTTCTGCCGCCACTTTGGAGAAATTGCTCACCGTACTGGAGAACCGTTGATGTTCTTCCCGGGGCTTTCGGACCAGGTGTATATTGCCACCGGCGCCACCGATATGCGCAAGTCAATCAATGGCCTTTCTATCTTGGTAGCCGATCAGTTTGAACTGAATCCACTGTCCGGCCATTTGTTTTGCTTCTGCAATAGGAAACGAGACATTATCAAAATCCTGTATTGGGACCGCAACGGTTTTTGTCTGTGGCATAAAAGACTGGAAAAAGAACGGTTCCACTGGCCTGAAAATGAAGCCGATGTGATTGAGATGCAGGGCCGTGAACTATCCTGGTTGCTGGAGGGATTAAGGGCGGATCAGTGTGCCGCTCACAGGCAGTTATTTTATGAATCCGTACTCTGAAAAAGTGCATAAAAACTACTTTTAATACTTGAAAAATAAGCGGATTTTGGTATACTTTCCGGCATGGAAATCAACGCCGCCACACTGCCGGATACCCCAGGTGATCTTAAAGAAATCATCATTGGACAGCAGCGCCAAATTGCGGATTTGAATGAAACACATGACAAACAAATCAGCATCCTGATAGAACAAATTCGTCACCTAAAAGCCCAACTGTTTGGCCGAAAAAGTGAAAAGATTCAGGGCGGTCCCCAGACATTGCCGCTGTTCGACATGCCCGAACCGGCTTACGAAGATGAGGCCGAAGAAAAGGTTCATGTTCCTGCTCACGAACGGAAGAAACGCGGCAGGAAGCCTCTTCCCGAAGACCTTCCCAGAGTTGAAGTGGTCCATGACATTGACGATGCGGATAAAATGTGTGCATGTGGCTGTCAGTTGACCCGGATCGGAGAAGAGGTTTCCGAACAGCTGGATATCATCCCCGCAAAGATGCAGGTCATCCGGCATATCCGGCCCAAGTATGCGTGCAAAAATTGTGAGGGCGTGGAAGATGATGGCCCGACGGTCAAAATCGCTCCGGTTCCTCCACGGATTATTCCCCGGTCTATCGCCACCCCCGGCTTACTGGCACATATCCTGACGGCTAAATTTGTTGACCACACACCCTTTTACCGTCAGGAAAAGCAATTGCAGCGCCTGGGCGTTGAAATTTCAAGAACTTCCATGTGTGGCTGGGCCATGCAGGTGGCATTATCCTCCCGACCCCTTCTCAACCTGCTGATGGATGAAGTTTTGTCCGGTTTCTTGATCCAGGTTGATGAAACCACCCTCCAGGTATTGCTGGAACCGGGACGGGACCCGACCACCAAATCATACATGTGGATTTTCCGTCGGGGAGACCCGGAAAGACCGGTTTTGATTTATCAATACCATCCTACCCGTAGCGGGGATGCTGCCAGGGAATTCCTGCGCGATTTTGATGGATACGTTCAGACGGACGGCTACTCAGGCTATAACTTTCTGGATTATGATGAAAACATCCGCCATATCGGGTGTTGGGCGCATGCGCGACGTAAGTTCATGGACGTGCTCAAAGCCCAGGGTAAGAACAGCAAAAGCCGCAGTGGGGGCAAGGCATTGAGCTACATCCGGAAATTGTACAAGATAGAAAAAGAAGCCCGTGAAAAAAGTCTTTCCCCAAATGAAGTGTACCAACTTCGTCAAAAAGATTCCCGGCCGATTCTAGATGACTTCAAAAAGTGGTTGTTAAAAAGGTCCGTCCAGGTGCCGGCAAAAGGACTTCTTGGCATCGCAATTTCCTATACGCTAAATCAGTGGGATCGGCTAGTTGGATATCTTGAGGATGGCCGGTTGCCCATTGATAATAACATGGCCGAAAATGCCATACGGCCTTTCGTGGTGGGCCGAAAGAACTGGCTTTTTGCAGGAACTCCCGAAGGGGCTGAGGCCAGTGCGCTTCTCTACAGTCTGATTGAGACGGCCCGGGCGAACGGTCTGGAGCCGTATGCTTACCTTCGGTTCATTTTTGAAAAGTTGCCAACGGCTGAAGCTCTACAGGATTATGAGGCTATGTTGCCCTGGAATCTCAACCCCAGACAACTGGAAATTCCCCGCGCGCTGAAGTGTGCTTGAGTTGGCGCTTACGCGAAAACTCCTGGTCGGAATCAATGAAGCTGGTGGACCAGGCGAGGCGCAGGCAGAAAGAACGAAATCGAAAAAACCAAAGAGAAGAGTACAAGAAGATTGTTTCCCCACGCCCGTGGGGATAAACCGTAAACGGCGTAGGGGCGAAAAATCTTTCGCCCGTGTTCCCCATGCCCGCGGGGATGAACTGGATGCCGGATCAAGTCCGGCATGACGGTAAGAAACATCAGTGGTAAAGGCAACCGTGTTTGCAGGGCTAAACAGCGGTTGGAAAAGCAAGATCATTTGTGAAATGGGATTACCGCCAGCGGTTCATCCTTTTTTTCAGGACAAAATCAGCACTTTGATAGTAAGTAATGGCCGCCAGGGAGAAGGGATCGCCGGGGTCCCAGTTTCGAATGCGGTTTTCCGCTTCAGGGTTTTCCATCAGTTCGACCTTATGACCTGGAGACAGGATCAGCAGTCTTTTATCTTCGTAATACCCGAGTTTCTGATAATTTCCGATCAAAGCCCTTTCATGGAAACCCTCGGCGAGGATATCCATCCCCCAAAAATGGCTTTCGTAGGTAAATCCCAAAATAGACAGGAGGGTCGGTCCAATATCGATCTGGCTTGAAATCTTCGAAATCTCCTTTGCCGGTACGTTCTTGGGAGAATAGATAAACAGTGGGATATGGTATTTGTTCAGGGGCAGCCCGATTTCGCCGTTGCTGCTGGCACAATGATCCGCGACCAGAACAAAGACCGTATCATCAAACCATTTCTGTTTCCGGGCCAGGGATAAGAATTCCCCCAATGCGTAATCAGAGTACTTCACCGCCCCATTTCGCCCTCCCGTTCCGGAAGGGATATCAATTTTTCCTTCCGGAAAGGTAAAAGGTCTGTGGTTGCTGGTGGTCATAAGGTAATAAAAAAAAGGCTTACCCGCATCAAATGCACGGTTAGCCTCTTTCACGGCTTTGCGGTACAGATCGCCGTCGGACACACCCCAGGCGTTCTGAAAAACGACTTCCCCATCGTCAAAATCGTATAGGTCCACCACCCTGAAGCCATTGCCCGCATAAAATGCGTTCATGTTGTCAAAATAGCCCCTGCCCCCATAGATAAAGGCGATGTCGTATCCCCGGTCTTTAAAGATTTTTCCCACATTGTACAGTTTTCCGTTATCCGGTCTTTTCACCAGAGAACGCCCCGGTGTCGGCGGAATGGAAAGGGTAATGGCTTCCAGCGCCCTGATGGTCCGGGTTCCGGTGGCATAGAAGCGGGTAAAAAACAGACCTTCTTTAAACCACTGGTCCATAAACGGAGTGAGATTCTTTTTTTGCCCGAACCGTGAGAGAAAATCGGCGCTGAGGCTTTCCACGCAGATGATGAAGATATTCAATTTGCGCTCCGGCCGCTTTGACTGAATGTTTCTTGAAATGTCGTATGGATCTCCCGTTTCCGGATCTTTCCCGACCATTCTTTTCGCCAGAGCGGAGATCTGAGAATCCGGACCGTGGGCGTAAAAAGGTTTGTAATCGAGAATATTATTTCTGAAGGCCCCCACGAATTGATAGGGACCGTTGGAACAGAGTTCCTTTTCGTAATTATTGGCAAAGGCATCTCTGGAAGACTGACCGACCATCAGGTAAGAGAAAAAAGAAAGGATCAAAATTGACAGGGTGATAACGCCCCTCTTACGAAAGCTTTCCCTCGCAAGAAGGCTTTTGTGAAGAGCGCCTTTCACCACCCAAAAGGTGGCCAGCGCGGCCAGGAAGATCCCCGTCAGAATATAAGGAATCGGATAGGATTCGATGATATTGTCCGTTACTTCGCGGCGGTAGACCAAATAATCAACGGCAATGAAATTAAAGCGGGTCTTGAATTCGTCCCAAAAAAACCATTCCGCCACCAGACTGAAATATAGAAAGTAGACAAACCCAAAGAAAAAAACATAGGTAATGAACAGAAAGATTTTGCTGTTCAAAACCCTGTTTGGAATAATAAGCAGTAGAATTGCAAAAAAGAGGGCGACATAGAGATTGAAGACCAGATCGTACACCAAACCAACACCAAAAATGCTCAAGGTGCCCATAAGAGAGTGATCGATGACATTCCATGACCACACATAGAGGACTGCTCTCATCATGGTGAAACACACCATGCTGAGCAAGCAGTATACGACAATAATTCCGTAACGGCTTTTAAACAAATTCATC
>JGI11705J14877_10000729_pt1 | contig 20040 bp, 16 predicted proteins | sample Etolaghawater15m_FD_14877 | JGI IMG/M metagenome (IMG submission 14877)
CGACGAAAACCCCCTGTTCAGGGGGCTTTCACCGAGAGCGGATGACGGGATTCGAACCCGCGACGCGCGCCTTGACAGTGAGATCTCAACTTCACCGAGGCCCTCGCCAATGAGACGGCCGGCGGACTTGAGGTGGTGCGCTCAGGAGAGACGCGTGAGGGCGCCTCGCGGTTCGCGGACGGAGCCGGACGGCACGGCACCTTCGACTAACTCGACAACCACTCGGTTCACCCGACGCAGGCGAGGCCCTGCTCGACGATGTCGGCGAGACGCGCGTCGCCGATTCCGGACACCCGGATCAGGTCCTCAACGGAGGTGAAAGGTCGCAGCGCGATGATGTCGGCCGCCCGTGAAGGTCCGATGTGGACGATCTCGTCGAGCGCCTCGGCTGATGCGGTATTGACGTCGACGCAGGCCTCCGCCGACTCGTCGTCGCTGGAGCCGTCGTCCGGTGAGGCCGCGGGTGGTGCGGGCTCGGTCGGGGCCACGGTCGTCGTCGCGGGATTCGTCGGTGCGACGGTGACCACCGGCGCGGATTCCGCTGGCGCGACTCCGATGGTGACCTGGTCGGATCCGCCACAGGTGCCGAGCATCTCGGCGATCGCGTCGTATTCCGCTCGGTCGACGCTCAGGCCGTAGGCGGCTTTCACTTGAGCGGTGATGGTCGCGGTGACGCACCAGGCCGATCGGAGTGGACGCCATTCGGCGAGGTCCGAGTCGCCTTTGGAACGATTGCTCGATGCCGTCACGGCGACGAGGTGCGCTGGGTCGTTCGCGAATCGGCGTCGGGTCGCCGAATCCCAGTTCGAGGCGCCAGAGTCCCAGGCCTCGGCGAGCGCGACGACGTGGTCGATGTCGAGTTCCGATGGCGATCCGGCGTGAGTAACTCCGTCGAAGATCGAGTACCAGTCGCCCTCCACGATGACGCAGGAGTCGAACAGGTCGACCTGAGGGAATCCGATGACCTGTTCGGCGAGGGTGTCCTGACGGGCGTCGCAGCCGCTCCCGTTGTTGTCTCGCCAGTGTGAGAAGAGCGACCGGTCGTAGCCGTTCCGTGAACCCTCCGCGGCGACAGTGAGGGCTCCGAGCAGGCCCGAGGCAGGATCAGGGGCGGGGGCTGCGGATGGCGCTGAAGTCGAGGTGGAGGCCGGCGTTGACACGGTCGTCGTCGATGGCGACGGCGGCAACGACTCAGCGTTGACCGCTGACTCCTCCGAGACCTCCCCGACCACCTCCTCGGCTGCATCCAATGCGATGGGTCCATCGTCAGAGCGGACGTCGGTGGTCACCGCCGCGACGACGTCGGCGTCCCGTTCGACCTCGGGAGCGGAGTCGCCCGCCGTCGAGCATCCGGCGGCGGCGACGGATGCGAGGAGGACCGCGAAGGTCGATCGGAAGCGCGACACGCGGGGCGCGGCCACCTCCTGAACCTAAGTGACACCCTCCGAGTGGGCAAGCCCTCGGCCGAGCAGGTCCCCCCGGAGGGTGAGTCGGTCGAGCCCGAGGAGCACGAGGAGAAGGACCGGCACACACCAGAACGCCGCTCCAACATCGGCCACCTGCCGCAGACCGCCGACAAGCGCCGGTGATGCGAGCAGCGCGGCTCCCGACGCCAAACCCGCCCGGTCGCTGCCAAGGTCGGCGTCGCCGGGAAAGCGCGCGAGCAGTCGGCCAACGGCCACCGGATAGAGAAGGGCTACGCCGATACCGGCGAGCGCGATGCCGATGATCGCGACGCCCGGCCCCGGCGCCATCCGAAGCACGCCGAACCCGCCGCCGATCACCACCAGGTTCACGGTGAGCCGGGGGCCGACCCGCTTTCTGATCGGCGCCGACGAGAAGCGGCCGACTGCCATGCCAATGGCGAACGCGGCCGTGCCGAGCGCCGCGGTGGAAGCGCTCGCTCCGATCTCCTCCACGAGGAACGTCGCCGAGAAGTAGACGAACACGAACTCGACCACGATCCCGATGGTCAGCAAGGTCCAAGCGTCAAGCCAGGGGCCACTCACAACAGGAGCGCGGACCGGCGCCGGAATCTCGGCTGCGTTCGCGGGCCGTTGCTCGCGAAGGGTCGCGATGAGCGCGGAGAGACCGACAACGGGCACCGCGACCAGACCAATCCTCCATCCGAGACCGATCCACATGGCGAGACCAACGCAGGTGGGTCCGGACACGCTCGCGATACTCGACCAGGCGTTCGCGCGAGTGATCGCGCGCTCGCGCTCAACGACCTGATCAATGGCGTACTCACCGACGATCGCCCCGGGCAGCACCCGGATGAGCGAGGCGGCGGCCAGCCCGAGAAGAGCCGCCACCGGCAGAGCGATCATTCCTCGGCCCGCCAGCACGAGGGCAACCATTGCGAGCACGGTGAGAACCGCTCCTTCTCTCAGCACCGAAGCGCTGCCGGCGCGCCGGGCGCGGGCTCTCGCGAGCCCGGTTGCCGAGAAGAACAGCAGGCCGGCACCTGGGGCGAGGGCCACGAGGTCGGCCGACTGTCCGACGCTCTCGCGAAGCCTCGGCAACACCGCGCCGATGCCACTCAGCACCCATCCGAGGAGGCCATAGGCGAGGATGCAGCCGATGCCGAACCGGGTGGTGCGTGCGGTTCGCTCCCGCTCGGTTGGCACGGCGGAACACTAGGGCCAGCAGCTCCGCTGACGGTCTCCGCGAAGGCCATTTCGACCTCCCACCGGGCAATAGTCTCCGCCCGTGAGGTTCCGTCAACCCCTCGGTCTGTTGTTCGCCGAGGGTGACAGCGGACGTGATATCGCCCGGCTGGCCGGGGTCGAGGGATTCACCCGAGCACTGACCGTCGGCACAGTTCCAATCGCCGCGCTCGCGGCCCTCGGGTCGACGATGGCGGTGTCGGTGTACTTCACGATCGGATCAGCTTTCGCGATTCTCGCGACGCTCGGTGTCGCCCCCGCCGAACGCCGTTTCGCACGACGGTGGATCGTGTCCGGGGCGATCGGTTTCGTCTTCCTGAGCTCGGCGCTGTTCGCCTATGGGCCGACCTGGTCGATTCCGCTCGCGATCGCTTTGCGGGCCGCCCAGGCGTCGGTCTTCGCCGTCACCATGTCGCTCTACATCATGGACAACATCGGCAAGCAGGCGATGCCGAAGGTGGAGAGTCATCGCGCGGTCTACCTCGCGGTTGCCTGGCTCTCCGGTCCCGCCATTGGCACGTGGCTCTGGGGATCAGGTTTCGAGGACGCGCCGTTTCTTCTCTCGATGCTCTTCGCGCTCGTGCTCCTCGCCTACCACTGGCGGCTTCGCTTCACCCGAAACGCGATCCTCGCGACCGCGACACGACAGGCCCCAAGTCCCGCGGCGAACATCAAGCGGTTCCTCGAGCAGCGCTACCTACGAGTCGCGGGCCTCATCAGCGGCGCGCGAAGTGTGCTGTGGGGCGTGGTGTTCATCTACGGACCGATCTACGTGGTCGAGGCCGGTCTTGACGAGTGGGTCGCAGGCGCCTTCCTGTCGGCCGCGAGCGCTCTCTTGCTACTCAGCCCGCTGATCTATCGGGCTTCGCTCAGATGGGGTGTCCGTCGGCTGATCACCCTCGCCTTCACGATCTCGACGGGCGCGCTGATTTGGCTCGGCATCATCGGCGATGCCCAGCCGATCGGCATCGTGCCCTGGATGATCGTCTCGACGGGGGGCGCCATGCTCGATGTGCTCGGGAACATTCCGTTCATGCGACTTGTGCGACCACGGGAGCGACCTGAAATGACCTCGGTGCTCACCGTCGGCCGGGACATCTCCTTTGTCCTCACGCCGGGACTCGCCGCGATCGTGCTGATCTTCGGTCCGATCTGGTTGCTCTACCTGGTCGTCGCAGCCGGCATGGCAGCGACAGCAGCGGCGACTCGGTCACTGCCGCGGCGAATCTAACCCGAGCACCTCGGCGATCTCATCGACGGATCTGATCCACGCTTCGCCCCCCGGACCGTCACCGTCGCCGACGAAGATGAACGGAGCGCATGCCGACCGCGCCGTCGCGAAGTCGTGGCGGCTATCGCCGACCATCACGATCGACCCGACGTCGATACCCCAGCCGTCCGCCATGTCGGTCAGCACCCTCGGATCCGGTTTCGCGACCGAGTCGTCTCCGCAATTGACGACGTCGACGAGTTCGATCAGGCCGAGCCCGTCGAGATCAGCGAGCGTTCGCGATCGGTCATCGGCCGTCGCCACACCGATCCGCATCCCACACTCGCGAAGCACCCTGATCGTGCGAGCAGGATGGCCAAGCGCCGCGAGAGCGCCCATCGGCGCCGAGACGTACGCGGATGCGACGGCTACCTCCGACGCCCTCCGATCATGCCCTGAAGCGCACAGGGTCTCGATGATTACCGACCGGACATCGGCGCCGGTGCCCGCCGCCGCGACACCGTGAGCAACCAACGCCGACGGCCCAACTCCGAGAGCCGCGAGGATCTCGGCGCGTAGTGACGGGGCAGCGAGTTCGGTGAGTGCCGCGTCGACGAGCGCCGTGAAGAAGGCCACCCAGCGGGTGTCGAGATCGAGCAGCGTGCCGTCTTTGTCGAAGACGAAGGCGCGCGCATCCTTGACCACCTGAGGCACCTCGGCGAGCCGCGGGATCATGTCAGTCGGTTCGCATCGTCTCGGTATTGCCGTCCACCGATATCACCTGACCAGAAATCATCGAGGCGCGGGGCGACGCGAGGAAGGTAACCGTATTCGCGATCTCACGGGCGTCGATGAACGATCTCATCGACACCTGACGTTCGAATCCCCGGCGGATCTCCTCCTCGGGTCGCCCGCTCGCCTCTGCTTCCAATCGGATCACCTTGTCCATCCGCGGACCCGAGATCGACCCAGGACAAATGACGTTCGCGCGAACTCCCGCTTCGCCGACCTCCATCGCGATGGTCTTGGTGAGACCGATCACCGCCCACTTCGAGGCGGCGTAGGCACTCCGATACGGGAAGCCATACAGGCCGGCGGTCGAGGAGATGTTCACGATGCACCCCGAACGCGCCGCCACCATGGGTGGAACAGCGTGGCGTGTCGTGCGCACCATGGAGGTGAGGTTGACATCAAGACACGCTGTCACCTCCTCGGGATCGAGGGTTTCGATCCGACCCGCTGGGCCCGCGACCCCAGCGTTGTTGACGAGCAGATCGACGCCGCCGAGCACGCCGATGGCGCGCTCCATGAAACCGTCGATCGAGGGTGTAGACGCGACGTCGGCGATTCGCGCCTCAACCCCGCTCACCCCGCCGACGGAGGCGACGGCATCGGCATCGACATCGCAGGTGATGACGCGAGCACCCTCCTCAGCAAGGAGCTCGACGATGGCTCGTCCGATGCCGGCACCACCAGCGGTGACGATGGCCCGCAGCCCGACGAGGGACCCGGTCACCGGGTGTCGCCTGCCGATGCCGCCCTCAGCAAGGCGATGGTGTTTCGGAGCTCGTCCATCTCGAGGTAGCACCCCATGAGGTGGCGACGCTCCCCCGGTTGCAGTGTGAAGGCGGTTCGTCCATGCAGAAGTCGATGGTTGTCGAAGATCACCAACTCGCCGGGTCGCAATCCCACGTGGATCTGGTTGGCCGGATCGTCGACGATCTCACCCCAGCGGCGTACGGCGGCGTAGAGATCAGCGGTGTCCTTCGCCGCGACTCTGGGCGCGCCGACAAGGTCGGGGGCTCGGCGAACGATCGCGTAGCGACCTGCGTTATCGAGGCCGACCAGGGGACCTCCACCGCTCAGCCGCACCTTTGACCGGAGATACGGGTAATCGAAATGGACTGAGGTGAGCAGCTCCCACGCCCGCTCGTTCTCCTCGCGCAGCATCTCAGCCATGGAGTAGCCGTCCACGAAGGTTGATGCTCCCCCTTCTGAGGACACGGAGATGGCGAGGTTCAGCTGCACGCCGGCCGGCTGTTCCCGGTAGGGCAGGTCGGTATGCATCCGGAGCATGTGCATGCTCTCGACCTCGCTGACCGGGTCGACGGATGCCTCGAACGACCATGTCGGGCCGTAGTTGGTCATTTGGATCTGTCCGATGAGTCCGGCCGTGTCACGCAGGCCGCTCTCGGAGGGTTCGACCCCGGTAACCACGACCGCGCCGTCGGCGGTGAATCGCTCGAGCATCGCGAGCACCGACGCGTCGTCGCGGAGATCTGAACGCTCAAACGTCGCGAAGGACCCAATCGGCCAACGGGTCCGACCGCTCATCGGGCCATCGGACTCGGGTTCCATTTGGTCAACGAGCTCTCCGACCCCGGCGGTCCAGTGGTGCCCGTCGCTGAACACCAGGGTGAGGTCGTGAGCATCGGTGACCGAGGCCTCGCGGATCACCGTCGTCGGATCGAGCGTGGCCTGGTCGAGCAGCCGCTCGTTGGTGGTCGACCGGCGGCAGTCGGCGCAGTCGCAACGGTCGCGGAGCCACATCGCGTGGGCCTGCAGCGTGGCATGTCCAGGTCGGATGATCGTGAGGACGTATCCAGCCTCGTCGACGCTGATCGTGGTGGATGTCGATGCGCTCATCGCAAATCCCTTCTGTGGCTGGAGTTTCGATCGCTTGAGAAGATCTCGCTGTCATTCTCAAGCGCGACCAGTCGATCACGGGTGTGGAAGTGAGTGGCGTCGCACCACATCTCCGACGTGGTCCGCACTTCGGCTCGGTGGCCGGCCCAATCGATCGACCAGGTCCGCTCACAGGTGACTCGCGCGCTGAGTGGGTCACCGCGAACGATCTCCCATCGGTCGAGCGCGGTCGACGTCATCGTCGTTCCCAACTCGTCGAGCACGAGGTCGCCGGTCGCGCTGTCGTCGATGATGGCGACGCGACCGGATCCGAGGTCCTCGGTCATCGTCCGCTCTTGACGTGCCCCTCCGGTCACCCGAGCGGTTACCTCAGATGCCTCGGCCGGTTCGAAGACCGGTTCCGCGAGTCCTGCTGGATCGTTCCGCACCGGGAGGACAAGGGCGCTCTGTCCCCCGACGTCGACGGTGAGCCGGACGTCCTCCGGCGTTGGCCACGCGAGGGGCCAGAGCGAGGTGCTGAGATCGAGGCGGAGCCGATGCCCGGCGGGAAGGTCGTGGGCGGTGAAATCGAGCTCGAAGGCGACGTCGATGAGTTCTCCGACGGGCACGGGGGTCGGCTCAGCATCGGAGTCCCGATGGCACAAGTTGAGCAGTCCTCGGCTGATCTGGAGGGTGGTTCCGTCGGGGGCAACATCGCTGAGACGCGCGGCAACCTGAGCAACGGGGCGATCGACCGCGAGGCGAAGCTCAACACGTGGGAATCCCACCACGGTCGTCGCGGAGGTGGCGTCGCCGACGAAGCTGAAGGCCGGTGGTTCCTCGAGGCGTTGATCCGAGGGCAACTGTCCGGGTTGCGCGTATCCCCACCAACTCCCCTGGCGAACACCGACCGTGACTTCGTTCGATCCTTCGATGACGACTCCCGGTTCGCCTGATGAGCCGAGCACACCGTCGCCGAGTGCCAGACGCCGCTCGACGATTCCCGGTGAGGGCCATGCCGACTCCGACACCCATCGGCCGGGATGCTCGGTGCGGGCGGGGTCCGGGGTGATCGACTCCTGCACCCAGACGCGAAGCGGGTCCTCCCACGAGGCGCGCTGTGGGGGCGCGGGGCGGGGGTCGAGGGCGAGATGCTCACCGAGGAAGTCAACGATCTCCTGCAGGAAACCGATGTTCGGACCGGGGATGCCGACGAGCGGGTAGTTGTGCGACCAGGGTCCGACGATGCCTCGAACGTCTCCATCTCGGGGCCCGACGCCCTCCATGAGACGCGCCACGGTGTCGGTGTAACCATCGGCGAGTCCCCCGACGATCAAGACCGGGCAGTCGAGCGCGGAGAAGTCGTCACAAATCGATCCGTGCCGCCAGAAGTCATCGCGGCGCTGGTGGGCGAGCCAGTCGTGAATGAATACCGGCGAACGCTCAAGCCGATCAATCCACTGCTCCCTCCAGCCATCGCCGACCACGGAGGGGGTCGGCGGACGAGCGTCAAAACACAGCATCGTTGCCGACCACGGCAACATGTCGGTGCCGAGAACGCAACCGCCCTTGTAGTGGACATCGGTGGCGTACCGGTCGACGGTCGAAGCGACGCTGACGACGGCGTCGACCCGCGATGTCGGACGAGCGGCGATCTGGAGACCGTTGAATCCGCCCCAGGAGATACCCATGATCGCGACGCGGCCGTTGCACCAGTCTTGGTCACGAATCCAGTCGACCAAGAACTCGCCATCGGCCAGTTCCTCCTCGAGGTACTCCCCCTCGAGGATTCCCTCAGAGTCGCCGGTGCCCCGAGCGTCGACCCGAACGCAGGCGAAGCCCATGCCAGCGAGGTAGTCGTGTTGGCGTTGGTCGCGGACGAGCGTGCCGTCGTCCTTCCGGTACGGGAGGTACTCGAGGATGGCCGGCGCGGGGAGTCCGCTTGCCGGATGCCGGATGGTCGCGCTCAGCCGCGTTCCATCAGGGACGGTGATCCAGATGTCGTTGATGCGCTCCACCGAGTACGGGAAGTCGGTTCGGATATGTGTCATCGTCGGCCCTCAGCCGGTGATCTCGACCGGAACGATGTTCGAGCCGGCACCATCGACGAGATGACAGGCGACGAAGCGACCCGGCGACACCTCTCGATACGCGGGCTCCTCCGATGCGCACCGCGCCTCCGCAAGCGGGCAGCGGGTCCGGAACACGCAACCGCTCGGCGCCTCTCGCGGGCTCGGAACATCTCCCTCGAGCAGAATTCGCTGACGTGCCCGTTCCTGCTTCGGGTTCGGCAAGGGAACCGCTGACAGCAGCGCCTGTGTGTACGGGTGCTGCGGATCCTCGAAGAGGGTCTCAGTCGCCCCAAGTTCAACGATCTTGCCGAGATACATGACGGCCACCCGATCCGAGATGTGGCGAACCATGGAGAGATCGTGGGCGATCATCAGATAGGTGAGGCCGAGCTCGTCCTGCAGGTCGGACATCAGGTTGACGACCTGAGCCTGGATGGACACGTCGAGAGCCGAGACGGGTTCATCGCCGACGACGAATTCGGGGTTGAGCGAGAGCGCCCTCGCGATGTTGATCCGTTGCCGCTGCCCGCCTGAGAACTCGTGGGGGAAGCGCTTGCGCCACTCGGGCTTCAGGCCGACGAGTTCCATGAGCTCGGTGACGCGGTCGTGGATGGCTGACCGGTCGCGGTCGAGGTGGATCGTCATCGGCTCGGCGATGATGTTGCCGATGGTGTGCCTCGGGTTGAACGAGGCGGCCGAATCTTGGAAGATCATTTGCATGTGCGGCCGCATGGCCCGCAGTTGGCGCCTCGACAGGCCGGTGAGGTCATGGCCTCGGAACTCGACGTTGCCCGATGTCGCCGGGGTCAAGCCGAGGAGCGCGCGACCGGTGGTGGATTTCCCGCATCCGCTCTCCCCGACCAAACCAAGGGTCTCACCGCGAACGATGTCGAAGCTGATCCCGTCGACCGCTTTCACGGTTCCCCCGCTCACACGAAAATGCTTGCGGAGGTCACGAACCCGCATCACCGCGGTGTCGGACTGCTCACCCACGGTCACTTCTCCTCCCGTCGCGCGACAACGGCGACCCCATCGCGCTGCCTCGACGCGTCGATGTCCCAGAAGCAGGCTGCGGCGTGATCAGGGGAGATCGGGGTGAGACCAGGTCGCTCATGGGCGCAGCGGTCGATGGCGTGCGAGCAACGATCCGCGAAGGGACAAAGTCGCAGCTCGTGTTGGAGGCTGGGCGGCGTTCCAGGGATCGACGCGAGGCGGGTGCCCGCGAGTCCGGTGCCGGGGATCGAGGCGAGAAGCCCCCTCGTGTACGGATGTTGCGGGTTCTCAAACAGCTCGTCGACCCCCGCTGACTCGACGATGGTGCCGCCGTACATGACAAGCACGCGATCGGCGAGGCCGGCGACCACGCCGAGGTCGTGACTCACCCAGATGACGGCGAGGTCGCTCTCTGCCTGGAGTTCGCGCACGAGCGCCATGATCTGGGCCTGAACGGTGACGTCAAGGGCGGTGGTTGGCTCGTCGGCGATCATCAATCGCGGGCCAGCGGCAAGGGCGATGGCGATCATCACCCTCTGACGCATGCCTCCAGAGAACTCGTGTGGGTAGTTGTCCACTCGGTGCGATGGGTCGGCGATTCCAACGCGGGCGAGCATCTCGATGGCCCGAGCGCGCGCCTCGCGCTTCCCGAGACCGTGATGTCGACGAAGCGACTCCCCGATCTGTCGGCCGACCGTCATCACCGGGTTGAGCGACGAGATTGGATCCTGAAAAACCATGCCGATCTCGCGACCTCTAATTCGGCCGAACTGCCGCTCGGAGAGCTTGAGCAGATCGACCTCACCGGTGGTCGCCTGATAGCGGGCCGTTCCAGCGGCGATCCGCCCGACCGCGCTCGGGATGAGCCCGAGGAGCGACATCATGGTGACCGACTTTCCTGAACCGCTCTCCCCAACCACACCGAGGGTCTCGCCGGGTCGGATGTCGAACGACACACCGTTGATGGCGTGTACCGCCCCGTCAGCGGCGTCGAACTTGGTGACGAGCCCGTCAACGACGAGAAGCGGCTCGGCGGTCAACGCGACCGCCTCACTCGCGGATCGAGGACGTCGCGCAGCCAGTCGCCAAACAGGTTCATGCTGAGTGCCGTGAGGGCGATCGCGATTCCCGGGTAGATCGACATCCACGGATACACCGTGAGGTACTGCCGGCCGAAGGTGAGCATGTTGCCCCACGAGGGCACATTCGGCGGGACGCTGAGTCCGAGGAACGACAGCCCGCTCTCGTAGAAGATCATCGCCGACATCTCGAAGGTGGCGAGGGTGACGAGCGGCCCGACCAGGTTCGGCAGCACGTGTCGGAACAGGATCCTCGGCTGGGAGGCGCCGATGCTCTCCGCGGCCTCGGCGTAGCCGGATTCGCGGATGCGCAGCACCTCCCCACGGGTGAGCCGGGCGAAGATCGGCGCGTCGGTGATTCCGAAGATGAGCACGACGTTGAAGAGGCTGCGCCCGAAGATCGCGGCGATCACGATCACGAATACCAGGTAGGGCACCGAGAGGATCAGGTTGATCACCGCGGAGAGAGCGCTGTCGACCCAGCCTCTGAAGTAGCCGGCGAGCATGCCGAGCAACATCCCGATGCTCATGGCGACGAGCACGCCGAAGAATCCGACGGTGATCGACACGCGAGCACCGTGGATGATGCGGCTGAGGATGTCGCGTCCGAGGTCGTCGGTTCCGAGCACATGGGTCCACGAGCCGCCGTCGGCCCAGGCCTCGGGAAGCTTCGCCGACCTGAGGTTCTGCAGGTTCGGGTCGTGAGGCGCGATCACATCTGCGAAGACCGCCGCGAACACGACCAACATGAAGATCAACAGTCCGATCAGGCCGGTCTTGTCGCGCCACAACAGGCGCCACAGGCGGCGGAGGCGCACGCCGAGGGTGGGGGCGACGTAGACGTCGCTCAGTCCCTCGACGACGATCTGCTCATCCGCCATGACGGATCCTCGGGTCGAGCAGGCCGTAGACGACATCGGTAAGCAGGTTCATGATGATGGTGAAGGCCGCGATGAAGATGGTGATGGCNTGCACGAGCGGGAAGTCGCGGGCACGGACGGCGGCATCGAGGAGTTGCCCGAGACCGGGTCGCGCGTAGATCGACTCGATGTAGATCGAACCGCCGAGCATGTAGGTGAATTGGACGCCCACCACGCTCACCAGGCTCAGCAGAGCGTTGCGGGTGATATGCCGACGGGCCACCACCCGTCGCGTGAGCCCCTTGCTGCGAGCGGTCCGAACGAAGTCCTCGTTGCGGACCTCGAGCACCGCCGAACGAGTCAGTCGGACGAACTGACCCATGGCGCCAACGCTGAGGGCGAACGCTGGGAGGACGAGGTGTTTCCAGGTGCCGACGCCGTTCGTTGGGAACAGGCCCCACTTCACCCCGAAATAGACGATGAGCAGCATGATCAGCCAGAAACTGGGCGTCACCTGGCCGAGCACGCCAACGAAGCGGGCAAGTTTGTCGATCGGGCGCCCCGGGTTGGAGCCTCCAGCGACACCGAGCGGCACGGCGATGAGGAGGGCGAAAGCGAGCGCGGTGGCGGCGAGAATCAGGGTGTCGGGGAACCGGTTGATGATCAGCTCGAGTGTCGAGTCGCGATAGAGAAACGAACGTCCGAGGTCGCCGGTGACGACGTCGCCGAGGTAGGTGGTCAGCTGTTCGACCACTGGCTTATCGAATCCGTAGAGCTCTCGGATCTCGGCGATCTGCTCGGCATCGGCCTCCCGGGCCACCATCAGTGAAGCCGGGTCGCCGGTGAGCCGTACGAGCATGAACACGATGATGATCACGCCGAACATCAGCGCGATCGATTGGATGACGCGTCGGAAGTAGTAGTTGCCGAGGAACCTCGCGAACGCTCGCGGGCCCTCGGATCGCACTCCGGGCGCGACGGTGTCGGTGAGTGAACTCATGGGGTTATGGGTCTGGTCCCCCGGGTTTCCCCGAGGGACCAGACCATCATGACCGAGGAGTCGGTCACTCCGAGACGGAGACGTACTTCAGGTGGTAGGTCTCGGCCGCATTCGGGCGGTAGCCCGAGACACGGTCGTTGACACCCTCGAAGGTCTGCGGCTCGTAGAGGTAGATGAACGGCGGATTCTCGAACATGTACCGGTGGAGCTCTCCGTAGAGCGCGGCGCGCTCGTCGGTNTCGACCGTCGTGGCGATCGTGTCGATGAGCTCGGTGATGGTCGGCTCGGCCCAGGCGGCGTAGCTCGCGTCGGCGAGCACCGCTCCCTGGAGACGGTTGACCGCCTCACCGAGGTTGGTCGACCAGGCGTCGCCGAACAGCGGCGGGAGCTGCTTCTCNGCCTCGAGCTCCCAGTACTGGCCCGACTCCATGAACTCGATGCCNCCNTTGGCCATCGTGATGCCGACGTCGGCCAGGTAACCGGCAACCGCCTGGCAGACCTGCTCGAAGTTGGTGTACGCGCCGTTCGGGCAGGCCATTCCGATCTCAAACCCGTCGGCGTAGCCGGCCTCCGCGAGGAGGGCCTTGGCCGCGTCCGGGTCGTAGTCGTAGTAGCCAACGGTGTCGTCCCAGCCNAGGTTGCCGTTGGTGATGAGACCATTCGACAACTGCGCGTTACCGGCGAAGAGGGCGTCGATGATCGCCTCGCGGTCAACCGCCATGTTCATCGCCTGACGGACCTTGACGTCCTCGGTCGGCTGGCCGATACCCGAGGTCAAGTTGTTGAAGGCGATGTAGAACACGCGGTCGGTCGGGTACGCGAGCAACGACACGCCGTCGGTGGTGTTGAGCACTTGGGCTTGGTCGGCGCTCAGACGGTTGGCGATATCGAGTTCGCCCGTCTGCACGGCGGCGATGCGGGTGCTCTCCTCCTCCATCGGGAAGACGGTCACCTGAGCCACCTTCGGGAACTGCGGGTCCCAGTAGCCGTCGTGGGCGGCGAGCTCAATGCGCTCACCCTTGACCCACTCGACAACCTTGAACGGGCCGGCGCCGATCATCTGCTCTTCCCAGGCGGCGAGACCTTGAGCGGCCTGCTCGCTCGAGGTGATGCCGATCTCCATGAGGCGGCGGAGCAGCAGCGGGTCCGGTGCCTCGGTGGTGAGGAGCAACTCGAGGTCACTCGATCCGCAGGACGGCTCAGCGGTCTCGTAGGTGTACGCGTAAGCGTTCACGGGGTCGCGCGCGATGGTGTAGGTGTCGATGACGTCCTGGCAGTCGAGGCTGGTGCCGTCATGGAAGGTGACTCCGTCGCGGAGCTGGAAGGTGTACACCAGTCCGTCGTCGGAGATGGTCCAGCTCTCGGCGAGCGCCGGGGCAATCTCACCGTCGGGGGTCACGTGAGTGAGACCGTCGAAGATCTGCTGCATCACGTTGATCGCGTTGCGCTCCGCGGCGTTTGGCGGGATGAGCGAGTTCGGGAAGGTGGCCACCGAGATCTTCAGATGACCGGATGGCCCAGAGGCCGCGTCATCCGCGGCGGCATCGGAACCAGCGTCATCTCCGCTGTCGCTCGCTGCGGCGTCATCGGCGCCGTCGTCACCGCTGTCGGCCTCCGCTCCGGAATCGCCGGCGTCGCCAGCATCTTCGGTCGCCGGTGCTGGCGCGTCGGCCGCATCGTCGTCAGTTCCTCCACAGGCGGCGGCGATCGTGGCGAGTGCCACCATCGGCGCGAGCGCCCTCACGAGTCGTCCTCTAGTCCTCACAACATCCTCCTAGGTGGTTCGGCCAGCCCCGTCCCCCGGTCCACAGCGCACCGGAGAGTTCCCCCGAACGGGCGAGCTGGTGACTGGACAGTACGGCGCGGGCATACATGAGGGCCAGAGTCTCAGTCGAAAAGGTTCCTATTCTTCATAACCAACGTTTATGACTGCGGCGAGGTCACACCAGGTCGATGCGCGCCCCCTCGGCCACCCCATTACATAGACAGAACTGATAACTAATCGGAGTTTTTGCATGTTCCAGTTATGTCCGACCGCCTAGCGTGCCGACGTCCATTCGACGCCGAGCGCAAGGAGCCGCGATGAGCGCACCCGAGATCTGGAGCAACACGAGAATCCGGAGCACCCCGTTCACCTCACGCATCGAGGCCTACGGAGTCGGCGCGTACACCGTCTACAACCACATGCTCCTCCCCCTCAAGTTCGTCTCAGTTGAGGACGACTACTGGCACCTCAAAGAGCACGTCCAACTTTGGGATGTCTCGGTGCAGCGCCAGGTCGAGATCAGTGGACCCGATGCCGCACACCTCGTGCAGTTGATGACCCCCCGCGACCTGACTCGGTCGAAGGTTGGCCGCTGCTACTACGCCCCACTCGTGGATGGGCGAGGCGGCCTGATCAACGATCCGGTCATTCTCAAACTCGCGGACGACCGGTTCTGGTTCTCGATTGCGGATTCCGACGTCGCGCTTTGGGCGCTCGGACTCGCGCACGGACTCAACCTCAACGTGAAAATCTTCGAACCAAACGTCAACCCGCTCGCCGTGCAGGGCCCGAAAGCGGACGAATTGATGTCCCGGGTGTTCGGTGATTCTGTCGCGGGGATCGGCTTCTTCGGATTCGCGCACCTCGACTTCGGTGGCCACCCCTTCCTTGTCGCTCGGACCGGATGGTCGAAACAGGGTGGCTTCGAGATCTACGTCGACAACGACGAGCTCGCCGGACCACTCTGGGACGCCCTTGACGAGGCCGGCCGTGACCTCGAGGTCCGCCCCGGATGCCCGAACCTCATCGAGCGGATCGAGGGAGGACTCATCTCCTACGGCGGCGACGCGACGATCGACGACAACCCGCTGCAGTGTCGCCTCGACCAGTACTGCCATCTCGACGCCGACATCGACTTCATTGGGCGTGATGCGCTGCGCGCCGAGCGCGACCGTGGGATATCCCGTGCGATCACCGGCCTCTTCCTTGACGCCACCGCACTACCGACCGTCCGCCAGCGCTGGACCGTGCGCCACGGTGAGCGACGCGTCGGCGACTTGACCTCGGCCGCGCAGTCACCGCGGTTCGGTCGCGGCGTGGCGATGGCGATGCTTGACCGAGACTGCTGGGAGGCGGGAACCCGCCTTACGGTCGATAGTCCGAACGGTTCAATCGAGGCCGAGGTGACAGCGATCCCGTTCGAGTGACGGCGCTTGAGCAGTGAGTTAGCGGACGCGGCCGGCGGGAACCTCGATCCCCTCTGACGCCAACGCGGTCCACAGGTAGGAGATGAGTTCGTCGACGATCGGGTCGAAGTTCGGAGTGTCGACCGAGACAATTCCCATCTCGTAGGCGATCTCCGGGATGAACGGCCGGGTGACGAGACCGTCGTCAACTCCGATAGAGCCGTTCATCGAGTCGACCACCGCGATCCCGATCCCGCATCGAGCGAGGTTGCGCGAGGTGTTGTGGTAGTAGCCGCGGGCGACGATATTGAGTTCGCAGTCCGCCTCCTCAAAGACCTCGACAAGTTGCACGTCAATCGGATGCCGCTCAAAGCAACCGATCATCGGCACNCCCGAGAGCAACTGAGGCGTGAGGACCTCTTCGGAGGCAAGTTGATGATCGGCCGGCACGAGGCAGACACATGCAGGAGTGAACGGTTCGGCGCGCACGCCTGCTCGGTCGATGGCTGGCTCGACAACTCCAGCGTCAAGCAGTCGATTGGCGACGAGGTCGACGATCTCCGTTGAGGGTCTCGACTCGATGTCGATCGTGACGTCGGGATGATCAGCAAGAAATGACGCAACAGCCGTCGGGACGAACCCGATAGCTGGCGAGCCGTCGATCCCGATTCGCAGATGGCGGGTGCGGCCCGCCCGAATACCAGCGGCCCGGGTCGCGATTCGGTTGATGCCCATCAGCCCGCGCTCCACCTCGGCGTAGAGGAGGTCGGCTTCGGGTGTCGCGGTGAAACGACCACGGGCGCGGTCGAAGAGACGGAGCCCGAGCTGCCGCTCGAAGTTGGCGAGGGAGGCACTGACCGCCGGCTGCGAGCAGTGGAGACGCGCCGCCGCCCCGGTGACCGAACCCGTCTCGTAGACAGCCTGGAACACCTCGAGTTGACGGACCTTGAGTTCCACGCCCGCACGCTATGCGATGAGCGTTGCGCATCGGAACGCCGTCAGCCCGTGCGGGCCGCGCTCGGTAGCGTCTGCGCCGTGGCACCTCTCGACGCGTCCAGCACCCTTCCGACCCAACGATCGCTGATCGCCGGCGAGCGTGTTGCTTCAACATCGGGCGAGTGCTTCGAGACGGTGCACCCGGGGAACAACTCGGTGATCTGCCAAGTCGAACAGGCCGGCGAGGCCGAGGTGGACGCGGCGGTCGTGTCAGCCCGCGCCGGTTTCGAGGAGTGGTCGTCGATGACGGCGATGGATCGGTCTCGCATCCTTCGGCGCGCCGTTCAGATCATCCGCGACCGCAACGACGAGCTCGCCGCCCTCGACACCCTCGATGCAGGTCGCCCGATCGCGGAGACCTCGAGCGTCGATGTGCCAACTGGGGCTGACGTCATCGAGTTCTACGCGGGCATTGCGCCGAGCCTCCACGGCGAGACCCTCGACTTCCCCGGGGGCTTCGCGCGCATGCGACGCGAGCCGCTCGGGGTGTGCGCCGGTATCGGCGCGTGGAACTACCCGATCCAGATCGCCATGTGGAAGTCGGGTCTCGCACTCGCCTGCGGTAACGCGATGATCTTCAAGCCCGCTGAAGTCACCCCGATCTCTGCGCTCGCTCTCGCCGACATCTATCTCGAGGCCGGTGTGCCACCGGGGGTGTTCAACGTCGTGCAAGGTGACGCTCGGGTCGGTCGGATGCTCGTGGCGCATCCCGGTATCGCGAAGGTGTCGCTCACCGGCGAGGTGACCACTGGTCAGGCCGTGATGGCTGGCGCCGCGGCGACGCTGAAGAAGGTCACGCTCGAACTCGGCGGCAAGTCGCCGATCGTCGTCTTCGATGACGCCGACATCGAGAGCGCCCGCAACGCATCGCTGACGAACAACTTTTTCTCCACGGGCCAGGTGTGCTCGAACGGAACTCGAGTCTTCGTGCAACGCGGCGTCTACGAGGCCTTCCTCGATGGGCTCGCTGAACGCGTCGCCGGTCTGCGGGTCGGTGATCCCTTCGATCCCGAGACGGTGATCGGCCCGCTGGTGTCTCGCGAGCACCACACCAAGGTGATGTCGTATATGGAGCTCGCTCGCGCCTCCGGGGCGCGCCACATCGTCGGTGGTAACCTGCCGAGCGATCCGTCGCTCACCTCAGGCAACTACGTCACGCCCGCCGTGTTCGCCGACTGCGACGACGACATGGGCTTCGTGACCGACGAAGTGTTCGGTCCGCTCATGGCGGTGCTCCCCTTCGACGACGAGACCGAAGTGATCGCACGGGCGAATGCGACTCCCTACGGCCTCTCCGGAGCGGTGTTCTCCCGCGACCTCGCCCGAGCCAACCGGGTGGCCAACGCGATCGAGGCGGGCTCGGTGTGGATCAACGACTACGGGACACTGCCGGAATCGGTGCCTTTCGGTGGTTACAAGCACTCAGGGATCGGCCGGGAGAACGGCTACCACTCGATCGAGCACTACACCCAGGTCAAGATGATCTACACCAACCTCGGCGGGGTCGACCGCTACATGTAAGACGCTGGCTCCGGGGCCCTACCTCGGGTTACAGTCCGCGCGAGTCCTAGCTCCGACCTTGGGGAGGTCACCATGTCATCTGACGCCACGGCCGAGCCGATGCCCGTCATCCCTCCTGGTTTCACTCCACACCCTTGGCGACCGATCAGCGCCGCGCGCATCGACGCCGACGGGTTCATCGAGGTGTCATGGGAGGACGGGCGCTCCTTTCGCGCCTACGGGCTCTGGCTCGCGGAGAACTCCGACGGATATGGCCTCGATCCGGTGGTGCGGGAGTCGACGATCGATCCGGTCGACCTGCCGGTGGCGGGCGGTCCGATGACCTGCGAGGTCGATGGCGATGGAGCGCTCACGATCACGTGGGGTGACCGGACCGGTCGTATCCACCCGGGCTGGCTCCGCCATGTGGCCGATGGCGGTCACCTGCCCGACGCCCCGCTCCCCCGCCCGGTGGTCTGGTCGACCGATGCGGTCACCGAGCCGCCGACGGTTGACGGCACCAACGTGATGACCGATGAGAACGTGCTCCACGAGTGGCTGAGCACCCTGATGGCCTTCGGACTGTGCCGACTCCTCAACACTCCAGCCGACCCTGACTTTCTCGGTGAGCTCATGGGCCGCATCGGACCGATCCGCGACTCGAACTTCGGCCACGTGTGGGATGTCCGCGCCGATCCGGTGCCGAACTCGACCGCCAACACCGGTCTCGGTCTCGGTCAGCACACCGACCTGCCAACGCGTGAGGTGCCCCCCGGGTTTCAGTTCCTGCACTGCATCCGCAACGAGGTGTCGGGCGGCTGGTCGCGGATGACCGATGGACTCGCGCTCGTCGCCGAACTTGAGCGCAATCACCCCGAGGCCTACGAGGCCCTCACCACCTTGGACTGGGTGTTCATGAACCGCGCGATCGACGCCGATCACCGTTGGATCGGACCGATGATCGACTTCGGTGGCCCGCATCAACCACTCACGATTCGGGCCTTCTATCCCGTGCGCACCGCGCCACACATGGACGAGGCGGACATCCCCCGCGCCTATGAGGCGATGCGAGTGTTCTCGACGGTGGCGCGCGATCCGAGTTTGCAGCTCAGCTACCCGTTCAAACCCGGCGACCTCGTCGGCTTCGACAACCGCCGCGTGCTGCACGGTCGCGATCCCTTCGACAGCGGCGGCACGCGCCATCTGCGCGGCTGCTACATGGATCACGATGACGTGAAGTCACGACTGCGGGTGCTCGCCCGCACCCANCACCGCGAGGAGGCTCACACATGAGTTCGGTTTTCATCACCTGCGCTGTCACCGGCAGCGGGAACACCGTCGACAAGAGCGACAAGGTGCCAGTCACCCCCGAGCAGATCGCCGCCGAGTGCATCTCCGCAGCGAAAGCGGGTGCGGCGGTNGTGCATATCCATGTGCGCGACCCGATCACCGGGATGGGCTCGCGCGACCTGGCGCTCTACACCGAGGTCGTCGAGCGCGTGCGTGACGCCGATGTTGATGTCGTGTTGAACCTGACGACGGGCATGGGTGGCGACTTGACCCTCGGCTCTGCTGAGCGTCCGCTCCCCCTCGCCGAGGTCGGCACCGATATGGCCGGGGCCACCGAGCGTCTTGAGCACATCGCGGCCCTTCGCCCCGAGATCTGCACCCTCGACTGCGGCACGATGAACTTCGGCGAGGGCGACTACATCATGACGAACTCGACGGCGACGCTTCGCGAGATGGCCCGGCAGATCACCGGTCTCGGTGTTCGCGCCGAGATCGAGGTGTTCGACACCGGCCACCTGTGGCAAGCCAAGTCGCTCGTCGACGAGGGTTTGATCGCCACCCCGGTGATGGTGCAG
>JGI11705J14877_10000730_pt1 | contig 20040 bp, 17 predicted proteins | sample Etolaghawater15m_FD_14877 | JGI IMG/M metagenome (IMG submission 14877)
CCTGTCTTTTCAATTGTCTTGGGTGAAAAAAGGAAAGACCCTATCAGGAAAACAGATGTGCTACCACTCTTTTCTGCGTGAAGTCGTAATTAACAGGTATTTTCTATGGAGAAAAAAACGTCGAGGGCTGGAAACTCAATTCTCTGAGCTTCCAGCCCTGGGTGATACTACTAGCAGCCTTCGATTGCGGCCGCTTTTGTTTTGGCCGTTTTTACTTTGACCTCCGTACCTGGGGCAAGGCTTGCGGCTTTGTCACCGCAATCCATGGTTATTACATTTCCTTCAACTTTTTCAACCGTACATTTAAGAGTGGCTGCCTGCGCAGTTACGCTGAGCATTACGGTGAGGGCCAGGGCTGTAATCAATGCTGTTATTGTTCTCATGTTTTCCTCCGGTAGTGGATTGTTTGTGATGGGCTCAATGCCCTTTCCTTTGTCTCCAATGTAGGTCACAATCAGGTAATAAAAAACCCGATATCGGGAGATGTCGGGTTTCCATGACTGACTGGTTTCGTAATATCAGTGTGTTACATTGTCTGATGAGATCTTGTTTTGCCTCGAAATATATGAAAGAAAGTTGTAAACTGTGGAAAACAGCGTAGGTTGGATTTGAATTGTAACGGAAACTGCCATTTACTTAGTCAGGACGAAAAAGGATGAAATCAGGAATAGCCATGGTGCAGGTCAGCGGGACTAAGGTACGCGCTCTTCGTGAAGAACAGAACCTGACCCAGCTTTACGTGGCAACCGCAGTTGGTGTGACCACCGAGACTATCTCGCGATGGGAACGTCAGGAAGCCCCTACCCTGAAAGAGGAGAATGGTATAAAACTGGCCGATGCCCTGGCTGTTTCTCTGTCGGAGATTCTCGCCGTTCCGGAAGAAAAGGCAGAGCAGGTTGAGGCCGTCTCCCCTGCCTCGAGAAGTAAAAAGACTCTGCTGTTTATAGCTGCAAACGTTCTATTGCTTGGGGTCCTGCTCTTTTTTATTATTACCTTCAGGAGTGCTGATGTCCTGCAACTCTCGGCCCAGAGACGCATGCCGGCCCATACAGTATCTGGGCATCCTTTCCCGGTCGTTGTTGAGGTTGTCTTTGAATCGGGAAAAGACTCCTCACTGCTCTTTAAGGAGCAGTTGGCGGCAGGTTGCAATGTTGTGGCTTCCATGCCTCAGGCTACGGTGGTGGATAGCGGGTTTTTGAAATGGATAGATAAGGATGGTCCAGGCAAAAGAGTTTTTTCCTATATAGCGCGGTGCGTAGCCAGAGAGGAGACAGAAAATGAGCCTCTTTCCTTCACTGGCACACTTCTCGTGCGTCAGTCGAGTCGTGAGGAAATCACTGTGGATGGCAGAAGTCGTATCCGTTTGCTGGAATTTCACTGGGCTGACAGCGATAAAAATAACATCATTGACGATGAAGAGCTGCTCGCCGTGTATGACGATTTTGGTCGTGTGGAAGGTCTTGGCGTTAATGTTGAAGAAGTGGAATCCATCTGGATGGGATCCGGGTATCGCTGGGAAGCGAAACTGTCAACTTTTGATATAATTCCATGATGGTAATGAGACAGGAGTGAAAAGTATGAAAAAGAATAGAAGAGGGTTCCCGAACATCTGGGTTTTGCTGCTGTCGTGTGTGTGTCTGCTTCTGAGTGCTGAGGTCAGGGCCGAGGGAGTTCAGGCCAGGTACCTGGAGAACAGTGCTGGGAGAAGTGTTCTGGAGATTATTGTTGAGAATCCTGCGCCGAGTTCCATTATTGTTAATCAGCGCATCCCTGGAGGGATTCAGGTGCGGAGCGCAAACCCTGAGTACAGTAAATTTTCGTCGGGGAAAAATGAGGCAAAGTGGTTATTTAAAAATCCTGCTCCGGGGGTGCAGCATATTATTTTGAACTATAAGTCACCTCTTCCAGGCAGGGGAGCTACTGCTGTCATACGCTGCAAAAGTCCGAAGGATGGATCTCTGATGACCATCAATGTGGAATGATGGCGGGTATGTGGCGTGGTGGCTTCATCGAGGACGAGAATTGGGTACGGGAGGGGGTGCAATTGTTCAGATAAGTAGGCCGAAGACTGAAGGCTAAAGGTAAAACAGACGGGCCAGGTAAGCGGAACGAAGTGGGGACTCTGCGGGCCCGAAGGCTTTTACCTTTAGCCTTCCAGCTTTTGCGCAAGCAAAAGCGCACTTCTGACTATCCACCTGAGCAGTTACGGTTATTTTAACAAAAGCCTCAAACATTCCTCAAAGTTTCGGTCTCCCAGTCCGTTGAATTCGAAAAATTCCAGCCCCATTCCCTTTGGCTTACGAAATCGCTGGGTCCAGCGAACAACAGCCTGGGCCTGGATCATAACCTGCTCTCCCTCTTCATCGATAAACTGAAAGCTAAGTGAAACAACGCTTCCTTTGGGCATCAGATGCTCGGTTGCGAGAAACATACCACTGAGTCCACAATCTTCAGCTACCCCCTGGAAGTATTCNTCCGTCTCTTTGTCAACCTGCTGTTTNTTGAATCCTACACGAACATTACTGGCAATACGTTTGAATTGACGTTTTTCTTCAAACATTTTTTATCTCCATTTATTCGGAAAGCTGTTGGACAGGGGCGTGAATGTATGAAAATTATCTGTAATAAAGGTTGTGGCTTCCCATGGTCATAAGGGATTTGTAAAGATTGCGACGGAAGTCCCTGCGATCCCATATTCCCTGGATGTGACCGCGCTTTAAGGCGTTACGGGCTGAGTGGTAATCCGGTGGAATGTCGGTGCCCGTTGTTTCTCTGATGACCCGCGGCCCTGCAAATCCGACGCGGCTGGAGCGGATGGCGAATTGGTAGGGTGAGCATCCGAGAAAACTGGCAACCGGTCCTGCGTAGGAGTCATTATCGTAGACAACGATGTAGAGTCCGCCTGCATCAATATATTCACGAACCGCCATGGTGCATTTGGGCATCTGGGTGACTCCGAAAGTACCTTCCTGGATTCTGATACCGCCGGTGGTATGAACGTAAGAGAGCAGGGGACGTTTCTTTCTCGCAGCCAGCTCACAGGCCTGAACAAATTTTTCTCCTTCTGCGGAACCGACGGTGCCGCTGCGAAAGTCCTGGTAGAGCATGGATACCACGATTTTGATATCCATCACATTGGCAGTAAATGTCATGTTGCCTGCATTACGGCCGGTTTTTTTCTTGGCGTCCTTCAGTCGTGCATCAAAACCCTTATATCCCAATGGGTTTCCCGAGGTGATATCCATATTGAAAAAGAAGATGGAATTCGGGTCAAAAATGTTATGCAGGTACCATTTGTATTCAAGTGGAAAATGGTGGCCACAGTTTTCACACACACCTCCAAATTCGCCATACAAATCAGGTATCCAGAGATCCTTGCAACCATGGGTACCACTGTTCGGACAGGTTACGGTTCTGTCCTCATTCGCTCGAGGGCTGGTGTAGGTATCTGTCAATTCCAGTGGGTCGTGCATGGGCTGAGATGTCTGTATCGGTACTGATGTATTATGGGTGATGCGCAGAGGTGGTCCCTGTTTTGCTCCCTCTTTGGCGAAGAAGTCTTTCACCGTGATCAACGGGGTCGAGAGACGCTTGATTATGACCGAACCTTCGCCGGACATGTCTCGAACCGCTTTCTTGATCTGCTTCTGGGAATTTTTTAATACATCGTAACGCAGGTTGTAATAGACCTTTTCACTCTTTTCCTGGAACTGCTTGAAGAAGGTTTCAGTGGGTGCAGGATGGCCACTAAAACCTGCAAGGGCCATGTCCCGATATTTTTTTGAGCGCAGTGCAAGGAGTCTCCGCTGCTCGTCCGGGTTAAGGTCCCAGGGGATATCAACGGCCAGATGCTTCCGTTCGGTTTTTTTCTTTCTTCTTTTATTCTCCCAGTCGCGGAAGGCTTTAAAACTTTTTGCACTGAGTACAACTTTATCCGTTGCCCGGGTGATTTCCGAACGGATCTGGGCAAAAAAGGCAAAATCATCGTGGCGGGCACCAAGGGGGGGCTCTTTAACGATGGCATCAATGGTTCCCATGGATCGATTGTCTTTGGCGGTGAGCTTCAGGCGTTCGGCGCAGACTTCTATGAGTTCTTTAGGAACCTTCTCTCCCTCCTTTATTCTCCCTTCAATGGCAGCAGCTCCTTCAGGGGAGATTACTGAGTAGTATCCATGAGAACACATGAGGCGAAAGTCTGAAAGTCCAATAGCTTCAGCACCACCAGAGCCGCCTTCTGAAATAAGTGATACCGACGGGACCCGCAGCTTGGTCATGGTGTAGATGTTGCGGGCGATCTGCTGGGCCGCACCCGGGTACTCTTCTATGGGGAAGGAGCCAGGGGTGAAGACATAAAAATGAATGGGGATACCCTCTGTCTCGGCAACTTTCATGTAGCGCAATGCTTTTTCATTACCCTCAGGCCTGCATGAGCCACCATTACGAAACTCTTCCCCGTGCCCGGTTTCCTGGCCAATAACCATGACCGTTGCCGTGTAGGGCTTTCCTTTAATCTTCCTGACAATGGTAGCTTTGGCGCAGACCATTGCAGGATCAATGTTGGCCTCATCCTGTCCGCCAAGTTCCGTATAGTCCTCGTAGACATTTTCCAGGATATCCTTGAGGCTGAAACGTTCTTTGGTTCGTACGATGCGAACCCGTTCCATGGGGGTCAGCTGCTCCTCAGCCCGTTCTTCCAGGAATGAGATTGACTCGTCAAGCTTACGGATTTCCTGGGCAAACTGCTCCTCGTGAAAATCGTAGGGGTTCTGCTTGAGTTTGGTGCAGGTCTCCTGGAATCCGAAAAGGTTGCCCCAGTTGGTGAAGTCTTTGATCTGTATCAGGTAGTTTATACGCTCTTCAATTTTCTGGAGCGCTTTAAGTAGTTCTATCATATTGTGATATATGTTTCGGTTGGATTTGTTAGAAGGTCAACAGCCGGTCCAGGTTAACTTTTAAATAGTCAAGATTCGTTATAATGTCGCCACCCTGGGAGTCCTTTCCTTTGATTTGTACTTCATCAATAAAACGGGCCGCACGTTTTTTCGCTTCATCCATGTTTTCGCCCCAGACGAGTGCCAGGGCAAGGTTCGGATCATACTCGCTTGGAATGGTGTACGGACGGTCAAAGGGCACATGGGTGTAGACAACAGACCAGTCGTGCTTTGGGAAGCTGAATTCAGTAATGGTGCCGATCCAGGGAGCAAAGCCGCGTCTGGTATCTTCTGCCACGATACGCAGTTCAATGGATGCTCCTTTGAATTCCACACTATTCTGTTTGTAGCCGATCTTTTCCCCGAGAGCCAGTCTGATCTGTTCACGGATCAGGTTTGGATGTTTGTCATCGAGATAACTGATACGGGCCGAGACGTCATTTTCCACCTGAATCCTGGTGTTTACTTCGAGCAGGTAGGGTTGTCCTGAACGGGAGACTATCCATTCCCATGTGCCGACATTGTCGTAGCGGACATGTGCGGCAAGTTTGAGCGAGTATTCGACTATCATGTCGAGTACTTTTTTCTCGTCAAAATCGTAATTAAAACAGGATCCATGAAAACCTGGCGCAGCCTCCACTCGTTTCTGGCGCCCGGTGGACTGGATAGTACAGTTGCGGGATCCGAAATGGATACGTTCACCGTGACGGGAACAGAGAAGCTGCACCTCCAGGTGATTGTAGTCGGTGAGGCATTGCTCAATAAGTACTCCGCCATCTCCAAACTGTCGTTTGGCATAGTTCTGTACCTGACGATAAATGCGTCGGAACTGGGCTATTTCCGTAACTTCTTCAATACCCATTCCGCCGCCGCCAGCCGCAGCTTTTATGAGAATGGAAGGACGTTCGATTTCCTGTATCTTCTGGCTTTCAAGTAAATGGAAAGCAATTTCCTCGGCCTCCATTTCGTTGTAAATAGGGCTGTCGGTTCCGGGAATGGTGGGGATGTGCAGTTCGTTGGCAACTTTCTTGGTGTTGATTTTGTCGCCAAGATTTCTGATGACTTCCCAGCTTGGACCAATAAAGATAAGTGAGTGGTCACGAATTGTTGCTCGTCTGGCAAAACGAAAATCTTCTGAAAAGAAGCCGTATCCGGGGTGGATGGCAGTACAACCCGTATGGGTGGCTACGGCAAAGAGATCGTTGGGTTCCGTGTAGCTGTTAATCCGCCAGGCGTTCTGGTCGGGACCACTGGTCCTGTTACGTTGAACGTGCTCGGAGTCCTGGTCAGCATCGGTGTAAACCACAACGTAGTCAAGGTCTAGATCTTTGCAGGCCTCCATGATCCGGATGGCGATTTCGCCCCTGTTTGCAATAAGAACTTTTCCGTCCAATTTTTATCCTCTTATCGTAATTCTAGATACAGGGAAACTGTCTTCCATGCTGCATCATAATGCTTTTATAGGGTATTCACAGGATCGAATAATTCATTTAAACGATCTTTTTTTTTGGCAACACTCTCGAATGATGCCTACTATAGCCATACGGTAGCAATTAGAAAAGAAAAAAGGTACTATTTTTCCAGTGCCTTCATTCCGATACTCCAATTACAATAACTTTTATTCTCAACCAACATGACAAAAGAAAATTTAGAAGAATCGGCCGCTCCTGCTGAAAAGAAGACCCTGCTGGCGCGATTGACATCCCTGCTTCGATTTGGACGAGGTCCGGAGACTACAGAAGATCTCGAGCAGGAAATTCAGGAATTGCTCGAAGAGGGTGAAGAGCAGGGGTTGATATCCTCCCTTGAAGAGCGGATGATCAACTCCATCTTTGATTTCCATGATACCCTGGTGGGAGAGGTGATGACCCCATCGACTGAGATTGTGAGTGCTGATATCGGTACCGACATGAACGTACTGGTAGATCTGGTTATTGAAAAGGGTTTTACCAGGATTCCCATATATCGGGATACTGTTGATAATATTGTGGGCATTGTTCATGCTAAAAATTTGTTACAGATGTGTGCCAGAGCGCATGAAGGGAAAGGACTTGAGGATTTTTTAAATCCTCCGCGGGTGATATCTGAAGATAAACCGATCGTGGATCTTCTTCGTGAGTTTCAAAAACAGAAGGTGCATGTAGCGGTGGTGGCTGATGAGTTTGGAGCGGTGCGTGGTCTGGTGACACTTGAGGATATTCTCGAAGAAATCGTTGGTGAAATTGACGATGAGTCTGATGTGGAAAGAAGTCTGCTGCAGGTTATTACTGAAAACAGTGTCCAGGTGAAGGCCCAGGCAGATATTGAGGTTATTGAAGACTATTTCGGTGTAACGACGGCCGAGGGAAATTATGAGTCCATAGGCGGCTTTGTGATTTTTCTCCTCGGCCGTCTGGCAGTGGTCGGGGATACGGTTGATGCTGAAGGACTCCGGTTTACGGTGCTCGGTGCCTCCAGGCGTCAGATTGACCTGTTACGGGTGGATCGTCTGCCACTTCCCGGAGAAGACGACAAATGAAAGGATCTTCCACCGGTGCAGCACTACTGGTGAGTAGTGTTACCGTCCTTTTACTCTGGCTGGCCCTTGGCCTCGGCGTCTGGCCTCTACTTGCTGTCTCCTGTGTTCCTCTTTTGGTGTATGTCTCCAGGGCGAGCAGAAAACAGGCTCTCTTCTGTGCCCTGCTGACAGGGGTTGGCCATTTTCTTATTCTGCTCTACTGGATAGTTTTTGTGTTGGGACAGTATGGTGGTTTACCACTGTTTTTATCTGTGCCAGCGCTATTGCTGCTCTGTCTTTACATGACGGTGTACCTTGTTGCTTTTGTGCTACTCACCCGCCTTTTTGTACACCGCTTCCCGGTCGCCGTCTCCATATGGTTACTTCCGGCGGCCTGGGTTGCTCTGGATTTTCTTCGTTCCTTTTTCTTTTCCGGATTTCCCTGGATGGATCTTGGCTACGGGGTCGCAGGTCTGCCAGTTGTGTTCCAATCAGCGGATCTGTGGGGCCACTACGGACTGACCTTTCTCATCATACAACTTAACGCTCTTTTTGCTCTTGCTCTTCTTAATCGGACAGATATGCGAATGGCTGCGCGACTGGCGGCTCCCGTCTGTGTGCTATGTGTTGCCACTCTTTTGTATTCCGGTTGGCGCTGGCAGCAGGTAGAGAATAGTCTTGTTCAGGCTGAAACTCTCAATGTCGCAGTGATTCAAGGGAATGTTGCTCAGGGGCAGAAATGGGATCCGGCTGTGAAGGTACGGACAGTTCAGGGCTATATCGGCCAGAGTCTGCGGCTGATGAGGGGGACGGGAAGTGATTTCCTCCGGCCTGATCTGATTGTCTGGCCCGAGACCGCACTGCCTTTTTTCCCGCGTAATAATCCTCTTCTGACACCCATCAGGCGTTTTATAATTGATGAGCAGGTAATGCTTCTGGCCGGAGCGCCCTGGTACGAGGAAGTAGAAGGTGGGGAAGAGAAGTATCAGCTTTTCAACTCAAGCCTTCTTTTTGACATCAGTGGTGAGATCATTGCCCGCACTTCCAAAAGTCATCTGGTTCCCTTTGGGGAGTATGTGCCTTTTAAGCGATTCCTGCCTTTTATTGCTCCACTGGTAGAAGCTGTGGGGGATTTTACTCCTGGAGAAATTCGTAATCCTCCTGCTTGTAAGACGACGCGGATTGGAGTATTAATCTGCTTCGAATCTATCTTCGGAGATATTTCCAGAAAATGGGTGGATGCCGGTGCCAGTCTCCTGGTCAACATGACAAATGATGCCTGGTACGGGAACTCCAGTGCTCCCTATCAGACGCTGGCTATGACCAGATTACGGGCGGTTGAAACACGGCGCTCCATTGTGCGCTCGGCCAACACTGGGTTTTCCGGATTTATTGATCCCATGGGACGTGTGCAGCAGGTGTCTCCTCTGTTTGTTCCATGGCAGGCAACGGAGAAGGTTGCTATAATGGATGAGCGCACTTTTTTTGTACGTGGTGGCTACCTTTTTGCTCCTGCGTGCCTTGTATTGGCCTGTATGGGTGGCCTGATTGCCCTTGGGCGAAAAAATAAAAAATTATAACTTATTGGAGTAAGGAATCATGTCAACAGAAACGGGAGCTGCGGTTTCGAAACAGAAACTGCAGGATCTTAAAGGTCGAATGCTGGCCTTGAAGGAGCATCTTTGACTTAGCTCGACGGAAGGACGATCTTGAAAATTTGGAACAGCAGACCCTTCAGCCGGGGTTTTGGGATGATGCTGATACTGCTAAAAGGGTTCAAAAGGAACTTGGAAAACTTCAGGATCTGATAGAGGGTTGGGAGGGACGCTGGGCTCTACTCGAGGAGGCAGACCTTCTCCTTGAAATGGCGGCTGAAGAAGAGGATTACGATACAGAGCACGAAGTGGCTGCCTCTCTGCCCGATATGGAAACAACCCTTGAGGTTGCAGAACTCGAGTGCATGTTTTCCGGAGAACATGATACTTCCAACGCCATTATCTCGATTCATGCCGGAGCCGGAGGAACCGAGGCCCAGGATTGGGTTGGGATTTTGCTCCGGATGTATCTTCGCTGGGCAGAAGCCAAAGGATTTAAAGCGGATATTCTGGATATACTGGCAGGAGATGAGGCTGGTACCAAGAGTGTAACTTTTATAATCAAGGGACGTTTTGCCTATGGGTATATGCGCTCGGAACTTGGTATTCATCGTCTTGTCCGGATTTCACCTTTTGATGCAAGCGGTAGACGTCACACATCCTTTGCTTCGGTTATGGTTATGCCAGAGCTAGACGATACTATTGACGTCGATATCGATGAGAAGGATCTGCGTGTAGACACCTATCGGGCCAGTGGCTCGGGCGGGCAGCACGTCAACAAGACAGATTCCGCTATTCGAATCACTCATATCCCCACTGGTGTGGTGGTTCAGTGTCAGAATGAACGCTCCCAGCACAGAAACAGGGATATGGCCATGAAAATGCTGGCTTCCCGTCTGTATGAACTGGAAAAGGAAAAGCAGGCGGAACAGCAGGCAGGACTGCATGGAGATAAGAAGGATATCTCCTGGGGGAGCCAGATCCGGTCCTATGTCCTCCAGCCCTATCGTCTGATAAAGGATCATCGGACGGAGGTTGAGATGGGAAATGTGGATGCCGTGCTTGATGGGAATTTGGATATGTTTATCAAGGCCTACCTGCTCTGGGCCAAGTAGCGCAGACCGTGTCGGAGTGCGCTAAATGCGGAGCTTGTTCTACGGTCTGTCCGGTTTTTCGGATAAGCGGCAGGGAAGGTCATACCGCAAGGGGCAAGCTGCACCTCCTGGAAACATTGGGTCTTGAAAAAAGCAGTACGCTCTTTGTGGACGTTTTTTCTGCCTGTCTCCTCTGTGGTGCCTGCGCCACTGTTTGCCCAAGAAATATTGATATAGCCAGGGAGCTGGTCAGTGCAAGAGAGAGCTTCTCTGTGCTGGCCGGCCCCCATGCTTACGAAAAATATCTCGCCCGTAAACTGCTTGATTTTCCCGGAAGTTTAACGGGTTTTCGTGTTTTAGGAAAAGCCTGCGGGAAACTGCTTGATAAGAGGCTACCCAGCGATTCCGGACTCAGGTTGCGTCTGGCGATGTTTCAGGATGATGCGCTCTCGGTGGTGAGGGAACCGCGGGAACAGGCTGGACTTCCCAATAGGCCCCCCCTCAGCTGGTTCCCAGGGTGCTCGGCACGATATCTTTTCCCTGATATTCTTGAGTCCTGCCGGTCGATTCTGGCTGATGACACATTTTCTCTTAAGTACCCAGATGGACTTGCCTGTTGTGGCCTTGCCGATCTTGCCGCGGGAGACCTTGCTGGTGCTAGAAGAAGTGGGCGGAAAAATATTGAAGTGATGGAAACTACAGAGGGGCCTATCCTGGTCTCCTGTGCCTCCTGTTACGCCCAATTGAAAGCCTATCCGGATCTTTTTGCGAAGGATGGTGCCTGGCAGCTGCGAGCCGAGAAAATGGCTGCACGTGTTGTGGAATTCAGTGCATTTCTTGAGCAGCAAAATCCCGAAGTCAAACAGAGTGCTATTCAACAGGAACAGAGACTCCGGGTGTTTTACCACGATCCCTGTCATCTGCGTCATGGAGCGGAAGGTGTTGACAGGGCGCGACAGCAGTTACAAAAAACGGGGACAGTTAAAGTACTTGAACTTCCCGATGGGCCAAGATGCTGCGGTCAGGGGGGGCTCTTTCATGTGGCACACCCTGAGGTCTCGGCAACCATCCGCGACCAGCTGGTGCAGGATGTTCTTGCTTTGGAGCCGGATGTAATTACAACGACCTGTTCGGGATGCCTGATGCAATGGCAGCAGGGACTGGCTGCAGCAGAAAGTAAGGTGAAGGTGCTGCACCTGGCGCAGCTGCTTGAGCAAGTGCGGAAATAAAAAAAAGGCCACACGAGTACTCGTGTGGCCTTTTTTTAACCTTCACCCTTCAGCCTTCAGTCTGTTTACCTGAACATATTGATGACAGACGTTCAGGAGGAAAACGCTAAAAGGCATAGGTGAATTTGGCCCAGACATTATATCCTTCAGTTTTGTTTTTCGCAGCCATCTCCCACTGATTTCTCAGAGAGAAAAACATGTTCTTATGATTGTACCAGATTCCTGGACCCGCAGCAAACACCTCACTACGGTTTCCTTCGTCTTCCTGCAGCAGAGCTTGAACGGGGGCGGGAAGGGAACTATCGATATCATATGAATCATCGGTTGTCTGGGTATAGTAGTAACCGTTCAGGCCAAGACGAAGGCCTGGGCTGACTTCATAGGATGCTGAGTAATCAAAATGAAATTCCTGGCCTGGATCGCGATCAACATTGAAACCGTAAACAGTGGCGTAGTTGTCCTGACTGGTGCTGAAGTCATACATGAATTTTCCTGAAAATTCCCAGCCATTTGTCATATAGGTGATGCCAAATACAGGTTCAATGGTCCAGAAATTTTTACCTACGGATGCCATGTTGCCCTCATCCTGTCCGGTTGGGATATAGATATCGGCAAGAGAGGTTACGAGATGGAGTTTCCCCTCCTGGAGATGCCAGGAAAGAATGAAAGGACTGAAAATGACATAGGGAACATTGGTGTCATCGTAGGAATTTGTAGATTCGGGGCCAACCGGAGCATTAAAACTGAGGTCGGTACTGAGAATGGGCAGGAAGGCATGCATACCATAATTTCCGCCAAGGATCTGTTTGTCGCTCATCCATAAAAAACGGAACACGTTGGCAACCACTGACACGTCATCGAATGCGGCAATATCATCGCCGTTGTCATCTTTCATGGTGTCTGCATTGTAGTAATACATGTAGTCAAGAAAGTAGAAGCCCGGCGGAGGAACTGCTCCTGCCAGAAAGGCTTCTGCGCCATTGGGATAGTTTTGACTGCCACCAGCCATGGCCTGACCGCTGCATACCATAAGCAGGGCTGCAAAAAACAGGGGTAATACTTTTCTCATCATCTTCTTCCTCCGTTGTGTTAATGATAGTGTCTGTCGCTATGATTTTTACTGGCAACAATGTAATATTATTTTCAATAAATGCACCCTATAATAAGAAACTAAGAAACAAACGAGAAGTTATTTTAATAAAAAGGAGATAGATGTTGGTCTCAAAAAAAATCCTGGAACCAAGGTGTGTTAAACCTTGCAGTGTACTTACAGTGCGTGTAGAAAACTAGAAACATGTTGTAATGACCACATATCTGGAAAAATCCTGGAATAAATCATGGCATACACACCGGTTGTAGGAAGGTCTATCCGGCGACAGCTGGAAGACAGAGAGGAGGAAATTCTTTCCCCCTATGCGTGTCTCAATAAAAATACTGCAGGACGCATGCGGGTCGAAAAAGATGATGAGTGCGATATCCGTATGCCCTTTGAGCGGGATAGGGATCGTATAACCCATTCGAAAACATTTCGTCGTCTGAAACATAAAACCCAGGTCTTTCTTGCGCCTGCCGGTGATCATTATCGTACGCGCCTTACCCATGTTCTTGAAGTCTCACAGATTGCCAGAACCATGGCTGCGGCACTCTGCCTGAATGGACCGTTGACCGAGGCAATTGCACTTGGACATGACCTGGGACACACACCCTTCGGGCATGCGGGGGAGGCAACACTGAATGAATTGCATCCGGGAGGGTTTCGTCACTATATTCACAGTCTGCGGGTGGTGGATTTTCTGGAAAATGAGAGGCAGGGCCTGAATCTCACCTTCGAGGTGCGCAACGGGATCGTCAAACATTCCAAGGGACGCAATGATATTTTCCCCAGGAATGATGCTGAACTTCCAGCTACTCTGGAAGGACAGGTGGTGCGGGTTGCTGATATCGTGGCTTACGTAAATCATGACATGGATGATGCACTGCGTGCTGGAATCCTCAAAGAGAATGATCTGCCTGCAGATATCAGGGCGGTGGTTGGAGAGAGGCATTCGAAGAGAACCGGAGCCATGGTCAGGGATCTAATTATTGAGACTCTTCAGGCGGCAGATGGCAGGCTTCATATGAGTAAAAAAATGCTCCGTGCCATCACTGATCTGCGAATGTTTCTGTATGAAAACGTATACCGCTATTACAAAGTGCATAACGAGTTTGAGAAGGCACAGCGAATTATACGTGATCTTTACAGTTATTTTATGGAGAACGGTCTGGGGCGTTTTGATGGGAGTTCCTGGGAAACATTCGGAGCAGACTCCTGGGAAAATGAGGACCAGGCGCATCGTCGTGTCTGTGATTTTATTGCCGGAATGACGGATCGTTATGCCATGCGCATTTATGAACAGATTTTCCTGCCGAAACCATGGAATGCAAGATTGTAGCGTGAATGTTTAACCTGTGTACTGTTGAATAAAATAACAATAAATTAATAGCCGTTAACAAGATATGAATGATAAAAAGACTCTGGCAAAAAGTTATCAGTATGACAATGTAGAAGAAAAGTGGCTGGAACGTTGGGCAGAAGCCGGTTCGTTCAGAGCGAAGATGGAAGAGGGGAAGCCATCGTTCTCCGTTGTTATTCCACCTCCGAATGTGACCGGTGTTCTGCACGTTGGTCATGCCTTGAACAATACCATGCAGGACGTACTGGTGCGCTATCATCGCATGTGTGGCGACAACACCCTCTGGGTTCCCGGCACTGATCATGCGGGCATTGCAACTCAGAATGTAGTCGAACGACAGCTTGCCACCGAAGGCAAGGGGCGTCATGATCTGGGGCGTGAGGCATTTATAGAGCGGGTATGGGAGTGGCGCAGAGAAAAAGGTGGAACCATCATCAACCAGCTGAAACGCCTGGGTGCATCCTGTGACTGGGAGCGGGAACGCTTTACCATGGATGAAGGACTCTCCACCGCTGTGCGTGATGCCTTTGTGAAGCTTTATAATGACGGCTTGATCTATAAGGGCGACTATATTGTAAACTGGTGCCCACGTTGTCACACCGCACTTGCCGATGATGAAGTGGAGCATGATGACAGGAAGGGAAAACTCTATCACATCCGTTATCCCTTTGCCGATGGCTCGGGGCATGTGGTGGTTGCAACAACACGGCCGGAAACCATGCTTGGTGATACCGCTGTGGCAGTTCATCCCGATGACGAACGCTATTCGCATCTTGCCGATGTGGGGATTAACCTGCCACTCACAGATCGAACAATTCCCATTGTCTTTGATCACCACGTACAGAAAGATTTCGGAACCGGTGCCCTGAAAGTAACTCCCGCTCATGATCGTGATGATTATGAAATTGGTCTCCGCCATTCTCTTCCTATCCTGAAGGTAATGGATGATTTTGGCAATATGAATGCCAAGGCCGGAAAATATGAGGGGCTTGATAGGTTTGATTGCAGGAAAAAGATAGTAGAAGACCTGAAAAATCAGGGGTTTCTTGAAGAAATAGAAGATTACGACCATGCCGTAGGGCAGTGTTATCGCTGTTCCACGGTTGTGGAACCCACCACCTCGCTGCAGTGGTTTGTTTCGGTGAAGCCTCTTGCCGAGAAGGCTGTTTCGGCGGTGCGCGACGGACGCATCACTCTCTATCCAAAAACCTGGTATAACACCTACTATTCATGGATGGGAGATATTCGGGACTGGTGTATTTCCCGCCAGATCTGGTGGGGACATCGTATCCCTGCCTGGACCTGCAAGACCTGTGGCGAGTTGATGGTGGAGACCGTTGACCCCACGAAGTGTTCCAAATGTGGTTCTTCTGCTATTGATCAGGAAACCGATGTCCTTGATACCTGGTTTTCTTCGGCTCTCTGGCCTTTTTCCACAATGGGATGGCCTGAAAACACCAAGGAACTGCAGACGTTTTATCCCACCTCCGTACTGATAACATCTTTTGATATCCTCTTTTTCTGGGTGGCAAGGATGATGATGTTCGGCCTTCACTTTATGGAGGATGAGGTCCCCTTTAGGGATGTGTATCTTCATGCTCTGGTTCGTGACAAGCATGGCAAGAAGATGTCCAAGTCAACAGGGAACGTTATTGATCCGCTGGTTATCATGGAACAGTATGGAACCGATGCCATGCGCTTTACCCTCACTGCTTTTGCGGCCCAGGGGCGTGAGATAAAACTCGATGAAGAACGCATTGAGGGATATCGTTTTTTTATCAATAAACTCTGGAATGCCGCCCGTTTTACCCTGATGCATGTTGAGGAATGTGACGCCTCAATTACCGAGGTGGTAAACACTCCAGCTGATCTGCCTCTTATCCATCAATGGATATTAAGCAGAACGGCGAAGACCACTGCAGCTGTGCGCAGGGCGCTTGATGAATATCGTTTTAATGACGCTGCTTCGGTGATTTATCAGTTTGTGTGGCATGAATTCTGTGACTGGTATCTGGAGTGGAGCAAGGCAGATCTTTTCAGCAAGGATGAAACCCTGCGTGATCAGGCACGAGGCGTTCTACTGTATGTTCTGGAGACCATTCTTAAGTTGATTCATCCCATTACCCCCTTTGTCACCGAGGAAATCTGGAGTGTACTGCCGGGGGATCGCTCAATGCTTGTGACCAGCGACTTTCCTATTGTTCATGATTGGCAGAATGATAGTGTTGAGAACCAGGTGGAGCTCCTTATGGGAGTAATCACCGGAATTCGGAATATTCGTTCTGAAGCCGATGTCCATCCTTCAGCCAAGATCGATGCCTTTGTCCTCTGCGCTGATTCTCAGAAAAGAACACTGATTGAAACATTCTCCCCTGCCATCTCCTCAATGACACGGCTTGAATCGTTAACTGTTGCAGCAGAAGGGGATAAGCCAAGCGATGCCGCCACCTATATTTATCAGGATATCGAGATGTACGTGCCGCTTAAAGGCCTGGTTGATGTGGAAAAAGAACGAGAGAAGCTTGAGCGTGAACGTAACAAGATAGAAAAATCCCTGAAGCAAATCAATGGCAAGCTTGGAAACAAGAAATTTCTGGCCAATGCTCCAGCTGAGATTGTTGCGAAGGAAGAGGGAAAACGTGCGGAGCTCGAGGCAACGCTTGCCAAGGTAGCTGAAGCTGAAAAGAGGCTCGCGGAAATTGGATAAAGATCTGCTCACCAGCCTGCTGAGATCATTTCTCCGTGAGGATATCGGAAATGGTGATCTGAGCAGTGAGCCATTATTCGGGAAGGGCGAACAGGGTAGTGCCCGTCTTGTTGCCAGGGAATCTTTTGTCGCTGCCGGAGTAGGCAACGTGGCAGCGCAGGTGTTCTCGCTGCAGAATCCTGAAATTCAGTGTACTGGGGCAGTAAATGATGGACGCGTGGTTTCCCCGGGGGATATTCTTCTCACGGTGACAGGCCCTGTGGTTGATCTGCTTAAGGCAGAGCGGGTCGCTTTAAACCTGCTACAGCGCCTTTCCGGCATCGCGACCCTCACAGCCCGTTTTGTTGAAAAAACAAAGCTCTTTCCCGTACGAATAACCGATACCCGCAAAACCACTCCGGGCCTGCGTATGCTTGAGAAATACGCTGTCCGTGTCGGGGGCGGCTATAATCATCGTTTTAATCTCAGTGATGGTGTGCTCATTAAAGATAACCATATTGCGGCCTGTGGTTCTCTGACACAGGCAGTTCAGATACTACGGGAAAAGGTTCCGCACACCATAAAGATTGAAGTCGAGACCGATACCCTGGAACAGGTACGTGAGTGTCTGGAGTGCCATGCAGATATCATCATGCTCGACAATATGGATCTTGAAACCATGAAACAGGCTGTGGCCATGATTGATGGTAAGGCTCTGGTTGAGGCCTCCGGCGGCGTGAATCTGGATACGGTGGCGGGTATTGCTGCCACCGGGGTTGATATTATTTCGGTGGGTGCGCTTACCCATTCTGCCCCCTCCTGTGACATCGGCATGGATTGGCAGATACTGCCCTGATCCCTTTTCTCTGAAGCAACAGCCCTGTATAATAGAAAATTTCTTGATTCTTTGGGGAAAGATGTGCCATAATGACAAGATCTAGTACGCGAAGATAATTATTTTTTGTCTCGATACAGAAAAAGTGTAAATAAAATCCAGCGAAGGTGTCCAAATATGCGTTGTCCTAAATGTGGTTATATCTCATTTGATCATATGGAGAGTTGTCTGAAATGTAAGAAAGATATTTCAGGGAGCACTAGCGTTGCAGGCACAACGTATCATGCTGCAGCACCCTCCTTCCTAAGAGTTCCAGACAAAAATTCACCGCCGGAGCCTGATCCTGTAGACGAGGACAGCGGAACCATTAGTATGGGTGAAGATTATGCAGAGGATGATTATGACTTCTCTGATCCTGATCTGGATATTCTTGTTGATGAAGATGAGAGTGAAGACGGAACCGCTTTTGGTGCTCAGGATTCGGATAATGATTTTCTACTTGAGCCTGAAAGTGATGGAGAAAGTGAAGAAGGCTTTGATTTTGATCTCGATGATGGTGACGATTTTGACTTTTCAGAAGATGAACCTGCTGCCCCTGCCACTCTTGCTGTCCCCGATGAATTAGCTGATATCTCTGATCTTGCCCCGCCTGGTGAGACTGGTCGCCCTGTTGCTTCCGTTTCATCCGGGATGGATCTTTCACTGGACGATGAAATGAGTCTGGATGAAGATCTGGATCTGGACGGCCTCGATTTGGATCTGGGCTTGCATTCCGGATCCAGTGCTGTCGACGATGACCTGTCGTTGTCTCTTGATGATATAGATTTGTCACCCGGAGATATAGTTGAAGAAAATAGTGATCTGGATGAATTGAGCCTGGATTTGGAGCTTGACGGACTGGATGCAGCTCCTGCTCCAGAGAAAGAGAAATCATCCGGAAGTCTGGATGGTATCTCTCTTTCTCTGGATTAGTCTTTTTTCAGAAGAAAATCAGTTGACACAAAGTGTAATGTTCAGTAAATAGCACTGCACATAAGGTGCCGGGATAGCTCAGTCGGTAGAGCAACGGACTGAAAATCCGTGTGTCCCTGGTTCGATTCCTGGTCCCGGCACCAGTAAATTCAAGGGCTTAATCAGTGTTATTAACTGATTAAGCCCTTTTTTTGTTTGGGCATGTTCCATTCCTCACTGTTGTTTCCTGATTTCTTTTTGGATTAATTGACATTAAAGTGGAACAAAAATGGAACAAAAAAATCTCAAATAAGATGCTGGAGGTGGGTCATGATTGAAAGCTGATCAACACATCCGAGAGAGATAGTCAAAGAGGCCCTGCAGCTCAATGCCGAGGCAATCATCCTGGCCCATACCATAATCACCCCTCAGGTGGCAGTGAGCCAAGTACTCAGGATATTTCCCTGACGACCACACTGACCAATATTCTGCAAGTCATAGACGTGCGGATCCTCGATCACCTGGTAGTCGGTGATGAGGTTACCGCGTTTTCCGATCTGGGACTTTTGCCGAAAGAATAAACTCACATCCCATAACAAGGGGCAGACATGTCCCTTCGGGGGAGTGGCCTGCCCTATTGATAAACAAAAAATCAAGGAGGCAGGTATGAACGCAATCAAAACTTTAACCAACGACAACATAATCACTTTCGCACCGGCAGCCGGATCTCTGGCGCCCATTGGCACCGTTTCGTCACGGTATTCATTTGTACCGACCTTGACGGCGGTCGATTTACTGCGTGAGGCAGGATGGTTTCCGATCCATGCCGAGCAAAGCATAGTCCGCAAAACTGAGCGGGAAGGGTACCAGCGGCACCTTATCCGTTTTGCCAAGAATGGCTTGTCTTTTGACGGTGAACGGGTTGATGAGATGAAGGTAATCGAGATGACTCCGGATGAGCGAGGTTTTTTTGCCCAGGCAGCACATAGCCTGATTTATGATGAGCCCGAACAGGCCCCCGTGCAACCAAATTAATTGCTTGATGAACGGCGCTACGACGACAAGGGTAATGATCTCTGGACAACATTCAACGTGATCCAGGAAAATGTTATGCGTGGCGGCCTTAAAGGAATTAGCAGGGGCGGCGACGGACGACTCAGGAGAACAACCACACGACCGGTCAAAGCACTTGATCGAAATATCAAACTGAACCAGGCGCTTTGGTTCTTGACGGAAAAAATGGCAGAGCTGAAAAACGTCGAGGGGGATCTTTCGACTGTATCGGCTTAAACAGCCATTTACCACTACACTAGCCGTCTCCTTCGGGGGACGGCTTTTTTTTGTACTCTTACAGAGCATAGAAAAAGTAATACTGAATGATGTTATGATGATTTTAAAGAAAACCCATATGAAAAATATGTTTTATGCGATTAAAGTTCAGTCTGGCTCAATTTTGAATTGACATTATTGCTAGTAAAACATAGGATGGTTGTGTGTTATTCAGGGATCAATCAATTTGAGTGCATATGAAACACGAAACGTTTTTCCGCAAACATCCGGTGTTCACAGGCGAAGAGTTCAACGATCATCTCGCAAGTCTTGGGAAAAAAGGCCCCAGGACCCGAGAATCCCTGCTGAATTATCATAGGAATACCGGGCATGTCATTCTCATTCGAAGAGGATTGTATGCGGTTATCCCAATAGGAGCCGATCCGGATTCGTATCCGATTGATCCTTTTCTTGTTGCCGCCAAACTCACAGCTGATGCT
>JGI11705J14877_10000731_pt1 | contig 20032 bp, 29 predicted proteins | sample Etolaghawater15m_FD_14877 | JGI IMG/M metagenome (IMG submission 14877)
GTAGATGTATGGAATAATCACTCCGAAATGGATGATGAAAATAACTATATGGCAACCGGTGGTCAAGAATGGGGATATGATACTCCATATGAATTTAAGAAGTTCACAGATTATGATAATAGAAAAAATGTAGATGCTCCAAAAGAAATCTGGGATTTCGGAACCGATTTAAGTGCTGGTTATCTTGATTGGCGTAAGAACGAAACTAAAAGTATATTAACTGATATTACTAAGTCTCTCGAATGGTGGTTGAAAGCTTATCTAGATGAGAAAGGTATTCCTTACCAACATAACTTTAATAAGTATTATCTTTATTACCGTAAGACCAATTCAGTTCACGCTGCATCTAAAGCCAAGTCAGCTAAATGGATTAAGAATTTAAAAGATTATGGTCTTCCAAAATACCCTGACTCTTATGGTAGTATGGAAGTTATCTCATACGATGAAGCCACAAAGTTAAAAGCTGAGAATCTAGATTATTTTAAAAACAAATAAGCCGACATAGCACCAAACTCACCAGTAGAGCAGATTGACCCACTACCTACTGGCAAGTACACCTCCATAAGGGTATGCTTAAATTTACGGGTAAGTTTGATAATTTAGGTTATGGTCTGAATTAGAAAGCAAGTGTTGTTCCTAGTACGATACTATAAATCAGAACACTAGAAATTAAGTGGAAGTGTTATCATTATTCGCCACTATAATGATTGAAATATGATTAGTGAATCTTTATATGTAATTCCTCTCGAAGCTTCGGCAGGCGGTGGTTGTATAAGGGCTTACTATAAATAGAATAGTATAACATATATGTAGTATTTAATTAAGATAGGAAAAAAAAATGGAAACTTTTAAAGATTATATTCAACAAATATCTGAAGCTTATGCCTCAGTTCACTTGAATGAGAAAAAAGAAATCAAAATAGATGCCGATTGGATACCTAATACAAGGGACGAAACCGCGTTAATTCGAAATGCTTGGGATTCTCTTCGGGTAAAAATTACACCTACTAAAAACAAAGGAATAGTTGATATTTCAGGCGATCCAGATCAAGTTGTAAAAATTTTAAGACACCCAGCCTATTTAGGAATGAGTGATAGCGAAATCGCAGATTTTTATCCTGAATTGAAGAAAAACTTAAGCAAAAAGCCTATCCCGAAAGCTGGTGCAGCTAAAACCGGTCCGGCGAAAGACCAAACAGTTGTTGGTAATTTTAATGTTGTTCTACCTAAAGAGCTAAAAGGAACTTTAGGCTCGGCTAACACTAAATTAACTAATCCTCGCGCTATAGTAGATGCAGATGACGAAGAATCTAATATGATTAAGAAGCTATTGCATGACACTAAAGCAGGTATTAAAGTTAGAATCATGAAAAGAGCTAAGGGCAATAAAGTTTATATTGACGCTAAAGATGAAAATGCATTTAAACTTGCAATGGATAAATTGGCTGAGATTTAATTAAAATAATTGTTTACTTTTGCGAGAATCGTGATATTGAACGATTTGATGTGGTAACCTTAAACCTGTCCTAGAAGATCTGGTTCCGCAATCTTGCGGAACCATATTCCTAAGAGGTCGTGATGGCTTATTAAAAATAGCATCGGATAGGATTAATAGTTGGAGCTCCCTTCTTTAAACTGAGTCTGGTGTTATTCTTAATGAGTATCCAAGTGGCTCGTACGGAGTTAAGGTACTTCTCCGTGTGTAGCAAATCAAAAACCTTAGACGAGTGAGCGTAATGCGTCGGCAATCCTTAGAAATAAGGGCAATGGGATACTCATTCCAATTAAAGGACTATATTATGAAACATTTACATCTGATTATTATATTATGGAGCTTACATACTTCATTTCTTATTCTATCGGAACTATACTTAGGTTCATATAAATTTCCGTTTATTTTGTGGACTTTACTTTTATTCCCATTGAGCATATACACCACACTTTGTGTGATAGACGAAAAACTCAATTATTATATTATAGAAAAGGAATGGTGGGAACGACTATGAACTTCTTTAAACGACTATTTGCAAAAAAAGTATACATTTACAAAGAACATACGAATTATACAGAAGGTGTACCTTGGATTTCTTATTATGAAGCTTATAGGTTCTTTACTTTCGAAGATGATGAATATTGGCAAGAAGTTTTACCTATCGGGCATGAAGGCACTAACATGTGGATGAAAATGAAACCCGAACAAATACGTATTGTAAAGTCTCTGATGAAATATGACGATGACGTAGGTATTTATGTTATTAAACGGAATAATGTTGAAGCTCCTGGTGATGAGTAAATGGATTATATACCAAAATATCATCTTATCGTCCTGTAGTGTTCAACAATTCTAAACGTTCATGAATCATGAAAACCCGTAAATAATGAACAGAATGATATATAATGGGTGAAATATGGAATTAGATGAATTAAAGGCATGCGGTAGAACCTCATACGATGATTCATATTCTAACTATAATATTACTCAATTGAATGTAATCGGCAAAGAATTTATTAGACTTGATCCAAAAGAAATTGAATATCTTTATAGAATTTCAAAAAACTCTAAAGTTGGTATTTTAGAAGCAGGAAGAGAAAAAGGCGGAACAACAATATTATTGTCATATTCAAATAAAAACGTCCCAATATACTCTATAGACATAGATGATTCATTTGACTTTAAACTAAAAATAATAATGGACTATTTAAAAATCGGTTATAACGCCAAAATTTTAAATGCAGATTTAAATGAATTTGATTTTAACTTAGACTTCGATGTAGTATTTTGGGATGCCACTCCAAGCACAGAAATGCAAAATAGATATGGCGACAAACTAATCGATATGTTTAATAAGCAACTATATAAAATTTATAATAAGTTAGAATTTGGCGGTTCAATATTAATTCATTGTAGCAATTGGCCAGGCATTAATCAGACTCTACATAAATTTATTCAAGAAGTTAAACCAAGCGTTATCGTAAATCCAGATCAGCCAATTGGTTCTATATCACACATTAATAAAATCCCAAAAAAATTAACCAACGACTTGATATAATACTCTATATTAAAACAAACGAAGGAAAGACATGAATTTATTTGAATCTACGTGGCGTGATGGCTATGAATTTTATGAGCGTTACTATGATGACCAACTAGGTCGTTCAATGAAAAAGAAAATCAATCTTCCCTACGAATGGTATGAACCATCTTCGCGTGGTTTGTATACTTACATCCTTGATGACTCTATCAAACTTGACAAAAAGCAAGGTAATGCTAAACAAGGTCGTGAACACTATGGATTTCTTGATCCAATGTATCGTAATATTCGTGACAACTACTGGAATCAAGACAAATATCAAGTTGACCCAAGAATCTGGTATCTGGATATTGAAACACGTGTTGGTACTTGTAGTACAGGTTTCCCAGTTCCTGAAAAAGCAGCTGAACCTATTTCACTAATGCAATTCTATGATTCAAAAGCCAAAGTTATGTTTGTACTTGGTCTACGCGACTGGCAACATGAATCTGATTACAATTTTGACTATGACGTTAAGTACATCAAATGTGATAATGAAGTACACTTACTGGAAACATATCTAAACATCTTTGAAAAGCTTGATCCACTTGTAATCTATGCTTGGAATGGTAAAGGATTCGATTACCCTTACATCTATAATCGTCTTAAAAATCTCGGTATGGCAACTGATCGTCTATCAAACTATGGTTCAGTATCTTACAAAGAATCTGAATTTCAAGGTCGTACTGAATTCAACGTAAATGCTGATGGTCATTTCTATATTGATCTTATGGATGTCTACAAAAAGTTTACTTTTGCTCCTCGTCCTTCATATTCACTTGATACTATCTCTGAAATCGAGCTTGGTGAAAACAAAGTACAACATACTGAATATGCAGCATTTGATGACTTTTACACGGGTAAGTACATCATTCCTAATAATCCTACCGATGAACAAAAAGCATCTAAGATTTATCAAGCAGCAGTTGCTGGTAATACTGATGAAGTAAAAGAATTGGCACATTCTGAATTCGTTTACTATGGTATTAAAGATACATATCTTATTCGTAGGTTGGATGAAAAGCTAAACTTTACTGTACTTATGACTATGATTTCAGAAAAGATGGGTGTTCAAATTGGTGACTCTATGGGTACAGTAAAACCTTGGTCTCAATACATTAACAACAAATCTATGTTATCAAACCAAGTTATGCCGGCTCGTACTGAATTTGATAATCCACATGTTGTAGGTGGTTATGTTCGTGATCCTAATAAAGGTAAACATAAATGGGTAGTTTCTGCCGATGTTAACTCAATGTACCCGCTACTTGGTATGGTTGGTTTCAACATGAGTCCTGAAACATACATTCCTAAATATAAGTTGCCTGATCAGTTACGAGATATTGTTATGCAGTACTTCAATGACCAAGATGAAGAAAAGCGTCTTGATTTACCACCCGAAGTATGGGAAGCTATAACACAATGTCTAAAAGATAACAACATGGCACTTGGTATTAATGGTGCGGTCTTCAGCAAAGACAAGCTTGGTATGGTACCAGAAATGGTACAAGATATTTATGATTCTCGTAAAAAAGCTAAGAAAGAACAGTTNAANTANGAGCGTCAAGCAGTACTAATCAAACAAATCTTAAAGGAACAACATGTATAAAATGATTGAATGGTCAGAAGATTTAAACCTAACATCATTTTATAAGAAAGCAGCTGAAAAGGGGTTTGTTAATAATTCCAGTCAGGCCGCTATGATTGATTGTTTTCGCAACGAACGCGAATGGAATGCTTGGATTCTTTATCAAAATTTTATCCCTATAGGAAGTGTTGCAGCTCATTCTTTTGATGATGTTATGGGTCCAAATACATATAGAATACTTACTAGAGTATGTACATTTGGTGAAGCTAGACCATCAAATGGTTTAATAACACCAAAAAAGTTAATAGCTCAACATCAAAATCTCACTGATCAATTCCTTACACCGGCTTGTTTAGAATGGGTAAATGGAAGAGGTAGAGTTTTTGCAACATCTAATAATAGTAAAGATGCTAGTCAGCGATTGGTTCACAAATATTATTTTCCAACTCTCGCTAAGTTAGATGTAGTTAAAAAAGTTAAAGAAATGGATTATAGAGGAATAAACCAAACTATTTGGGAAATATTTCCAGATAAGTTTATGGAAAATTTGAATAAATTTGAAAGATGGTAAAGGATATAAAATGGATAGAATTATTAATGATTACGAAGAAGTTGCAATAGCCGTGTCTAGAGGGTTTGGTGCAGGTTGGAGTACTTGGTCAGATGTTTCTCCGCTTGATCCAGATTTCAATCAATTGTTTATCAAAAAAGAATATGAAAAGGCTCGCAGACTAGCCGATAAAAGACAAATATATAGTGGTGGAATTGAAGATATTGAAATAATCTGGGTTCCAATTGATACAAAATTTATAATTCAAGAGTATGATGGCTCAGAAACAATAATGATGCAAACAGACTTTGATTGGATAACAGCATGAAAAAATCTAAAGAAACACAAGTTTGTCCGAGATGCAAAAAGGCTAAAGGCCTTCATCATTTCTATAAACAAAAAACACATAAGACTGTAAGCATGGAACTATGTAAACCATGCAATTGGAAAGTCAAAGATGAACTAGAATTTAATCAAATCTATGATATAATTACTAATATGGATTTAGAAGGAAAGATATGAAAAACGTATTAGAATATACTGAAGATGAATTACGGTCTTTACCCAAAGAAGAACTCGAGGAACTACTTGAACAAGCTCAAAATGGTGAATCGTTATATAACACTAAGCAATTAGTTGAAAAAACAATGATCAACTCATTGTACGGTGCCATGGCCAATCGGTGGTTCCCGCTGTTCAATGAAGAAATGGCTGCAGCTATCACCGGTAATGGTCGTTACTTTATCCAAAAGCTAGCTAAGTATATTGAGGAAACACTTCAAAAGCTACACGCATCTGAAAAGCCTTATATTGTTTATGGTGATACTGATTCAGTAATAGGGTCGACATTAATTAAAACAAATAATGGTGATATTCCAATAGAAGATTTATATAAAGATTTAGATGGTGATATCGAGGTTCGTGGTAAACATAACTTTATTAAGCATGTAAAAATACCAATTAAAGCTGCTTCAGTTTCAAAGGATAAAGAATTACAATATAACAATATCAACTATGTTATGAAGCATAAAGTTAAAAAAAGAATGTATAAAATCAAATGCAATGGTGATGAAGTTACTATTACCGAAGACCACTCTATGATGGTGGTACGTGATGATAAACTTATTGAAATAAAACCAAAAGATGTGTTGAAATCAGATAAATTAATCAAAATTGTTACCGATTCAGTTTAGTTCCATATAAATAATTATATGAATTACACAATATACAAAACAATAAACAAAACAAACGGAAAGTATTATATAGGGATGCATAGAACAAAAAACCCGAATGATAATTATTTGGGTTCAGGCGTGGCATTGAAAAAAGCAATAGAAAAATACGGTAAAGAAAACTTCGAAAAAGAAGTTCTTTTTGTGTTCAAAACTGATGAAGAAATGAAAGAAAAGGAAAATGAATTGATAACAGAAGATGTCGTGAATGATAAAATGTCATATAATATGACGTTGGGCGGTTTTGGTTCGTTTTCACACATTGATTCATCTGGAGAAAATAACTCAAATTTTGGTAAAGCACTTTGGAAAAATGGAAAATCCCAAGAAGAAATAGATGAAATAAATAAAAAACGTGCCTCAAAGGGGGAAAAGAATGGTATGTATGGAAAAACACATACTCCCGAAGCAAAGAAAAAAATCATAGAAGCCAACAAAAAATGGTTAGAAACGGAAGAAGGTAAACAAGCTAAAGCAAAACAAGCAGAAAGCCTTTCTAAAAAAATGAAAGGTAAACCTAAATCCGAAGAACAAAAAAAGAAAATGTCAGAGGCCGCAAAGAAAAGACTTAAAAATCAACCAACGGTTAAATGCCCACATTGTGGAAAAGAAGGAAAAGGTAGCGCGATGAAACAATGGCACTTCGATAATTGTAAATTTAAATAAACTTATGATATAATAAAGCATATAACGGATATAAAGGATATGAATGATGGAAGTTTGCGATAATTTTGAAATTGAAGATTTAGGCATTCAAGAAGAATGGGTATATGATATAGAAGTGGAAGGCAATCATAACTTTTTTGGTAATAATATTTTGGTACATAATTCCGTATACTATCACATCGAGCCTTTTGTAGAAATGTATATGGCTAAAAACCCTGGTCTTGATATTAATGAGTATGTTACTTGGGCTGATAACTTTGAGCAAAAGGTTATTCAACCAACTATTCAAAAGACTATTGAGGATTTTGCTGATGAATTGAATGCATACAATCGTGATAAAATTGGTTGTGAACGTGAAATCATTGCTGATGCTGCCGTATTCACTGCTAAGAAAAAGTACTACGCTCGTGTAAGAGATAATGAAGGTACTCGTTATCCAAGTGATTCACCTAAGATTAAAGTTATGGGTCTTGAAATTATTAAGTCAAGTACACCCAAATGGTCTCAAAAATATCTTAAGCAAGCTATTCCGCACATCTTGGATAAAGATGAATCTGATCTACGCAATTGGGTAAAGGATATCAAACAGGAATTTACTACTGTTGATCTTAATATGATTGCAGCAGTTGGTGGTGTATCACGTCTTGATTATGACCTTGAAAAAGATACTGTTCCAATTGGTTCACGTGCTGCTTTACGTCATAACATGTACATTGAAGAAAACAATCTTACTGATAAATTTGCACCTATCCAAGCTGGAGACAAATGTAAACGTATCTTCTTACAAACGCCCAACATGTTCAACAGTAATATTGTGGCGTTTACTAATGATAGTTTTGTAAATGAAATCGCAAAATGTGATTGTGTTGATTATGACACAAACTTTGAAAAGAATTTCTTAAAACCTCTTATGCTTATGGTTGAACCAATGAACTATGACTTAGAAAAAGAAACTCAAGAACTAGATGACTGGTAAGGAAAAAACATGTACGAAACAATTGAAGAGTTAGCAATAGCTCTTAATAATATTGAATTTGAAATCGAAATTGTTATTGAAACAATGAGTGAATCTTCAATTGATCATGAATCAATGGATGAATTAGAAAATCTATTTTTGAAACGTAGAACTTTAAAAGAAACATTAAAATATTTTGAAAATTAATCCAGATTTATTTTTAGTACTTTTTAATAAAGTACTTGATATAATAATAGAAAATAAGGAAATACATGTTTAAGACACTTACTTCAGCAATCGATCCTAAGAAAAAACCTTCAATTGAAGAAATTCAAAAGGTACCTTCTTACATTTTTTGCAAATGGCTATCGGGTAATCCTCATACTATTATTGCAGCTAATGCCATTAATATATACGATGATATACCAATTGAAAATCAGTACTGGATGGTAAAACATGCGTTCGCTGGAAAAGTAAAATATATACCTTATCCAAAAAACGTTTCTCAGGATAAGCTTAAAAAAATTCAATATGTTTCTGAGCATTTTAAAATTAACGAGGAAAAAGCTCAGGAATATTTGGATCTCATGGATGACAAAGAGTTATCTGAAATCATAACAATGTACGAAGAGTACGAACTGAACAAGAGAAAATAAAATGACTAAGACGTGGAAAGAATTCGACAGTATTATGCTTGAATTAGAAATGCTTAATAAACAGAATAAACTTACAAACGGAGTTGTACAAGCACTAAAGCGAGCTCGATGTTGGAAAAACGATGAACCATATTGTTCATGGGATTTCTTCACATACAAAATGTCAGAACAGCAGCTTAGTGACATTGTGACTAATTTTAAATTCATGAAAAAAGGCTAAAAATGAAAGACGAGCTAATTGTCTTTACACATAACGATCTTGATGCTCTAGGTTGTATGATCAACTTAGAGTACAAGTTCCCAACTGTGAAGAAAAGATATTACCATACGAATTACGCAAATATTAATGAAATTGTTGATGACATTGTTAGATACCAAGCTCAAAATGGTAATACTAATATTGTTATTCCGGATGTTTCATTTGCTGACAATAAGCCAGCACTAAAAACATTGTATGACACGTTTAATAAGTGTACTCATATTGACCATCACTTATATCCGGATGGTTTTTGGGATGACTTTCCTAATATGAAAGTTGTATGGGATAAGACTAAAAGTGCTACACTTCTTTGTAACGAGTACTTGGGTAATAAAGGTCAAAACCAAAACTTAGATAATTTATCAACGCTAATTGACGTTTATGATTTATGGCAAGTTAAGTCTCCATATTTTGATGTATCTCAAGACTTAAATGAGTATTTTTGGAGATTCGGTACAACTGATCTAGCATATAAAATAGTTGAAGATGGTTATAAATTACCAGACAATTACAAATCAGCAGTAAGTCAATTTGCAACTGAATTTGACAAAGCACTAAAATCATATGAAAATAGAAATCTAATTCATAGAGCTGGTGATATTACGGTGGCATTTGTTCAAGAATGGTTTAATCAAATTCTTGTTAAAGAAATGAGAGAAGGAAAACACTTTGTAATTGGCATCAATGAATGGGGTATTGTTAAGGTTAGGATTAACCAAGACACATCTTATACAAATACTCAACTAGATGATTTACGTGAAATACTAACTGGTAACAGAACAATTGGTCATATGCACGCATTCACATACAAGGTTCAAGGTAAAGTTGACTTTAATGCTATTATGGCAGAAGTTCAAAAAGTAACAAAAGCTATCAATGATTGCTGCTATTAGAAGGGATTAATCTATGAAAGTAACACAAGACATTTACGTAAAACATAAAAATGTTGTTTCGGTATGCTGTGATAAATGTGGTAAAACAGCAAAAGGTGAAACAGAAATGATGTGGTCAGACATCAATGAGATTGCTATAGATTTTGGTTTTGGATCTAAATTTGACGGTGAAACTTGGTCTTTTGAACTTTGTGATGATTGTGTAGAAGATACATTAAAAGACATTATGAGTAACGTTAAAAAGAAAGAGTGGAACATCTAATGTGGAGAATCTGGGCTAAAGCGCTTGGAAGCAAAGCATTCGATGAAGATCATAAGGCTGACAAGGTTGCACTAATCAGAACTAGTTTCATTATCTTTGAATTAATAGTCGGTCTGTTTATTATTTTAAACGCTATTGCAAATCATGGATGGAATTTGATTGGTTTTTAACTAAACTTATGGTATAATATCTCTAAATTAAATAAAGCTGTAAAGGAACAACATGACAGAATTTGAACCAATTCTATTAAAAAAACTTACTCATAATGGTGAGTTTTTTGGTAAAGTAATGCCAATTCTTAAGAAAAAATATTTCAATGACATTGGTAACCAAGAGTTATTCAATTTGGTAAAAGATTACTTTGGTGAGTATCACGCGGTACCATCACTTACTGAATTGGTTGCTTCTGTTAAAAATGTTTCTAATGCTGAAATCAGAGCTGAAATCATTAAATCTCTTCAAGCTATTAATACTACTGAAGAAGTACAAAATGTTGAATTTATGTGCGATGAAACAGTATCTTGGGTTAAAGATGCTATGTACATGGAAGCTCTACAAGTTGGTTCAGATGGTCTTATGAATAAAGATGACAATCTGAAACTAAAAGCTCAACAAATCATGGATGAACGTGCTAAGATTAGTATTGATACTGATCTTGGTCTTGACTTTGATGACATTGATGAAATGATCGAATATTATTCAGAGCGTATGACTGGTATTCGTACTCAACATGACGAAATGAATAAAAGACTTGGTCCTGGTTTCTTGCCTGGTACTTTGTCAATTATTCTTGCTGCTTCAGGTGTTGGTAAGTCTTTGTTAATGACTGACCTTATTTCAGGTATGATTAAAAAGAATAAAAATATTCTTTTAATATCTCTTGAAATGGCAGATAAAGAAATCATGAAAAGAGTACATGCTAATGCTATGGATCTACCTATCAACTCTTTGCTAGATCTTAGTAAAACTCAAGGTGAACTAAATAAACTTGATCGTCCAGTAGTAACTAAAGAAATGGTATTATCGGCTTATAACAAAATGAAAACTGAAGGTACTTGTGGTAAGTTCTTCGTTAAGGATTATCCAAGTGGTGCGTTTAGTCCACTTATGCTAGAACAACTAGTTGAGTCTTATAAAATTGAAAAAGGTATTGAGTTTGATGCTGTATTCGTGGATTACATTGGTATTATGAAATCAGATCTATTGAGTCCATCAGCTGGTCTGTATAGTTACATCAAATCTATTGCTGAAGAAACTAGAGCAAGTGCTAAAAAGATGGGTGTTCCTATTATTTCAGCATCACAGCTTAACCGTAGTGCTACAAACAATATTGATGACGCTGACAATGCTAACGTATCTGATTCTATGGGTACTGTTATGACGGCTGACTTCTTAATGTTCTTATTACAGAACGAAGAAATGAAGGAAAGAAAAGAAATTGTTTGTAAAGTAACTAAAAACCGTTTTGCTGGTCGTACCGATACTTGGATGATGAATATCGATTATGAACACATGAGGTTCCATGATATGCTTATTCAAAATGCTGGTACTGACATTGCTGGTATTGATTTGATGGACCCATCATCAATAAAAACAACAGGTGATATTACCGAAGACTTTGGTATTATTACTCCAACTAAACAAAAAGATGCGGAGGAATTTGCAAATCAAGAAGTAAAACAAATAGTAAGGGAAGACATTCAAAAAGTGATAGAATCGGATAAAACAAAAGCTGATCCGTTTGATTCAGACATAGATAAACTTTATGCTGAACTTGGTATCTAATTCAAAATCTAATAAATAAATCAAATATTAAGGAAACAAAATGCAAGAATATCACTCTAAAATCTCTGCCTTCGTAGGTGTTGCAATTGGCGGTAAAGTAGTTTATAATTATGTCGAAGATGAAGGCGAATTTCATGATACTGGAATCAGTATTATCAACTCTCTAAATGATGACAGAAATAAGTTTATTTCTAATATTTTTGAATCGCAATCATACGTTAATATTAAATTACTATTAGATAATTCTATGGTTTTTGGTGAAATATATGGTAAGGATAATCAAAATGTAGAATCATTTAAATACATCTACTCATATATGGAAGACGGAGATTTATTCGATTATTATTACATTTATGATATGGATAAAGATGTGATTATTATCAAAACACCAGAATGTGATACTGTTGTTGCTCTTGATTATAAAAATGATGAAGATGTTCAATATTTTCTCGAAAGTTTATTATAAATAAAAATAAAACATTAATGGAGAACAATATGGGCACTTTTAAAACTTATTTGAAAGAAAATGAGGAAATGCTTGCTAAAATCATTGAAGAATTAGACGAGCTAACCGAAGATGAAGTTGATCAATTCGGTTATATCATCTATAACGAATTCTTTGATGAAGATGATGAAAATGAACAAGACGAAATTGATACTTTTACCAAAGAAGATGTAATGAAAATGGTAAAAGAACTTGGTCCAGATATGTACCAAGACATTTATGATATGCTTGAAGAATTAGAGGACGAAGAAGACGAAGAGTCTGAAATGGACGAAGGCGTTTCTCGTATTATGAAAGGTACTAACAAAAATCGTAAAAAACGTAAGTTCATGAAAAATTCTAAAGCTGATTTAAGAAAAACTAAAGCAGCAAGAAAGAAAGATGCTAGAGCAAACAAAGCTTCTCGTAAAAGATATTATAGAGCTAATAAAGCTAAGATTGCAGCATACCAAAAGTCTAGAGCTTCAGCTATTAAGAAGGGCACACATAAAGTTAAGAAGCGCAAAAACGCATAAACCTTATAGATAAATAAAAATAAAACATAAGGTAGATATATTTTGTTCGAAACATACTTTGAAGAAATTACGGCTAATGCCGATAAGTTATATTATAATTACATTGGCATTAATCGCAAAGAATTCCCTAAATGGGAAGGCTGGAAGATTATCAACAAATATAAAGAAGACGGCATAGATATCAAGGAAATTCAAGATGAAAGACTTGATATCTTAGTTCGTAACTTTTATTTCTTAAAATTTTTAGAAACACAAGAAGATCAATCTAATCATTCATAGTTTATAAGATGACCATTCCAAGTTTCTTGAGATCTATTCTCAAGATATTCTTCATCGGATCCGTCATCAAATGAACCAACAGTTAACAATTCTCCAAACTCAACTTTTTCAGACTCTTCTAAAGATTCTGAATCATAAAGGTTCTTAATAAGGACCTTCATATCCTCAAAGTTTTTACTATTTGTAAATGGCACGAATGCTAGAGCTAGTGACATAATCATGTCATCATGTGCGCCATCATCTGCCTGGAATTTGTTGTTAATCAAAATGAATTGATAAAACTCGTTAATAGTACTNTTATCATTTATTTCAAGNTTACCNTTCTCGATGAATAATTTCAATGTCTGAAGAATTTGTTTTCTAGATTTTGGAGTAGTTCTAAATCCTGGATATTTTTTCTTTTTGTTTCTTCCTACATCTTTGTCATAATGAAGATTCTCATATTCGTAATCGTTGTACATTTGGTCAGCGATACTTTGTCCTGCGCCTTCATTATTCTCAATAACCAAATATGGATTATTGTAATATTCGCACCACTCATTTATAAACTCTGGCATTAACAGATAATCAATTTGTAATTGTGCTGTTGCGACTTGTTTAAATTTAAAGTTTGTGATGTCGATAATTTGACAAGCAAATGCATCTTGTCCATCTTTGGCTGGATCAACTGTAAAGATATACTTATGTCCTGCTTCTGGATAATGATATATTTTTAGCTTACCATCTCTAATTTCTTGTACTTCTGCTTCTTTCATTTCTTGAAGCATTTTAGCACTAATCAATGTATGAGAAGATCCCATAAATTCATTAGCGTAGTTTTGGTTAAAATAAATGATACCGTGTTTAGCAATAATTTTTTCTTGGAATTCTTCAGGAGACATTAATGAACCATCTGGTTTATATCTTGGAACATCTCTCCAGTCAACTTCAAATAGATTCATACCGTTTAACCCTTCACGAGCACCCTTAACCATTTGATAAAAGTGGTTCATACCATTGGCGGTACTCAACATAATATTCTTTTTCCAAGCAAGACCAGATTGTGATGGGAAAATAGAATCAGCGAACTCGTCCCAAACGGTTGACTTGATAAATGCTGTCTCATCCACGACTAGAATAGCAATTGTAAATCCACGAAACGCATCTGATGTTGGAACATCTGTTAATATTCTCATCTTTGATTCATTTTCAATTGAACCTTTATTCCAAACTTGAACACCTTGCTGCATCCATATAGGTAACTCAATAATAATGTTTTTAGTATTTGCTAGGAATTCACGAGCCATTGGTCCTTTGTTGGCTACAATACCGATATTAATTTCTTTGTCAAAGTTGAATTTATGCGCAAGATAAATTGCAGTACTAATAGATTTACCGGACTGTCTACCCATTAATCCAATATTATCTTCATTTTCATCTGGGATGATTTCATTAATGAATTCATCTTGGTATGGTCTTAAATCTGGAAAGTTTACACCTTGTTTGGTTTTAATTTTCACATAATTGTCTTTAAAATAATGAATGTCTTCAGCACATTTTTGGAGTTCTATTTTATGAATTTCTGATATACTTAATTTAGTAAAAGCTTTCTTAAGTCGTCTATTACCATTAAATGAAATACGATTTCCAAAGGCATCAAGGTAGTATTGTTCATTGTCTTTTTCAAGATCTAGAATTTCTAATGCAATATGCTTTCCTTCATTACCATGAGAACGAAGCTTTTCTAAAAGTTCCTCTGTAATCTCATCTTTATTTTGACGAAAATGTTCAATAGTTTCTTCGTCAAATATTGTCCTGATATTTTCCATGAATTCCTTCTTTTTTAATTACTTTTTTGTTATAATTATTTATATGAACAAAAAGGAGTTAACATGAGATTAAATTCTAACTATACCCCAGATCATTGGGTAGTTTTAAAAATTAATTATGGCGATGAGACAATTTATAAGGTTCTTGCCGGTTGGGATTCTTCATATTTAACTGGTACCAGTTGGAGATTGAACAGTGGTATTACTAAGTTTGAAGAATTTGAAAATCACTATGAGTTTTCTGGTTCGTCAGGTAGTACATATTGTGTTAGTAAACATAGTTATGGCTTACATCATAGTATGGCATCGCCATATAATCAAATAACAATGCAGCACGGAGACGTTGTTGACTTAATGGAACCAGATACTATTTGGAGCAGTTTAACATATCTATAAAAAAAGTAAAAAACTGTTTACATTTCATAAAAGACTTGTTATAATAGATCTAACAAATTAAATAAAGGTTTAATCAATGAATATTTTTTACTTAGATACTAATCCAGTTAAAGCAGCTCAAATGAATTGTGACAAACATGTTGTTAAAATGATTATTGAATGTGCACAACTTTTATCTACTGCGCATAGGTTCTTAGATGGTGAAATGTGGATTGATGCTTCATCCGGTAGAAAACTTAAAAGATGGAAACTAAGTGATCCAGCTAAAGAAGAAATTATCTACAAAGCTACACATATCAATCATCCATCAGCAGTATGGGCTAGAGCATCTAAGGAAAATTACGAGTGGTTATATCAGCACTTTATGGCTTTATGTAACGAGTACACATTTAGATATGGTAAAATCCACTTAACGCAAACTAAGTTAGAAAACGTGCTTGATAAAATTCCAAAAAATATTCCTAATATCGGTTTAACTAAAATGCCTCAAGCAATGCCAGATTATTGTAAAGATGCTGATTCTGTAACTGCTTATAGAACTTACTATATTATGGAAAAAGCAGCAATGCTAAAATATACTAATAGGGAGAAACCAGAATGGCTGTAAAGAAAGTGTACAAGCATAAACGAGCAAATGAATTAGCTGTAGTTACTAACACTCAAAATGGTAAATACAAATTTGTTTATGGCGATGAATGGACATTAAAAAACTGGATGAAAATAGAGACTTTCTATAAAAAACATAAAACATTTACAATAACATACGAATAGAGGAAATTAAATGTACCAATTACTAATAGAAGATAAAAATAATAATGTAAGATATGTGAGTTCAATTGTTATTTCTGAAAAAGAACTTTCAGAATTTAATATGAAACTATTAGCTCAAAATGAACACATTCAAAGAAATCCAGATGATAAAATGTTGGATGAACAGTATTTAAACAACATCTTTATGAATATTGATATTATTGGTTTAGTTCCTGTTCAATATAAGGAGATTAATGTTTAATGAGAGTTTTTGCCAGTAGTGACCACCATTTTTACCACAAAAATATAATCAAATACGCTGAAAGACCATTTGACTTGGATGACGAAAATTGTGTCATTGATTGCGCAAAACATATGGTTCAAAAGCATAATGATGTTGTTACTGACAAAGATATTCATTTATTTGTTGGCGATCTATCAGCTGCATTACGTGGTAGACAAGAACATTTTCAAAGCTTGTTAAAGTTAATGAAGGGACGAAAAATATTAGTAAGAGGTAATCACGACTATGAACCAGATGAATTCTATTTAGACGCTGGTTTTATTGACGTTGTTGATTACTTTGACATTCCACCTTACTTTATTAATCACTATCCATGCTACAAATCTAAATGGAACAAAGGTCCTGAAAAGGCAATGATGTTCAAAATTAATAAAAATAAAATTAATACTATCATTCACGGTCATATTCATAACAAAGATCCTACTGTATGGGAACCCGATGGATTTGAGCGCATTAATATGTGTGTTGATTTTAAACCAAATGATTACAACCCTCAAGAACTAACACAACCAGAAATTTTGAAATTCTTTCAAAATAAGTACTAAAACCGTTTACATTTCGCTCATTATTTGATATAATAGATCATATATAAATAATACTAAAATAAATATTTGGAGTTCACAATGGGTGGAAATGTAACAGCTAAGAATTGGACAACTGGTGAAGAAACCAGAGCACAAAAGATACAAGTTAAAGAAATTGGACGTAAAGAGTTTATTGCTACGTTCGTAGAAATCTTTAAGAAAATGAATAAAGATTTTAAAAAGAAATACAAAAAACCAATTTGGGTTAAAGAAGAAATTCTAACAAATGGTTTTGCGTTTAATGGTAGTACTTCATTCATCATGGATCCAACTTTATCTGATGAAGATGTAATGCAATACAAGCCAAGCGCTGGTGATTTAGATATTACTGTACCAGAAGAAATTGGTCAAGACTTATGGCAATTTTTACATGATTTAGAAGGTAAAGAAATTTTACCTGGTGCTAGATACATGGGTTCTAACCGTGGTAATAAAGATGCATTTGGTGATCAAATTAACGCGGTAATTATGGTTGATTTCAAAAATGGTCAACGTGCTTACGCTCAAGTAGATTTTGAATTACTTCCTTTTGAAGATGATATGCCAACAGAATGGGCTAAGTTTTCTCATAGTTCTTCGTTCAAAGATGCTAAAGCTGGAGTTAAAGCTGTACACCACAAGTTCTTAATTCAAGCTATCGTTGGTGGAGCATCCGCTAGAGACGATATTGTTATTGCAACTCCTGCTTCAACTCCTGAAAAACTAAAATTCAAAAAAATGAATGGTTCACTACCAAGACTATTGAAGTTCTCAGTAACTCGTGGTATTCGTGTAGCATATGAACCAATGATCGATCCTGAAACTAGCAAAGTTATGAGAAACGATGAAGGTAAACAAATTTATCGTGAACTTAAAACTAGTGAATCAAACTACGAAACAATCGTTGGTGAAATTTACAAGTTAGCTTTTAGACAACTTACTGGTAATGAACAAGATGTTAAGAAATTTGAATCTTTCGTTGGTGTTATTGAATTAATGAAAGCTCACCTTGATAGAAAAGATATTCAACGTACTCACGATCGTTATATTGAAATGCTTTGGGGTTATAAAGGTCAAAGAGGTCAGGAATTAGAAGTTGGTAACCCAGATCTTGATTTCCAAGTTAAGTCAAGTGGTTATTCTAAGCTTGTAAAAGAACTTAAATTGAAAGATGAATCAGCTAAATACGTTGAAGAATATTACAGCAAATACACTAAAGTTAATGAGACGTTCAGATCTTACCTAAACTCTTTGGAGAAGTAAATGGATTTTCTAAGATACTTAAACGAAGGTAAAGAGCAGTTAGATATTTCTATTCTAGCTGCTGGTAAGTACCTAACAAACAAATCTAGAATTGAAGATTTTCTATCGTCTGAAGTTGTTGTTGAACACAAGACTGATGGTATTAAATTAACAGTTATTAAGAAAGACAACAAAGGTACTATCAACGATTATATCTTTGCTTACAAAGGTCAAATTCTATATAGCAAAGAATATGATTTTAACGCTAAAACTAAAATTAAGAAAGAATCAATTGGTCCATCTCAATTCAAATTAGTATTCGAACATTTTTCAAAACTTAACAAAAATTCTATTCCAGTTGGAACTGAGCTATTCATTGAATTCTTAATGAGTAAACCAACATTAAGTTCTGATTATAGTACTAAACATAAAATGGTTCTTATTGGGTATGCTAAAGCCAAATGGACTGAACAATATGGTGTTCTTAAAACTATGCCGGGTGCTATGCAAACTGGTTTACGTAATGATTACGCTAAAGCACTTAAAATTGACCATCCACAATTACTATTCAAAGGTGTAATGGGAAGTCAAATCGGATTTAAAAAGGGTGCTATTCTTAAATCTTTAAAAGCTGAATTTGAAGCTAGAAAATTATCTATGAACTGGTCTAACCCAGAACTATTGATAGATGATTTACGTCAGTTATTCTTAGATGTTGAATCTAAATATGGTGGTAAAGAAGAAGGTGTTGTAATGAAGTATCAAGATAAGATACTTAAGTGGCAACAAGAATATCAATTAGATCAAGCTGCTCGTAGAGAAATCAAAGGTAAGTACATGGAAGCTGATCCAGAAATTGAAAACAATTACTGGACTTATGTTAATGGTGAAGCTTTTAGATTAAGTAATGCGATTGTAGTTAAATCAAGAAAACTTGATGATATTTTAGAAGAGCTAGCATTAGAACTTAAGAAATTAAAAATTCAATTTAAGCATAGTAAGAAAACTGATGCTATGATTAAAGACGATATTCAATTAAATGCTAAGACATTATTAGTTAAACAAATGCGTGGTAATAATAACGCGTTAATTCTTGGTAAATTCAGAATTTTAACTAAAGATGGTCATGCTAAAATGATTAAAAGAGCTAGTACATTATACGACAATGTTGTTATTTGTATTGTAACTAGTAAAGATACTAAAGAAACAAAAGATCTACGTGAAAAAATGATGAAGAAAGCATTCCCAAATGTTGAAATCATTCATCATAGTTCAGGTAACTTAAATGGTATTCTTGGTAAATCACCTATTAATATTAATGCCGTATATGCTGGTACTGATAGAGTTGGATCTTACAAAGAACAATTAAAGCGTAGACTTGGTGTTGAAGTTCGTGAAATGCCACGTACTGATTCAGACATTAGTGCATCTAAAGTTATTGAAAACATTGATGATGAAGAATTCTTTAAGAAAAATACTCCAAAAGAATTGCACTCAATGTACAATGAGATTAAAAAGGCATATAACTAATGGCTGATAATACACCTACTTCAACTAAAAAGTTACATAAATTATTTGAAACTGAATTGAAGAAAGCCGGGATTAAGGTTATGAAAAATAATCTTACTCGGCATGAATTCCATTTAAGAGCTGAACTAGGTGATGCTGCCAAAAATATTCTAAGTGGTATTGTTCCATGTGAACTTAAAAATACTGATGTAAGCTTAACACAAAAATATGGAACTGAAAATAT
>JGI11705J14877_10000733_pt1 | contig 20019 bp, 17 predicted proteins | sample Etolaghawater15m_FD_14877 | JGI IMG/M metagenome (IMG submission 14877)
TTGCCTATGCAGAAGAATGGGATGATTTCTTTAGAGATACTAATCCTAGAGATTTTTTAGGGATAGGTAATCAAAACAGAAAGCAATCCAACAAGCATGCAACTGAAAATAATCGTTTGCGAGAGGTTAAAAGATTAGATCAAGAGATCTTAATTCTACGTGCTGAAATGTCAAAAAAAAATGGAGATATAAAGCAGGTAAAGCAGTATATTTCCGAACTTGATCGCCAGCATATTATTCCTGTCTTCCAGAGAAGAGTTGATGCTTTAAAAAAATATTTAGAATCTTCACGAAAGTCCCCATTGTTATCCTTCTTTTCTTTTTCAAAAAATATTGATTTCCCATTGCACGACACAAGTTCAGTGGTTGCTATTGTGTTACCAACCTCTGGTGATTATGAAGGGGTGGGTATAGAGCTTCAAGAAGCATTGCAGAACGGTCTAGAGAAAGCCGGTTTTAAAGGAAAGTTAATTGCTTTAGATTCCGCATTATATGATTCTGCATTTTCCATGTGGGAAGTGCTCAAATATTATGAACCAAGCTTCATTTTTGGGCCGCTGAAAAAACAGATGATAGTGGACTGGCAACAGCTTAATACCGGAGTCCCGACACTGTATTTTAATGATACAGGCTTATTAGGTGCAAGAGAGTACAGTTTATCTCCTAGTAGGCAGTCGGGCTTGGAACAGGTGTTTCAGGTTTTAAATCAAGCTCAATATGAAAAGATATTAGTTCTTACCAATGATAGCCCAGTATCTCAAAAGCTTGAAGAAGCCTTCCACCAGGCCTGGTTATTATCCAATCATCCAGAAAACTATGTGTTGCAAAAAATAGATAAAAATGTAGGTCAAGCTATCGATCAAGGATTAAAGGTTCAGCCTTCTAAAGATCGTCACCGCTGGTTGCAAAGTGTTTTGAATCAACCGTTGGAATTTTCCCCACGAGTTCGTAAAGATATAGAAGCCGTTGTTTCGTTTGTCCCCGAAACACAGGCAATTCAAGTTGCTCCGTATTTAAACTTTTTGCCATTAGAGCAAGCTATTACACATATTTGGTATCCAAGTAAGACACCGGGTATACCTTATTTATATGCTAACTTAGATGCTTGGCAACAAACCTTTGCAATATTGCCTCTCACTCTAACAAATCATTTGACTAAAAAAAACACACCTCAAACCGATAAATTAAAAAATGGCCTGTTTTATGCTTTAGGACGTGTGGCGATTGAAATTGTCAAAAACCCTGATATATCTTCTTCAGTTGATATATTGGTGGATACTGAGTTTGGAACCTATGTTCGAGACTCTAATGGACAGTTTAATCTTTTGCCAATTCTTTATTGGGCAGACAGTGGTGTTTTTGAAAAAATTTATACACAACCTTAAAAACGGCTGTTCTATTCAATATCCCTCCTGTTCCAAAGTACGAATTTACCTTGATGATAGATGAATTGCATCTATTTAAAGCGTTGTTAAGGCATTAATTAGTGGCTACCACAGATGAAAAATTCGATCTGTAGTTCCATGTATTAACCACGCATTCAAATAATATTTTGTGAAGTGTAAGGAGTCTGTGACTTTATAGCACCAAAACAGATTTTAGCTAATTTGCGCATAGCCGCACCCAGGGCTTGCATCTTAGTTTTCCTGGCTTTTAGAAGACGTTCCTTTTGAGAATTTATATCAAGATTATGTGAAAATCTAGTAACTGCGGCCAGGTCAAGTTTTGCCATAATTCTGGAAGGACCATTTTTACTTAATGATGTGCGACCTTTAAAGATTCTTGATTCATTAATCTGTGGGATCAATCCTAAACAGGCCGCTAAATTTTTAGCATTTTTAAAGTCTTTATATGCGAATAATAAAACTAATTCTCTAGACATCACTGGCCCGATGACTTTTATACTGTACCACTACAGATTAAGAGTAAATGTTTAGAGATAGCGAATCTCTATGCCGCCATATTGCCCATATGGTTGTTCCAGAAACTTCCAAAAATCATACTAAAGAAAATGCCTGTAGCAAAAACGGCATACCAATAACGGCGCATTTTAATCTGCATGTCAGTTTCTTCTTCAGGTCGATCTTTAAAGAAAACAAGCATAAAACCAATAGCGGAAATAAAACCAGCAATATTAGCTAAGTAGTGGATTCCGCTTAGCATAGCGCCAATTCCAAGAAGTAGAATGACAGCATAGGTGATGAGTAGTAAACGCATTTATAAGTCCTTTAAATTGGATTCATTGGATGATACAAGTGAATATAAGTTTATTTGCATTCGTTTTTGAATTAACATTTTGAACATATTGTATTGAATTTATTTTCAGATAAAGAGTTTTTTAGGTAAATAATATGTATAAAGTTGTTTTTTTTGTACCAGAAACCCATTTAGAAAAGGCTAAAACGGCGATGTTTTCAGCAGGAGCAGGTTTGATTGGTAACTATGATTGTTGCGCTTGGCAGGTAAAAGGACAGGGACAGTTTAGAGCTTTAGAGGGAAGCAAGGCTTTTATAGGGGGGCTGAACCAGTTAGAAAAAGTTGAGGAGTTTAGGGTTGAGCTAGTTTGTTGTGAGGTGAATATAAAAGCGGCAATTCAAGCTCTAATAGAAGCCCATCCCTACGAGACTCCAGCGTTTGAAGTGCTAAAAATGATTGATGTCTTTTCTGATGAAAAGTTTTAGAAAGTTATTTAATAGACTATTTAAGTATCTTAAAGTATGAAAGAAGGCCTAAGCTATACAAAATATCTTAATACTTTTTATATTAGAAGATGTTGATATGATTCGCTTGTTGGATTAATATGAGCGCGTTGTTTCATTACAACACTCCTCTAAAAGAGCTAAGATTGTTCCCCCTTATATGGAACCCCCCGGTTAAGATTTCTTAACTGGGGTTTTTTTTGCCTATAGATTAATCATCTTTAGCAAGTTGATAGCTTGAAATAAGTTACCAGGCCTGGTTATTCACCCTTATCGAATTGGATTAATTCAATAGTGAAGAGTAACGTTTTGTTTGGTCCAATGCTTTCACCGGCACCTTTTTCACCATACGCTAATTCAGCTGGAATAACGGTTTCCCATTTGTCGCCAGGTTTCATGTTTTTAAGAATTTCTCCCCAACCTTTAATGACGTTCCCCATTTGGAACTTCAGTGGTGTGCCACGCTGGTAAGAGCTATCGAAAACAGTTCCATCAATAAATGAACCTTGGTAGTGAGCAAAGATTGTATCTTCGTCGGTAGGAGAGTTTCCTTTCCCTTCTTTAATTACTTTGTACTGAATACCGTTATCAAGTGTTTTAACACCTGGTTTTTTAGCATTCTCAGCTAAAAACGCTTTACCCTCTTTAGCGTTAGCTTCACCTTGAGTTTTACGCTCAGCAAGTTGTTTTTGCATCATGCTTTTTTTAACTTCTGTGATGGCTTTCATCATCTCTTCTTCAGTTAAGCGTGATTCACGTTTATTGATAGCGTCTTCTAAACCTAAGGTAAAGGCTTTGATGTCGATGTTTAAACCTTGTTGTGTAAAGTTTTTTGCTAGGTCGCTACCTAAGGTATAACTGGCTTTTTGCTCAGTGGTGGTTAAAGGATCTGCAGCAATTGCATTTTGAGATGCAAATAAGCCTAATGATAAAAAAAGAATCTTTTTCATTGGTATGCCTTCTGTGTAATATTTTGATAAGAATGTGAATAAATTTAAAGCACACTTACCAGGCCTGGTAAGTGTGTAATGAATATTTATACGATTAGTTTGTTACAGGTTGTCTAAATATTTTTCTGCATCAAGTGCTGCCATACAACCTGCACCTGCAGAAGTGATAGCTTGCTTATAGATTTGATCCATAACATCACCTGCGGCAAAGATACCAGGGATTGAAGTTTGTGTCGCATTACCTTGAAGTCCACTTTGAACTTTAACGTAACCATTAACCATCTCAAGCTGACCGTCAAAAATACTGGTATTTGGTGTGTGACCTATTGCAATGAATACACCGGCAACATCAATTTCTTTAGTCTCTCCCGTTTCAGTGCTTTTTAAACGTAAACCGGTTACACCCATATTGTCACCAAGTACTTCATCTAACGTAGAGTTGAACTCAATGTTGATATTGCCATTTTCAGCTTTTTCTTGGATGTGTTTTGCTAAGATTTTCTCAGAAGAGAAAGAGTCGCGACGGTGAACAATGGTTACTTCAGCAGCAATGTTAGAAAGATATAAAGCTTCTTCAACCGCAGTATTACCACCACCAATTACGGCTACTTTTTGATTACGATAGAAGAATCCATCACAAGTCGCACAAGCAGAAACACCTTTACCTTTAAAGGCTTCTTCAGATTCCATACCTAGATACTTAGCTGAAGCTCCAGTAGCGATAATTAATGAATCACAAGTATACTCACCAGAATCACCAATTAGCTTAAATGGTTTTTCATTTAGTTCAGCCGTATGAATATGGTCAAATAAAATTTCAGTTCCAAAACGTTCAGCGTGTTGCTGCATACGTTGCATTAAATCAGGACCTGTTAAGCCTTCTGGATCACCAGGCCAGTTATCAACCTCAGTGGTTGTCGTTAGCTGTCCACCTTGTTGCATTCCAGTAATAATAACTGGCTCTAGGTTCGCTCTAGCCGCATAAACAGCAGCTGAGTAACCCGCTGGACCTGAACCTAAAATTAATAATTTGCAATGTTTTGTGGCCATAACAATTTCCTTTTAATCAAATAACATTTCATTGAGTTGTAATTATATAAGAAACAGACAAGTCTTCTTGGCCTTGTGATTCAAAATCTGTCAAGGTTATAGTCAGATTCTCATTTATATCTATGCTAAAATTTTAGCAGTTTTTAAAGGATAAACGAGACTAAAATCTAGTTTGTTCATAATATAGAATAAGTTCAACTTGTTACCAAATTATAAATATTCGACGCCGAATAAATACTTTAAATTTATGTGGGACGTTTAAGTAGGTAGGCTCTAGGCGCGGATTGCAGATAATGGTTGTTCCATTATTAAGATTCGCAACAACGAGCATGCCTGCTTAAACGCCCACCCGAAGGGGCTGCACCAGTCTTCACTCTACTGCGTTAGAATGGCTTATGTTATCTAGATAGCATTGCGCAATTCTGCCTTGTTGAGCAAAAACTGGTTTTGCCATAAATTAAAGTAGTTATTTTAGAGTCGACTAAACAGAGTGAAAGTCTTAATACATGTCGTTTAAATCAGCAAAATTAGATAAAAAACCAGCGCCAGCCGTAGATGAAAAACCCTTGTTTTGGATGGATTTTAAAAGACGGTGTTGTTCTAAGTTGCATCGGACTCGCATTCTTTTTATTTATTGTCTTATTCAGCTATTCACCCACTGATTCGGGGTTTGATTCAGTCGGTAAAGTACAAGATATCCAAAACTACGGCGGCAAAACGGGGGCGTGGATTTCATCCATGTTGCTGTATGTCTTTGGTGTGTTCGGCTTTCTAATACCTTTTGGAATTTTATTGGCGGGTTGGGTGACGCTTAAAATCCGTACTGGAAATGAACTCGATTATTTACGTTTTATTCTCAGTTTATTGGGGTTGTTGCTGTTAATCTCATCAGGAGCAGGCCTGGCAAATTTATATATGCAGCCTAATGCGTTGATAGAACTGCCTTATTCTGCGGGTGGTGTCTTAGGTTATGAACTCAGTAATGGCTTAGTAGGCTCGGTTGATTTATTGGGAGCAACCTTAGTTTTATTAGTTATGTTTGCCGTGGCATTTAGTATGTTAAGTAGTTGCTCATGGTTAACGATTATTGAGTTTACTGGCGAATCTGCGATTAAGTTAACGGACAAGGTTAAAAGTCTATTCCAAGATAAGGTCATGGAATCAGATAAGATTCAAGACAAGGTTCAAAAAATTCAAGATAAAGTGAAGCAGGGCGTTTCTAAAATCAATGTGACTGGAAGCGATGCTGCAGAAGCTAGGAAGCAATGGCTCGCTAAAATTTTGCCTGCTAAACAGGAAGATGAAAATACATCTAAAAAAGCAGGGCAACAAGCTTCAACAGAGTCATTCAATGACTCATTAAACAATGTTGCTAAAAATGAACCGACTATCGATCTTAATCGCGCGGCAGAAGTTTCAGAGTCTGTTAAAGCGGGCTATCCGTCAACCAGTCCGGTTCTAGAAACCAGCACTTCATCATCTGAACCAGCAGGGCTCATTGTTGGCACTAAGCAGGTAGCTAGTACCGTAACGTCTATAGTTGAAAGAGCCGAATTACCAAGCTTGGATTTATTGGATAACGCACCGAGTTACGATGAAGGCTTTAGTAAAGACGAGTTAACCGCATTATCAGGCCTGTTAGAACAACGCTTATTAGAGTTTGGGGTAACCGTTCAAGTTGAATCCGTACAACCTGGCCCAGTCGTAACTCGTTTTGAAATCTTGCCTGCCCCTGGCGTAAAAGTCAGTCAAATTAATAACCTAGCTAAAGATTTGGCGCGTGTACTTTCTGTGCAATCGGTTCGTGTAGTGGATGTTATTCCAGGTAAAGCGGTAGTCGGGATTGAAATCCCTAATGAGCAGCGTGAAATTGTTGGATTCAGAGAGGTGCTTGCCTCTCCAGAGTTCCAAAATGCAACATCACCACTGACGGTTGCCTTAGGTAAAGATATTGCCGGTAAACCCGTTGTGGCCGATATTGCCAAAATGCCACATCTACTGGTTGCGGGTACAACAGGGTCTGGTAAGTCTGTTGGTGTGAACAGCATGATTTTAAGTTTACTGTACAAAAGTACCGCTGAAGAAGTGCGCTTGATTATGGTTGACCCAAAAATGTTAGAGCTATCGGTATACGAAGATATTCCACATCTCTTGACACCTGTTGTTACCGATATGAGTGATGCGGCTAATGCATTACGTTGGTGCGTGTTTGAAATGGATCGTCGTTATCAATTAATGGCTAAATTAGGTGTGCGAAATATTGCAGGTTATAACTTAAAAGTCCAAGAAGCGATTGATAAAGGTCAGCCATTGATTGACCCCCTTTACCAACAAGCCGCAAACTTTGGGCATGAATTAGGCGAAGAGCCACCTACATTAGAGAAGTTACCATTTATTGTGGTGGTGGTAGATGAATTTGCTGACATGATCATGGTGGTGGGTAAAGAAGTTGAACAGTTGATTGCACGTATTGCTCAAAAGGCTCGTGCAGCAGGTATTCACTTAATCTTAGCAACACAGCGTCCTTCCGTTAATGTTATCACCGGCTTGATTAAAGCGAATATTCCTACTCGAATTTCTTTTATGGTGAACACCAAAATTGATTCACGTACTATTTTAGACCAAGGTGGAGCAGAGCAGCTTTTAGGAATGGGGGACATGTTATTTATGCCTCCTGGTTCAGGAAACCCACGTCGTGTTCACGGTGCTTTTATGACGGATGAAGAAGTTCATAAGGTGGCTTCATTTATAAAGACACAAGGCCAACCACAGTATTTAGAATCGATTACTCAAGCTAACAATCATGGCGATAGTAATAATAGTGGTGGTGATCCTGCTGATGCGGAACAAGATGCACTTTATGACGAGGCGGTTGAGTTTGTTGTTAGTGGCCGTAGAGTTTCAATTTCCTCGGTACAACGTCGCTTTAAAATTGGGTATAACCGAGCGGCACGAATTGTAGAAGCAATGGAATCTTCTGGCATTGTTTCAACCGCCGGTTCAAATGGTAACCGTGAAGTCTTAGCACCTAAACCTCAAGAAATGTAAAAGGATATTTAAGAGTGAAATCATTTTTTAAACACTCAGCAGGCCTAGTTGTATTGATGACGAGTCTTTTGTTTGCTAATCAAGTTATGGCAAATAATACGGGTCAAGCCCTCCAAGATTATGTGAACCAACTTCAAACCTTTAAAGCCGATTTTGTACAGACTCAACCTGATGAAACTGTTTTTGCATTGAACACCTCAACAGGGCATTTTGAACTGAATCGTCCAGGGCAGTTGGTTTGGGAATATTTTCAGCCTGAAGAGCAAAAGATTGTAGTCGATGGCCCTAATCTTTGGGTGCATGACTTGGACTTAGATCAAGTGACCGTTCGTCCAATTGATGATGTAAAAGCAGAGCTACCTCTAAGCTGGTTACTCTATAGAGAGCCGATTCAGTCAAAATTTAAGATTATTGAATCAGGTGATAAAAGTGGCTTACATTGGTTTAATTTAACGCCTAAGCAAGCTACCTATTTTCAAAGTATTGAAGTAGGGATGAAAGACGGTGAAATGGTTGAGGTTTGGATATATCAAAGCTCTGACAATATTACCAAAGTACGTTTTACTAATATTCAGTCCAATTTAGTTATTCCATATAAAACCTTTCAATTTCAAGTTCCTGAAGGGGCTGATTTGGTAGGTACACCACAATAATGTCCGTCTACCAACCATTATCCGACAGATTAAGACCTACCAAACTTGAAGACTATGTGGGGCAAAAACATCTTTTAGGCGAAAAGCGTGCTTTATCACGCATGTTAGATTCTGGACGACTGCACTCAATGGTTTTTTGGGGGCCGCCAGGCGTGGGTAAAACCACGTTAGCGCGGCTGATAGCCTTACAGTCGGATTTACAGTTTATTAATCTGTCTGCCGTATTGGATGGAGTCAAAGAAGTTCGTGCAGCAGTAGAACAAGCCAAGTTACACCGTGAGCAGTTTAAGCAGGGTACATTGTTGTTTGTGGATGAGGTACACCGTTTTAATAAAGCGCAGCAAGATGCTTTTTTGCCTTTTGTAGAAGATGGCACCTTTGTGTTTATTGGTGCAACCACTGAAAACCCTTCGTTTGAATTAAATAATGCCTTACTCTCAAGAGCTAAGGTCTATGTTTTACGCATTCTAGAAGAAGATGAATTAGAGTTGGTTCTTGAAAGAGGCCGAGCACTCTTAGAAAAAGATTTAAGTGACGATGAATCGGTAAAAATCCAAATAGAAGATAAAGCGATTCAACTGATGGTTGAAACCGCAGATGGGGATGCTAGGCGTTTATTAAATAGTCTAGAACAGGCGATGGACTTTGCCGAATATGAACAAAAACAAGACTTACCAGGCCTGGTAACTTTAACAACCGAAAACTGCAAAGAAGTGATTCAGGGTGGTGTAAGACGGTTTGATAAAGGTGGTGAAGCGTTTTACGATCAAATCTCTGCGTTGCATAAATCCATTCGAGGTTCAGATGCCAATGCAGCTTTATATTGGTTGGTAAGAATGCTCGATGGGGGCGTTGATCCTCGTTACCTGGCAAGACGTTTGATTCGTATGGCGAGTGAAGAGATTGGTAATGCGGACCCTAAAGCCCTACAAATTGCCGTCAATGCAGCAGAATCTTACGAACGATTAGGTTCGCCAGAAGGCGATTTAGCCTTAGCGCATGCAGCCACTTATTTGGCCGTTGCACCAAAATCAAATGCGGTGTACATGGCCTATAAAGCTGTACTGGCTGATATTAAAGAAAATGGTTCACATGAAGTGCCGCTGCATTTACGTAATGCACCAACTAAATTAATGGCAGAGTTGGATTATGGGCAAGGTTATCGTTATGCACATGATGAACCAGAAGCCTTTGCCGCAGGTGAGTGTTATTTCCCAGATGACATGATTGAAAAATCATACTACACGCCAGAAGAGCGCGGTTTAGAAATAAAAATCTCCGCTAAGATGGAGCACTTGCGTCAATTAAACGAGAACGCAATTTATAAACGTCGCTCTTGATGCAAAATTTATCGACTTTGAAAGGGTTCACAAAATGATGACAGGACTTGGATGGTTTGCCATTGCTATGGGAGGCGCGTTAGGCGCAACGGCACGTTTTGCTATGTCGCATCAGGCATACCAATGGTTTGGTCGTGATTTTGCCTGGGGAACCTTGTCGGTCAACGTTTTAGGCTCTTTTGTAATGGGGCTGGTTGCCGTGTTATTTGTGGATAAGTTAGCCCTTTCAACAGAGTGGCGTGCTTTTGTTATGGTCGGCTTTTTGGGTGCGTTTACCACCTTTTCAACATTTTCTTATGAAACGATGCAATACATCGAAGTGGGTGAGATTAATAAAGCCTTTATTAATATTGCCGTTAGTGTCGTTACCTGTCTAGTTGCCGTTTGGATAGGAATGCTTGCCGCGCGCCAGTTCTAAGCACTTTTCAGAGAAGCTATTTCTCTCAATAAATTTATTTTCAAATATTTCAAAATAAGCGATTAATTCTCATTTAATCCTTTCTCAAAAAGCAGTAGAATCAATATTTAATTGACGCTTAGGAAAACAAAGTATGGCGAATCACGAAAGCTCTCTGCAACGGACTCCTTTATATAAATTACACCAAGAACTCGGTGCTAAATTAGTTCCTTTTGCGGGCTATGAAATGCCTGTGCAATATCCTCTTGGTATAAAAAAAGAGCATCTACATACACGTGAAAAAGCCGGACTGTTTGATGTGTCTCATATGGGACAGGTTCTACTCAAAGGCGAGAATGCAGCCAAAGCCTTAGAAACCTTAGTGCCTGTTGATATTGTTGACTTACCTAAAATGCAACAGCGTTATGCTCTGTTTACCAATGAACAAGGTGGCGTGATGGATGATTTGATGGTCACCAATGCCGGAGACTACTTGTTTCTTGTAGTGAACGCCGCTTGTAAAGAGCAGGATATTGCTCACCTGCAAAACCATTTAGCCGATAAATGTGAAATTGAAGTAATGAGTAACCATGCTTTATTAGCTCTACAGGGTCCAAAAGCGGGTGAAGTTTTAGCTAAGTTAGCGCCAGAGTCTTCAGAGATGGTGTTTATGACGGCCAAAAACCTAGTGATTAATGGAATAGCCTGCTTTGTGACACGTTCTGGTTACACTGGCGAAGATGGTTTTGAAATCTCAGTAGCCAATAACGATGCAGAAAAATTGGCTAGATTATTGTTGGCGGATGAATCAGTTGAAGCCATAGGCTTAGGTGCCCGTGACTCTCTACGCTTAGAAGCAGGTTTATGCTTATACGGTCATGATTTAGATAATGATATAACACCTGTAGAAGCGAGTTTGCTGTGGGCATTATCTAAACCACGCCGAGCGGAAGGTGCCAGGCCTGGTGGTTATATAGGTGCAGAAACCATTATGGCTCAAATGCAAAATGGCGTTGAGCGTAAGCGTGTAGGATTAAAACCTCAGGGTAAAATGCCAGTACGAGATGGTGCACAAATAGTTGATGAAAACGATAATGTTATTGGTTTAGTTACCAGTGGCGGATTTGGCGTTACCCTAAACTGTCCAGTCGCTATGGGATATGTTCCTACTGAACTGGCTAAAGAAGGTGCCATTTTACAAGCCGTAGTCAGAAACAAAAAAGTACCGCTAGAAGTCGTGAAGCTTCCGTTTGTTAAACAAAATTATTATCGAGGCTAGTCTTGGATTTACCAGGCCTGCTGAATCAAGAAGTTGAAATTTTAAAGTATGTATTTAGGAGAAATCTATGAGCAATATTAAATTTAGTGCAGAACATGAATGGATTCAAGATAACGGTGATGGAACAGTATTAATTGGTATTACTGACTTCGCACAACAGCAATTAGGTGATTTAGTGTTTGTTGAAATGCCTGAACTAGGGTCTGAAATTGTTAAGGGTGAAGAAATATCGGTTATCGAATCGGTTAAAGCGGCAAGTGACTTATTTGCCCCTGTTGATGGAACCGTTGTAGAAGTGAATGAAGCGCTAGAAGATGAGCCTGAACTTATTAATGACGACGCTATGGCAAACTGGATTCTTAAAGTTGAATTATCAGACCCTTCAGATTTAGATGACTTGATGGATGAAGATGCTTACAACGAATTGACGGAAGAGTAATCTAGAACAAATTTTAGATTTTTCAAAAAAATGTATTAGATGGATTTGAATACCGGAGAATGTTGATGAATCAACCCACTTTATCTCAGTTAGCTGATTGTTCATTAAGTGAGCTACAGCAGAGCGAAAAGTTTGTAAACCGCCATTTAGGGTCTGACAATACTGAGCAGGCTGAAATGTTAAATACACTGGGAATGGCATCTTTAACTGAACTGATAGATAAAGTGGTACCTGATTCAATTCGCCGTCATGAAAGCATGGCGTTGGCGCAAGGTTTAACTGAGCACGAATCTTTAGAAAAGCTGAAATCCATTGCCAGCAAAAATAAAGTACTCAAATCTTTTATTGGGATGGGCTACTACAACACCTTAACCCCACCAACTATACAACGAAATATCCTAGACAACCCCGCCTGGTATACGGCCTATACACCTTATCAAGCCGAAATTTCGCAAGGTCGTCTTGAAGCCATGTTGAACTTTCAAACTATGGTTTCTGATCTAACTGGCTTAGAGTTAGCGAATGCATCGATGTTGGATGAAGCGACTGCTTGTGCAGAAGCGATGACGCTTTGTCAGCGTATGAGTAAGTCTAAAGGTAAAGTATTTTTTGTTGCCGATGATTGTCATCCACAAAATATTGAGGTAGTAAAAACGCGTGCCGAACCACTCGGTATTGAGGTGGTTGTTGGTAATCCGTTAGATGGTATTGAGGATTACGATCTGTTTGGTATGTTACTGCAGTATCCAGGTACTTATGGTGAAGTAACAGACTTTAGTGAATTGATTGAACAAGTTCATGCCAAAAAAGCATTGGTTACTGTGTCGGCTGATTTACTGGCCTTAACGTTACTAAAAACACCAGGTGAAATGGGGGCGGATGTCGCTGTTGGGAATACGCAACGTTTTGGTGTGCCTTTAGGGTACGGTGGACCTCATGCGGCTTACATGGCAACCAAAGATAACTTTAAACGCTCTATGCCTGGTCGTTTAATTGGTGTGTCTTTAGACAGCCGCGGTAAAAAAGCTTATCGTTTAGCGTTACAAACGCGAGAGCAGCATATCAGGCGTGAAAAAGCGACCAGTAATATTTGTACTGCTCAAGCTTTGTTAGCGGTGATGGCAAGTATGTATGCGGTTTATCAAGGTGCAGAAGGGCTAACCAAAATAGCCTATCGTGTACATCGTTATACTCAAGTGTTTGCTACTGGTTTAGCCGAATTAGGATTTAAGATTGGCAACAAAGTCTATTTTGATACATTGACTATTTTAGTACCCGGTAAAGCACAAGAGATTCATGCCCTAGCGGTAAATCAAGGATATAACTTAAGGCCGATTGATGCCGATAATGTGGGTGTTTCATTTGATGAATCAACAACGGTTACAGACCTGGAAACACTGTGGAAAATTTTTGGTGATGCAGATTCAGCTCAATTGAATGCAGATGAATTAGTGAAACAGCAGGGCGATGTTATTCAAGGAAATTTAGCCCGTACCTCAGAGTTTTTAACTCACCCAGTCTTTCATGAGCATCGCTCAGAAACCGAAATGATGCGTTATATGCGCCACCTGGCAGATAAAGATTTGGCATTGGATCGTGCAATGATTCCATTGGGTTCTTGTACGATGAAATTGAATGCAACGGCCGAGTTAATGCCCGTTTCTTGGCCAGAGTTTGCCAATATTCATCCGTTTGTTCCTTTAGATCAAGCCCAAGGTTATCAACAAATGGTAACCGAATTAGCGCAAATGCTCTGTGAAACTACAGGCTATGACGCCGTTTCATTGCAGCCTAATTCTGGTGCTCAGGGTGAATATGCAGGCCTATTAGCAATACGTGCTTATCATAAAAGTAGAAATGAATCGCATCGAGATGTGTGTTTAATTCCTGCATCAGCCCATGGAACTAATCCGGCATCGGCGCAGATGGTGGGTATGAAAGTAGTAGTGGTTAAGACCAACGCAAAGGGTGAAATTGATTTAGATGATTTACAGTCAAAGTTAGACAAGTATTCAGCGAACCTAGCGGCAATTATGATCACTTACCCATCTACTCACGGTGTATTTGAGCAAAATGTAAAAACAGTATGCGACTTAGTTCATCAGCATGGTGGTCAAGTTTATATAGACGGAGCCAACATGAATGCGATGGTTGGTGTTGCAGCACCAGGTCATTTTGGGGGCGACGTTTCTCACTTAAACTTGCATAAAACATTTGCTATTCCTCATGGCGGTGGCGGACCAGGTGTTGGACCAATTGGTGTAGGTAAACATTTAGCGCCATTCTTACCAGGTTATGCGGTTGTGAATACAGAAGATGAACCTAAACACGTTGGAGCAGTTTCTGCCGCTCCATGGGGAAGTGCTGGGGTCTTGCCTATTAGTTGGAGTTATATTGCTATGATGGGGCGTGAAGGTTTAGTTGAAGCCACTGCTACCGCTATTTTAAACGCCAACTACATCGCACAACGTTTAGCACCACACTATCCAATTCTCTACAGTGATGACAACGGCTTGGTAGCGCATGAATGTATTATTGATTTGCGTCCAATTAAAGAAGAATCAGGTATTTCAGTAGATGATATTGCGAAACGTTTAATTGATTATGGATTTCACGCACCAACCATGTCTTTCCCTGTTGCAGGAACGCTAATGATTGAACCAACTGAATCAGAATCTAAGGTTGAGTTAGATCGTTTCTGTGATGCTATGCTAGCCATTAAAGATGAAATTAATGATGTGATGAATGGCGCATTGGATGAAAATGACAACCCTCTAAAAAATGCACCGCATACGGCTGACACGGTTATGGCAAGTGAATGGCTACACAGTTATTCTCGTGAATTAGCGGCTTATCCTGTTGAGAGTTTGCGTGATGTGAAATACTGGTGCCCAGTGGGTCGTGTCGACAATGTTTACGGAGATCGTAATTTAGTTTGCTCTTGCCCTCCGTTAACTGATTACAGTGAAGAAGGGGAAGCTTAATGAAAAAGTCCATTGTGATAAGCGTATTAGGTAATGACTCACCAGGCCTGGTTAAATCTCTTTCTAAAATTATTGTGGCGCATGACGGAGAGTGGATAGAGAGCCGAATGGCAAGCCTAGCAGGTAAGTTTGCAGGAATCTTGAGGATTGATTTACCTGCTACCCAAGTCAGGGATTTTCAAATTGCACTACAAAATGCCGAAGACTTAGGGTTAAGTGTGATTTTTGAAGAAAGTGTACCTTCTCAGCTTACTCCAACAGAGAATCAATTTGAAATAGAGCTTATTGGTCAAGACCAGCCAGGTATTGTTCATAAAATCTCATCTGCTCTTGCGCAAATAAACGCTAATGTTGATGAACTACATACCGAGGTGATTGAGGCCTCTATGTCTGGCGAAAGTCTTTTTAAAGCCGATATAAAACTGCATATCGCAAGTGATGTAAAATCCAGTGAGATAAGAGAGTTGCTGGAAGAACTGGCTAATGAGCTCATTGTAGATATTGAACTGCTAGAAGCGAATGCATAATACGCTCTAATAAGTGTTAGAATATCCCGCAAATTTTGTAGGTTGTAAAGACCTTTTCACCGAATGAATACTGAATAATCCAAATAGAGAAAACCCATGTTAGACGCAAAGCTACTGAGATCAGATTTAGAAACTGTTGCCGAAAAATTAAAAGCACGTGATTACGCCTTAGATGTAGCCACTATTCAATCGCTAGAAGCTCAACGTAAAGAGTTTCAAGTAAAGGCACAAACTTTACAGGCAGAAAGTAATAGTCGTGCTAAAGGCATTGGTAAAGCAAAAGCGCAAGGTGAAGACATTGCTCCTCTATTGGCTGAAGTGAGTTCATTAAAAGCTCAGTTAGAAGAAGCTGAAAAAGCGTCCTCTGAAGTTCAAGCAAAATTAGAAGTTGTTTTTTCTAGTATTCCAAATATTCCACATGAATCAACGCCTGCTGGTTTAAGTGAAGACGACAACGTTGAGCTTAAAAAGTGGGGCACGCCTAAAGAGTATGATTTTGAAGCTAAAGATCATGTCGATCTATCAGAAGCACGCGGTTGGTATGACAACGATGCAGCGGTAAAAGTAACATCAGGTCGTTTCTCCGTTTTAAAAGGCCCTATGGCTAAGCTACAGCGTGCTTTAACGCAGTTTATGCTAGATACTCATGCTGAACATGGTTATGAAGAAGTTTATGTACCTTACCTAGTGAATCAAGATAGTTTACGTGGGACAGGGCAGTTACCAAAGTTTGAAGCTGATTTATATAAAATCAGCAAAAATGATGAGCATGATACCAGTGACCGTGACTTATATTTAATACCAACCGCCGAAGTACCGATTACCAATCTGGTAAGAGATGAAATTTTGGATGAGACGTCGTTACCTCTAAAGTTTGTTGGTCACACACCTTGCTTCCGTTCAGAAGCGGGTGCTTACGGTCGTGATACACGTGGTTTGATTCGTCAACACCAGTTTGAAAAAGTAGAAATAGTACAAATTGTTCATCCAGACAAGTCATTAGAAGCTTTAGAAGAACTAACGGGTCATGCAGAAGTCATTCTGCAAAAACTTGGTTTGCCATATCGCTTAATGGCCTTGTGTGCCGGCGATATTGGTTTCTCGGCAGCCAAAACTTACGATTTAGAAGTTTGGTTACCAGGGCAGCAGCTTTATCGTGAAATTTCATCTTGTTCAAGTTTTGAAGATTTTCAGGCTCGTCGCTTAATGGCACGTTTCCGTTCTGAACAAGAGAAACCTAAATTAGTTCATACCATCAATGGATCTGGTCTAGCTGTAGGACGTACGTTAGTAGCCGTTTTAGAAAATTATCAAAATGCAGATGGAAGTGTGACCGTTCCTGAAGTTCTTCGTCCGTATATGGGCGGTGTAGAAAGTATTTAATATATTTAATACAGATAAAACGATTTTTAAAAGCGACCAGGCCTGGTCGCTTTTTTTTATGCCTGAGATTTATACAGAGAAGGAGTGCTTATTTTGAAAAGATTAATCATTGAACTCAAGCAATACTTTATTAAAATCTAAGATTTTGCCATCTTGGACAATGATGCCTTCTTTAGTGAGTAATTCAATTTTATGATTTGAACCAAAAGCATAACCACCAAGACGTCCATCTGAATTTACCACTCTATGACAAGGAACACTAATCGGATTAGGATTTTGATTCATAGCATTACCTACCGCTTGATACGCTTTACAATTTAATGCCTGAGCAATCGCTTTATAGGTGGTGACACGGCCCTTAGGAATTTTAAGCAGCAATTCATAGCACTGCTCGTTAAACGTTAAGTTATTGTTTTGTTTAGAATTGGAACTCATCGATTTGACCAGGCCTGGTTAATTACATAAATTTTACATAAAAATGCCCAAAACGTCTTGCAATAATCTCTAAGAACTCTATAATACGCAACATCAAAACAAGGTGGACTGGCTGAGTGGTTGAAGGCGGCAGTCTTGAAAACTGTTGAGGGTTTGTAGCCCTCCTGGGGTTCGAATCCCTAGTCCATCACCATATTTTGAAAAGCTCGCTATTATGCGGGCTTTTTTTTGTCCTGAAAAACATAAAATCAATGGGTTACGTGTGTTTTCTGTACTATAGAGTCTTTTGGTTATTTTACAAGCTTACTAGAAAGAGGGTAATATTGTGGGTAATACTTAGGGTTACCCACATATGTTTTAAGTGTTACCCGCTTTTTACTTCAGATCACCTTATGAATAGGGGAAGAATGGAAATGCTTACAGATACCAAGTTAAAAAAAATTAAACCAAAAGATAAACCTTATAAAGAAACTGATAGTAATAGTCTTTATGTAGAAGTAAGAAAGTCTGGTGCTAAGTTTTTCAGATATCGTTACCGACACCCTCAAACTAAAAAAGAACAAATTTATACAATTGGTGAATATCCATCAGTTAGCTTAAAACAAGCTAGGGTTTCAAGAGATAAAGCAAAAGAATTGTTAGCTATTGGTATTGATCCTAACACTCATAAAAGAGAAGAGCTGTCTAAAGCGTTAGAAAAAGTAAATTCTGAAAAGAAAAAAGTTCAAGCCATGACCTTTAATGAACTTTTTTTAATATGGCATTCCCATAATTCAGAAACTTGGGAATACGATCATGCCAAAGATGTTAGAGAGCGAATAGACAAGCATTTAATCCCTCAGATTGGCGACCTGCCAATAGATGATATAAAACCTATAGATGTGATTCATGCACTCAAGAAGATTGAGCAGGGTGGCCGTGTTGAAACAACAAAGCGTATTAAGCAATACGCTAATCGAATATTTAAGTTTGGAATCGGATTAGGTCACTGTGAGCGTAACCCCGCCAGCGAGTTACCTAATGATATTTTTCAAAAAGCTGAAAAGAGTAACTATGCACATACTACTGATCCAAAAGTATTAACTCAAATTCTCAATGCTATTGATGACTATGCTGGAGATATTATCACTAGAAAAGCCTTAGAGCTTGCGCCATATGTTTTCTTACGCTCTAAAGAGTTAGCAGGGTTAGAGTGGGATGAAATTGACTATGAAAGAGGTGTGATTGAAATCCCCATAGAGCGTATGAAAAAGAAACGTGCTCACTTAGTGCCCATTAGTTCTAAAGTAAAAGAAATACTCGATTATATGCACCCCTTGAGTGGCGATTCAAAATATGTCTTTCCAAGTCCAAGAACCAAGTCTCGACCAATCAGTGAGCAAACACTAAACCCAGCTCTGCATCGGCTTGGGTTCAAAAATATTCAAACCTTTCACGGTTTCCGTCATACAGCGAGCACAATGCTTAACGAGATGGGGTTTATGGGGGATATTATTGAAAAGCAGTTGGCTCATGAAGATACTAATAAGGTTCGTGGTGCATATAACAAAGCTCAGTACATTGAACAGAGAAAAGAAATGATGCAGTCATGGAGTAATCACCTTGATGCATTAAAAGCTGGTGCAGATGTCGTGTTATTGAGGAAAATTAGATGACACTTGAATATATTAGTTTTCCAAAGCCTGTAAAAGTGCCAAGTAGAACAAGCACAATTACCAGTTCATTCTGTCGTGCAATTGTGCCAACCAATCAGCCAACCGATAAACAAAAAATAGCAGTGTTTCAAAAACTAAATATTCCAGTTGGTGAGTGCGCTTATTGCGGTGATAGAGCAAGTGAATTTGACCACTTAAGGCCTTTAGTTAAAAACAAGAGACCTACGGGTTATATAAATGAGATAGATAACGCAATACCAAGTTGTGGAAAGTGCAACCAATCAAAGGGAGGTCAAGACTGGAAAGACTGGATGTTAGGCAATGCCAAGCATTCGCCAAAGACTAGAGGAATTTCAGACCTAGACAAGCGCGTGGTAGCTATTGAAACATACGAAGCTAGCACATCACCAACAGTAGTTGACTTTGAAAGTGGTGCGGATATGGAAAAATACTGGGCTATCCTTGAACAGATTAATGATTTGATGTATCAAGCCCAGGTCATCGCCGATGCTCATAACCACGAAAAATTCAAAAGTAAATTGACTAATGAAGAAACTAACAAAGTTTGTGATGCGTATAATAAATCAAAGTGCATTGAATAGAGAGTAGAAGTGATGCAGAATTGGTTAAATTACTTAGACGACGTGAAAACTAATGATAATGTAATTGCTTTGAGAGTATCTCGTTAATAAATAAAACTGGCCGTATCTAGGTTAGCTACCGAAAAGAGATTATTCACCTCTGGGCTATTCCTTATTATTAAATTAAGTGGATATTAAGACTGGGAGTGCTTTAATTTGGCGTATTTGAAACATTACTACCATATTGATGAGGTCGCTGACATCCTGGCAAAACATGATCCGATGATTGATTCAGAGGCCATTGTTGAATTAGGATTGCACGGTTTGCTTAATATTGGACTATTGACAGATACTGATGTCTCCAGAAGTTGGTTTTTAAATCTTTCTAGCTTAAAAGCTACTGATGTATCGATTGCTGAGGTATCAACTTTTCCCACAAATTTTTATAAAACCGTTGCAAGAAATTTGTTCGATGGACTTAGTCATGAAATTTCTAAAGCAACTGTTGGTGATTACAAGAATTATTTAACAGATGACATGAAGGATTTTTTAAACAACTATCGAATGACAAATTATTTGTTTAAGGTTTATCCATTTAT
>JGI11705J14877_10000734_pt1 | contig 20002 bp, 19 predicted proteins | sample Etolaghawater15m_FD_14877 | JGI IMG/M metagenome (IMG submission 14877)
TATAGAGTATTAGACATAAATATGAATATTTATTTCAATGTTAGTGATACGTTATTATTACGATCATAAATTATTTCGTAGGCTCATATCTTGAAAAATATGAGCTCATGGAATTCACATTTCACAATTTTACATCCCTCGTTGAAATCGGAAGGTTGCGAAAATTTCAGAACTACATTTTGCCCGAACTAACTGGAGATCCATGATTCCAAGTTTCAATGAAATATCCTCTGGTAATTTCCTATCGTAGAATCTTGCATCTAAATAATTGATAGCGGTAATTGGCTCTGAGATAGGATAGAATTCCAATGATTTAGCTCTACCCTCTGCTCAATCTTGCGCGAAGAAAATACATCCTAAGCCGCAGATCCAATAAACCAGATACATGAGAACCGATTTCAAAGAAAATGTCAATATGAGTAAAACTTGGTTAAACCATAAGTTTTATATCTATGGTTTTTAAACTTATCTAGGAATGCCAAAGGTTTAAGAGGTGGGTTCGGAGCCGAATCTTTTTTCCCCTGATGCCGATTTTTTCACGAATATTGTTTCTGTAGAACTCGACGGTCCCTGGTTTCATGTCTAGTTCTTCCGCTATTTCCCTGGTTACTTTTCCGTCCCTTATCAAATTGGCCACCTGAATTTCCTTAGGGGAGAGGGTAATATACTCAAAACTCAGGTTTCGTGAAAAAGGTGAAGACAGATATTTCAGGTTCTCTTCAAGCCTGTTGATGTGTTCGCGGACGGTGGGGGTTATTTCTGATTTCTTGATTTTCAAAACCAGTGGAACAACCATTTTCTTCAAAGTTGCCATGACCTCAGCTTCAATTTCTTCCCGGTTCTCATTGGATTTCTGAAGCATGATCTTGAGGGCCATATTAGCGTCTGAAAGAAGTTCGGTTTTTGATTCAAGTTCCCTCTTTGCCTCTTCAAGTTTTTCACGGGATTCAACTTCTTCGGTGACGTCCTTGCCATAAATAGCCAGTTGGACAACATTGCGGTCATTGTCAAATATGGGATAAACGCTGTTGTCGAAAATGGTTTTTCCGCGTTTATCGGTGAATCGGGCACGCTTTTTGGTTTTGATGACCCGGTTGATATTGGCCTTCCTGCTTCTCGCAAGCTTGGTTGTCAGGAGATCATAGGCGCATTTTCCAACAAACTCCTCAACCTTCATCCCATGCCTTTTGGCTGCAACAGGGTTTGCCGCTAGAATATTTCCGTCAATGTCCACCAGGACCATGCTATCCGTGGGAGCGTTTAAAAGCACTTCCAGCCGGTGATTTGCCGATTCAAGTTCGGTAGTCCGCTGTTTCAGATCCGTAAAAACCTTTTGGTATTCTTCTTTAAGACGCCTTTCTATCTGTTTCTTGTGATGACCGATTTCAATTGCCGTCTTTACCTCCATGGGAAGAAACGGCTTAAGTACATACCCATGGGGCTCAACTTCTTTTGCCCGTTCAAATATTTCCTCTTCCCCGTGACCAGTAACGAAGATCAAAACGCAATCATGGGACTCCAATATTTTCCCGGCGGCTTCGATTCCGTCTATGCCGTTGTCCATGACAATATCCATAAGGATGACGTCAGGCTTCACATCCAGGGCCATTTCAATTGCAGATTTACCCGAATCGGCAATGCCTGCAACCTCATATTCCAAATCTGTGATAATCCCGGCCAGCGTTTCGCAAATTAGAAAATCATCGTCAACAATCATAATTTTGAGCATTTTGACGTGCCTCTGGTATGGCCGAGCATTTCGGCAGGTAAGCATAAAAATTGGAAACAGGTTTCAACATTTAAGATTAGATTCAGGCATTGATCGTAAAGATTTTTACATTGTGGATTGCTTCCCTAGAATACTACCAGAAAATAGGGTATACGTTCAATAAATTTGAAAAATCGAAAGAACCGCCCTTTGAAACTCTGTTAAAGGTGTACGGATGAGTTTTAAGCTTATAAACCCTGGTCGAATTTCATTTGGAAAACTCTCCTTACAATGGCTTGCCATTTGCGGAAGCCTTTTGCTTTTTGCAGTCTCGGCCATGTCCCAGGGCTTACCGGAAGGATTTGTTTATGTAGATGAACATATTCCGAATGTGGTAGTGGAATTGCGCTACTATAGCAAAAATAACTTCATGGGTCGTCCGGCCGAAGGGTATCGGTCGCCCCGCTGCATTTTGACTGAAGAGGCAACAAATGCTTTGAAAAAGGTTCAGGAAGAACTGGAAAAATTTGGCCTTGGCATCAAAATTTTTGATGCATACCGTCCGCAACGCGCTGTGAATCATTTCGTCCAATGGGCAATGGACTTGTCGGACACACGGATGAAAGCAAAATACTATCCTGAAGTGGAAAAAAGGGACTTGTTCAAAAAGGGATATATTGCTGACAAATCGAGCCATAGCAGAGGGAGCACAGTGGATTTGACTTTGATTAGTAAGGCTCCCGGAGAAGAGCCCCAGGAACTGGATATGGGAACTGGATTCGACTATTTTAGCCCCCAGTCATGGCCTACATACCTTCTCATCAGTCCACAGGCGAGAGCTCACCGAATGCTTCTACAACGCATCATGGTAGAAAACGGGTTTTCCCCCTATTTTGCGGAGTGGTGGCATTTTACGCTGAAAAACGAACCTTTTCCTGATCAGTATTTTGATTTTCCAATACAATAGCCTTATGCAGAAATGGGATGAACCTTTGTTCTTTACTGGTAATTCCTACAATCCAGGTAAAATTGAAATTCTGACATAGCTTGACTTATGTTGTGGGTTGGCATATCTACCCGGAAACATTGCTGTTTTCGCCATCGCCTTGAGATTTGCTGAATATTCAATAAAGACAACAGGTTGCCACATGTTTTGAATGATTGACTCTTCCAACTGACAACATAATATTTCCACGCTTTCCGCACCTCCCCGTGAAGGGCGGCAGATTAAATACCCCCTTTATAAACTATCCAACCAGGCCATCAAATCCTCCTCGTTTTCATAATGTAGTAATTCATCTATTTTGGAATCGTCCTTTAAGACCGATTGCATATGCCTCATAAATTGCTTTTGAATATGCCGTCTCCGATCCAGGTTTAAATGGAGATAGATCGTGGTGGACTGGATGTTGTCATGACCTAGATGGTTCTGGATATCCGTGATGGGATGACCGTTGTGGAGCATATCAACTGCTCGCGAGTGACGGAATGAATGAACTGGATTAATGTGCCTCAAACGCTTTTCAGGAAGCCTCGTGGAGGTATTTCCTGCAGATACGATAGATGCCATGACGGGTTAAGGACTCGCCCTTTTGATTGATAAAGAGCCGATCCCCAAACATGGGCTTTGGGGTTGTTCGATATTTTCGAATATACAACTGAAGGAGATTACGGGTTTTAGCTTCAAGCTTTATGAGCCGGAACCGATTGCCCTTGCCCAGGATACTGAGGGATTTCTGGCTGGGATTAAAATAATCCATATTCAGCGTCGCAATTTCACTGGCTCTGGCGCCGGAGTCATAAAGCAGATGGAGGAGCGTGTAATCCCTGAAACCTTCTTTCCTTTTCAGATCGACCGCCTGAAAGACTTTTAGCATTTCATCCTGATAAAGGAATCCAATAAGCCCCTTCTGTTCACGTTTCTGGGGAATATTGAGAATGGCGTTTGCGACCTCTTGCTGATCCGGGTGAGCAAAGCGAATCATTTTGGCAAAGGATTTAAGGGCGGCAAGCCGGTGATTGCGTGTTTTGACCGCATTTTTTCTGTTACTTTGAAGATCCTCAAGGAACGAAACGAGAAGGTCCGTTTTGATATGTTCAACACGAAGTGATTTGACCTTGATGTTGTAAAACGATGCTGCGAAGGGTAAAAAAAGCCTGAAGGCATCCCGGTAGGCCTTTATGGTCTGTTGACTCACCCCTCTGATGGAAGGGAGGTATTGATCGAAAAACTGATGAACCAAAGGTGAAAGTTTCATTCGTTTGCTTTCTGCCAAAGGGAAAAATCAACGAGATTGTTACGGGTCATGGCATCTGAGACCCTCAGATAAACGCTGGTGCATATGTAATCCCTGTGCCCCAGATAAGCGGCCAGTATGGGTAAAGCGTTTTGGGCGGATCCGCCTGACTCTTTTATTCTGTTGAGCGTGTTCACAGCGAAGGAGTGACGAAGGCTGTGCGGTGTCGGTCCGTTGAAGTTCACATTGCCCAGTACTTTTCTGGATCGCTTTAAGCCCATCTTTTCCACCGCATTATGAAAGGTGGCTCGAACAATGGTGCCACTTAAACATCGCTCTTTTCTGCCTGCAAACAGGTAGGGATTGTCATCGTTTGGGCGAAGACTTTGGCGGACAGCGAGATAGTTTTCGATCTCTGCCACGACTTTTTGGGGAATCGGAATGATTCTGTCTTTGCCGAACTTGGTCTCCTTAACAAAGAGTGTGGCATCATCCCCGCAGTAGTTGCACCGCAAAAGCTTGATGGGTTCAGAGATTCTCATCCCGCACCGGGCCATCACCAGCACAACCATATAGACGGCCAGGTCTGTCAAGAAACATCCTCTGGTCGTTCGAATGTTTTTGGAAACCGTTTTCAACAACTGGTCTATTTGACCGGGGGAGAAGACGAAAGGGACGATGGCGTTCTCTTTTAATGGTGGAATATCACTCAGGGGGTTACGGTCCACGTAACCGCGTCCTGCAAGATAATGGAAAAAGCCTCGAATCGAGCAAAAAATGCCGTTGATAGTGCGTGCTTCGTTTTTGAGTTCGGCTCTCATTTCAAGGAAAAATGAAGGCATTAAAGAATGCCGGCCAGCTTCTGTTTTCGCCAGATAATCATCAAAAGCCAGAAGATGTGAGTGGGCAGGCATCGCTTTATAACCGAGACTTTTACGGTACTGAAGGTATGCCTCCATTTCACCGGCCAGGAAGCTTTTAAAGGGTCTCATCGAACAAAACCTTTCTCATTAATTCGATATGGATGTAGAGATATCGTTGAGAGGACCGAATATTCTGGTGCCCCATCATTTCCTTGATCTCATAAATGGACCGCCCGAGGTTCAGCAAACCTTGTGCATAGCTGTGCCGCAGCCAGTAGGGGCTCGCGGACAAACCGGCTTCTTTCATTGCCTTTGAGATATGATAAACAACCACTTTGGTGCTGATAGGTCTTGAGACCTTGTTGCAGGTCAGGAAGAGTTTCCTGTAAGCGCTTTCAGGCCTGGCGTTACGGACATAAGCCGCAATGGCTATAAGGGTTTTATGGGGGATGGGCATTACAACAGGATTGCCCATTTTCCTGCTGCTGATGATGAGTTCTCGTTTTTGAAAATAGATGTCATCCAGAGTGATGCGACTGATCTCACACGGTCTCAGCCCCAAAGAGTATGCGAGAATCACCATGGTGTAGGTTCGAATCTGTGTTGGCGTTTCCAAGCTGAGGCTGTCAAAGAGTTTCTTGATTTCCTCCGGCCGCAGAAATTTTGGCGGTTTTGGCTGGTTGAACACCCGGGGGTTTACAATCCCATACGCCAGATTTCTCCTGGTAACCTGTTCATCGAACAGGAATTTCAAAAAACTTCTCAGTTTACTTCGATAGATCCGGCGGGTCATGGTGGAAAATGGTTTGACAAATTCGGCCTGAAAAGCATCAATATGCTCAACCTTTAAACCGGAAAGTTCGATTTGATGCTGTTCAAGATAGGCATGAAATGAAGCCAGGACCCTTCTTGTTGCTTTGACATCCCTAATGGACATGGCTTTGCCTTCGCGAATACAATAGAGATATCTTTCATAAATATGGGGTAGGCAAATCTGATGATTTTGAACGAGGATGGCCTGGCTCAGTCTTTTGATCTCTTTTGCTCCCATATCAAAGCTCCCTTATTGCCAGTTTAACAAGATTCTCCATTCTTCGATTACCTGCCTGCTTTTGAACCGGCTCCTTTGGCAGATCGAGCACCTGAAACAGAGTACCGTCAAAGGCAATCAAATCCTGTTTTATCAGGGCGTCTCTGGCTTCGATGTACTCGTCCGCGGTGATTTTCAGAAAGGTGCAAATCGCGTCATAGGAATAAAAGGAAAGGCCGTTTCGGTCTGATGCCAAAACAAGAAAGAAGTATAAAAGGATTTCCTGCGGGCCTAAAGCATCCAGAAAACCATCCCGAAGGAATCTGTGAGGAATGAAGCTGAAACCCCTTTCAATACGTCTGACCCGATCCGGGTCCAGGATTCTTTTCTTGATCATGACTGACTCCTTTCCGGGTCTGTTTTGGGGAAATCAAGATGCATGAGTTCATCAAGCAGGCTAAGCAAGCATCTAAAAACCGCTTTTTTGTATTTTTCATGCTGATTCCTCCCCGTGGAGCCAATCTACGACCCCTAAAGAGGCGGGTCAGTCCCCGTTGGGTGTTGGAAGCGATTATTCCTGATTTTTTCTGATCCCGGGTGGGAGCAAAAACCCAAAGGAGGCGGCAGGATGTGTAGAAATGGGCCGGCATATTCCCGGAGTTCCGGAAGGACATATGTAACGCAAAGCTCCCGGCGAAAGGATGACAAGGTCGGCTCACAGGCCGAAAACATGGAAGGGATAAGTTTGATCAAAATCTTTAATGCTGATCGGATGGGAAGGATTCTCCTCCTAACCCAGCGAAGTGCGCCTGGGAGAAAGATATCAACGCGAATCCTTTCAACGGCCTTCTCTTGCGAGGGGGATTTTTCAACTTCTTCTATGACATTTTCAACCTCTTGCAACTCCCCCGGTAGCCGTGCCGATAAACAGTCCGGAAGAAAACTGAATGTCTCGTGCCCCATTTTGCAGTACCATCTCGCAATTTTTGTTCCTTCCGGATATTTTCTGCTGTAGGTGCCGTTCTTACCAAAACCACAGCCGCCTTCCGGATGAATAGGGCAATTTTCAAGTTTGGCGTCTTTCCAGGCTTCTCTCCGAACGTATTCCTCAGCGGATAAATCCGTGGCAAACCTCAGTTGCATGACAAAGCTCTTGCACCAAATAGAAATTAATGGGAGCATTTGGTCATGGTCAAAATCGGTCGAAATGCACCATGCCCTTGCGGCAGTGGTAAAAAGTATAAGAAATGCTGCTTGATGGCACAACCAGAGAAAAAACTCGTCAATAATACGGAATGAAAGGAATTACATGGATTCCTTATAAAAGGAATCTGGGGAATCAAAAGGAAGGAATCAAATCACACAACATAACCCACGTGGCAACATAACTTGACAATATAGCCAAAAACTAAATTCAATAAATTACTTAAATATCAAACATATATCACAGCGTATTCCGAAAGTGAAATTCAGATTTCGTTACGAAGCAGAATCACGCTGGCTCATTCAAATTTCCGTGACGAGCGACCAACAGGTCAACGCGTCCATACCCAGCATCCTTGGGAACTTCCAAACCCAGTCCCGTAATTAACCCGGCTCAAAACTTCGGCAGAACAAAAAGGGACCAAAACCTCCAAAGAATCCGCCACAAGGTCATCTTGTTTTTTCTTAATTGTTTTCTCCTGAAATCCACTTTTTCACATCCCAAATCAGGAGAACAAGATGGCCGAAAACCAATTCTACGCGCATTCCCGCGAGAATGAACCGCAATCCCAGTGGCACCTGCTTATCGATCACCTGAACCGAACCGCATCACTGGCCAGCCAGTTTGCAGCCCCATTCAAGGCATCAGCCTGGGCAAGGGCGGTAGGCCTGTGGCACGACATAGGCAAATACTCTTCCGAATACCAGGCCCGCCTCATGGCCCTGGCGCAAAGCCCGGAAGACCCTGCACCCAAAGTCGATCATTCAACGGCAGGCGCTCAGAGCGCTGTTTTACGGTTCGGAGACCCCGGGAAAATCCTGGCATACGCCATCGCGGGCCACCACAGCGGCATGCCCGACGGCAAATCCGCTGACGCATGCCTGGCCACTCGGTTGATAAAAACAGTCCCGGACTTTTCAGCCTGTCCCGGGGCGCTGCTGAAACAACAGCTGACGAAACTGCCCCTGTCTCTGGATATGAAGAAACCAAGGCGGTCCGCATTCCAGTTGTCGTTTTTTTCCCGCATGCTCTTTTCGTGCCTGGTGGACGCCGATTTCCTGGATACGGAAGCTTTCCTGCGCCCGGGCCAGGCGACATGGCGTGGTGGATACCCTGCACTTGGACAGCTTTCGCAAAGGCTGGATAACGCTCTTAACCGCCTTGCCGAAGACGCCGCCGACACGCCGATCAACCGGTACCGAAACGTGATCCAGAGGGAATGCCGACTTGCAGCAAACCTCTCTCCGGGAATGTTTTCCCTGACGGTTCCCACGGGCGGATCCAAAACGCTGTCTTCCCTGGCGTTTGCCATCGATCATGCACTCCGGTATGGCATGGCGCGCGTTATCTACGTAATCCCGTACACAAGCATCATCGAACAGAACGCTGACGTATTTCGAAGGGCACTCGGTAACAACGCGGTCCTTGAACATCACAGCAATTTTGACCCGCCGGACGGTGACCGCAAATCACGTCTCTCTTCAGAAAACTGGGATGCGCCTGTTGTGGTTACGACCAACGTTCAGTTCTTCGAGTCCCTGTTCCACAACCGGGCATCAAAATGCCGGAAGCTTCATAACATCACCAACAGCGTCGTGGTACTCGATGAAGCTCAGATGCTGCCGGCGCCACTGCTGCGACCCTGCATCGAAGCGCTGCGTGAGCTGACGGATTCCTACAGGGCAACAGTTGTTTTATGCACGGCGACCCAGCCAGCCCTGGGCAGCTCAGACACATTTGCAGACGGGCTGGACAATGTCCGCGAGATCATCCCAGATCCGGCGGCGCTTTACACGGCGTTCAAGCGGGTCAACGCAAAGGCCCTGGGGCGTATTTCCGATAATCGGCTGATTGAACGGCTGATCAGGCTCAAGCAGGTCTTGTGCATCGTCAATACAAGAAAACACGCGGGGGACATTTACCAGCGGTTAACAAAAGACAACGACAAAGGGTGTTTTCACCTCAGCGCCCTCATGTGCCCGGCGCATCGGAGTGTTGTGCTGGAAAAAATAAAACAGGCGCTTTCAAACCGTGAACCATGCCGGGTCATAAGCACTCAGTTAATTGAGGCGGGTGTCGACATCGACTTCCCGGTGGTGTTCAGATCGGCCGCGGGGATTGACTCCATTGCGCAGGCGGCGGGCAGGTGCAACCGGGAGGGAAGTATCACCGGCGGCGGCCGGCTGTTTGTCTTCGAACCCGAGGAAGGACTGCCGCCCGGGTATTTCAGACAGACCGCTCAGGTGGCCCGCGGCGTCATGCGACGATATCGGGACTTCCTTTCGATGGAAGCGGTAACGGCCTACTTCAGGGAGTATTACTGGATGAAAGGCGACCTGCTCGATGAATACGGGATACTTGACGACATCGCGGAGGGCGCCGCCACCGGCGATTTTCCATTCAAACGGGTGTGCCGGAAATTCAAAATCATCGAAGACAACACAGAGTCGCTCATTATCCCCTGGGACAGCACGGCTCGATCGATTATCCGGAATCTCCGGGAATCGGATATCCCCGGGATGTGGATGCGGAAGGCTCAGCGTTACACGGTTCAACTGGGCCCTAAAGCCTTTGGAAGCCTTCTAAGAGTGGGCGCCATTGACCAAATTCGGGAGCAGTTCAACGTGCTGGCCGATATGGCGTACTACCAAAACGACGTGGGTATCATCGCAGGAGAGCGTTAAATTCATTCCTTTTTTTTCTTATCTGTTTGCTTCTGAAATTTATGAAACCCAAAAAAGACATTTTGAAGACCGGCCAAATGAGAGGAGGGACCAGAAGATGATTTAAAGAGTGAAAATAGATATCCCGGGGTGCGGTTTGAAATGTGAATGCTCTGAGCGTTTAGCGCGTGTCGCTCCGATAATCTAGGTGCGGGCGGTTTGAAAACACGGGCATATGGCGGTCATCTGCATGTCATCCTTCGAGGATGAGGGTTGAAACCAGCTATGGTGCCACCAAACGCCATGTGGTGTGTATTACCACGCTCCGGGAAATCAAAAAAGGCCACGCAAATATCATGGAAAGAAGTTTAAAGGAGTAAACGGAAATGAAAGCGGACAGGCAATCCAAAAACAGCGTCAGGTTAAAGCTCAAGGGTGATTTCGCGTGCTTTACGCGCCCCGAAATGAAAGGGGAGCGGGTCAGCTATGACATCATCACGCCTTCAGCTGCCCGCGGCACCATGGAGGCGATATATTGGAATCCGGATATCCGGTGGGTGGTTGATCGGATACACGTTCTCAACCCGATCCGGTTTTTTAACATACGCCGCAACGAGCTCAAAAGCACGATATTTTATAAGCTCGTAAAGATCGCCAGAAACAACGGCAAAAGACCGGTGGAACGTTTTATCGAACAGGACCGGATACAGCGGGCGTCACTGATTTTGAGGGATGTCGCCTACGTCATCGATGCGCACTATGCGTTAAAGAATCGTCGAGCGAAAAAAGACGCTCTGCGACATCGGGAAATCTTCAACCGCCGCGTTCGGCGGGGCCAGTGCTTTCACCAGCCGTACCTGGGGTGCCGGGAATTTTCCGCGGTATTCGGCCCTGCCGATGAGATATCTGAGTCCTTTTCAAACATCACCGGTGAGCAGGACCTGGGCTGGGTTCTCCACGACCAGGACTACGAAAACGGCATGCAACCTGTTTTGTTTCACGCACGGATGGTTGACGGTGTCATTGACGTACCGCCGCTCACCATGAATGGAGCAACAATATGATTTTAAGTAAATTATGCGACTATTACGAAAGGATGTTGAACATCCCGACCTGGGGGTTTGCGGTACGGAAAGTCCATTTCGGGTTGCTTCTGGACCCATCGGGTAAGCTCCTCGATGTTCTGGATCTGCGATCACCACAGACCGGTACCATTCGGCCTGCCGGAATGGTCGTTCCGGAATCGGTTCAAAGATCATGCACGCCTTCCCCAAACTTCATGTGCGACCACGCGGAATATGTGCTCGGTGATGACGGGAACAATCCCGCGCGGGCACTTGAAAGATTTGAGACTTTTAAGCAGCTGCATCACAGAATCGGCGATGTCATAGTCGACCCGGGCATGAAAGCCGTTTTGCGATTCCTTGACACATGGCATCCATCCGGTGCGCTTCAACTGCCATATCATGACGAAATGAGCGGGGGTGGAAACCTTGTTTTCAAGCTCGATGGCGACCTCATTTATGTCCATGATCATTCCGCCGTCAAAGCTGCCTGGCTGAAATATTACAGCCGCCCGAAACCGGGGATAATTTCAACATGTCTAATTTCGGGTCGCAACCAGCCCATTGCGAGGCTGCACCCGAAAATCAAAGGTGTTTATGGTGCACAGGCGACTGGCGGATCACTCGTTTCGTTTGAACCGCACTCGTTCCGGTTCTTCATGAAAACCAAGGGATACAATGCGCCCATCGGGGAGAGTGCTGCATTCAAATACGCCACCGCCTTGAATCACCTTCTTCGGATTGACAGCAAGCAAAAAACACGCATTGGCGATACGACGATTGTTTTCTGGACCGAGCGGGACACGCCATTTGAAGGTTTCATGGGGCTGGTCTTTTACAACCCAAATGGTGAATCGGCCGAGCTTCAGAATTTCCTTCGCTCTGCCCGCGATGGAAAACATTACCCAGATATGGATTTGCGGAACATGGCTTTCTACATCCTTGGCCTGGCCTCAAGCGCAGGGCGGATTTCAGTCCGGTTGTGGCTCATGAGCACCGTCCAGGAGATGGCTGGAAAACTGGGGCAGCATTTCAGGGACCTTTTGATTGTGCGGAACCCCGACTTTGATCCGGAATTTCCAGGGATCGCGCAATTGCTCCGGGCCGTCGCCCCGGCGGGGAAATCGGAAAAGATTCCGCCGCCGCTTATAGGTGCCCTGGCCCGATCCGTACTGAGTGGTGGCGCTTATCCGCGGATGCTCCTGGCCCTGATTCTGCTCCGCTTTCGCTCAGACAGGAAATCCTCAGGGAACATGGACTATTTAAGGGCTGCCATGGTGAAGGCGTTTTTAAGCCGCCAATACAGAATAACAAACCAGACAAAGGAGATGAAAATGTCACTTGATAAAGGCAACACAAATACCGCGTATCAATTGGGCAGGCTTTTTGCGGCCCTGGAAAAAGTGCAAAGGGATGCTCTCGGCAAGACCAGCGCTACAATCCGGGACCGGTTCTTCGGTTCCGCCATGCTCACGCCGTGTTCCGCTTTTCCTCAGTTGCTGCGGTTGTCGCAGCACCACATCAGCAAATCGCGTTTTGGCGTGCAGAGCGACCGAATGATTGAAGAGATAACCGGGGGCATGAATAGTTTTCCAAAACACCTGAACCTGGAGGATCAAGGGATGTTCGTTATCGGCTATTACCACCAGCGCCGCGCGTTCTTCGACAGCGGCCCGGGTGACGAACCGGAGCAACCCCAGGAATAAAAATCAGAAAATTTTGGTTGTTTCAGGGTGTGAGGATTGAAACTCAATTATCTGTTCGTGTGCCTTTTTAACCTAAACGTCCGTGAACGGCCTCGGCATTCGCTAAAAATGAGCCCGGCCGGGACACACCCGATACAATCAGACATGGATCAGAGAATTATCTAAACACAGCAAGCAACCCGGCAAACAAAGGAGAGCGTAATGACCAAACCGATCAAAAACAGATATGAATTCACGTTGATATTCGATGTTGAAAACGGCAACCCCAACGGCGACCCTGACAACGGCAACATGCCCAGGATCGACCCGGAGACCAGCCACGGGCTCGTCACGGATGTATGCATCAAACGAAAGATCAGAAACTACGTTGAGATAGTAAAAAGCAATACCCCACCATATGAAATCTATGTGAAAGAGAAGGCCATCCTGAACCGGCAGCATGAGCGGGCGTACATCAACAACCCGGATGTCGGAAAACCGGTTTCGAGGAAATTGCCGGCCAAAGAAGCGGATGCCATAAAAATCCGGGACTGGATGTGCGCCAATTTTTTCGATGTTCGAACCTTTGGTGCCGTGATGGCCACGGAGATCAATGCGGGCCAGGCCCGAGGGCCGGTGCAGCTGAATTTTGCCCGGTCCACAGAGCCCATCGTTCCGATGGAAGTTACCATCACCCGGATGGCGGTGACCACTGAAAAGGAAGCTGAAAAGCAGGCCGGTGGCAACCGTACCATGGGCAAGAAATATATCGTGCCGTATGCGCTTTATCGCCTGGACGGATATGTTTCCGCATGTCTGGCGGAAAAGACGGGTTTTAACGACGACGATCTGGAACTGCTGTGGCAGGCGATGATGAACATGTTCGATCACGACCACTCATCAGTTCGTGGAAAAATGAACACCCGAAAACTGGTGGTATTCAGGCACGCATCAAAACTTGGAAACGCCCCGGCGCACGTGTTGTTTGATTTGCTTAACGTTGTACGTCGGGCCGATGATTCATCTCCTGCCAGGGCGATTATCGACTACAAGATCAGCGTTGATCATGAAAGGGCGCCGGCGGGCGTTGACGTGATCGAGATGATGTAGGTGTCTGCCGATTTGTCAGCGGCATGAATTCAAATTTTCCGTGGTTGCTGAAAGAAAGAACCACTACAGATGGAGTTTCTCCAGAAGGGATTGACCCATGATCAGAAAAAACGATTTACAGGATGCGTTTGTTGCCGGAGTAGAGACAAAGCTCATACCTTTGGGCTGGGGCGCCCAGAAAAGAGTTTCCAAAGCGGCCGGGATAACGCCCGGCTATTTCAACGACATTTTGAAAAAGCGGAAAAGGGCCACCGAAGATACCCGGCGAAAGATTGCCCGGGCCCTTGATGTCACCTACGAAGAACTTCTGAAGTCCGGTCAAAGGCTGATTGAAGGCCCTTCATCACCGGTCACGAAAAAGTGCCTTGAGCATAAGGAATTCAGCCAAGAGAGGGCCTGCTGCATATACCAGCATGCCGCAAGCGAGGTCGGCATTGTCGATTCGCCGTTCTTCATGGCCGCTTCACTGGCAAGGATCAGGCCGCCGGGATGGGTGGATTATTTGAGCAGGGAAATAGGGGACAGCGCCCTGTACGAAATTGCACGAAAAGAGATGGACAAATTGAGAGAGCAGATTCTTCAGGATGAAAATCGGAAGCGAGCGGTTTTATGACCGACGGCTTTTCGACAATAAATGAATTTCAAAGCTCAGAATCCAAAAATTGAATATTAGAATGAAGGAGTAAACACATGACCAATAACAAAATCAGGGAATTCAGGAATGACACGGGGCTCACCCAGCAGGATCTGGCGGAGAAGGTCGGTTGCACAAAGCAGTACATACAGCGAATTGAAGGTGAACACGAAGCTGTCAAGATCGATATCGCCTTTGAAATCTGCAGCGTTTTGGAGGCCGGTTTTGTGGATGTTTTTCCTGAAACAAGCGAAATAATCGAAAAAGCCATGGAAAGGAGCTCATTTCAAGCGGATGTATCGCAAGGGAATAACGAAACCGAAAAAATGAAGGAATTTTCCCTACACCTGTTTGAAGATTCCGACCTCAGGGAAGGAATGGAAAAGGCAGGGATCGATATGTTTATCGGGCAGCATTCCTTGAACTACGACTTGCGCGGTGGTGCGACCGGGAACCTCCAAATCACCACTCAGGAAAGAGACAGGCTTTTACGTTTCATTCAATGGGAAGGCAGGACAGCGCCCTTTATGTCATTTTATTCTGGGGCTTGGCAGATCCTGATAAATTTAGACCATCTCCTTTTTGGGCACTTCCTTTTTGACGTCCACAAAAGATCGGATATTCGGGCTGAAAAGGCTCGTAATGTAGAAATCTTTTTCGCCGACAGAGCTGAACCTCAAGGCCTCAGCGTTGAAGAAGACGAAATTGATCCTAAAACCCATGAATCGGCTGACCAGATAAGCTATCTCATCACCATCGCTGAAAACATTGATGAAGAAGATGAATTTTTTTTCATCGAAGATGAAGACGGTGAAACGGCGGTTTTTCGAATAGAAGATGTGGCAATGGTAAAGATTCCATTGTGGACTTTCAATTATGATCTGGAGCCACCTGATAATGATTAGCTCTTTTTGTTGCACGATTCTTCATTTTCGACATCAGAACCATAAAACAGATGACAAATCCATGCTCACATGGGCACTATCTGCAAAACTCTGGTCGATTGCTCATCGGTTGATTAGGGCTCCCATGCACTATTCCTCCCCTTCGGTCTCATCTCTATATTCGTTTGAAATATCAAAAGAGATTGAATAGCGCGCCGGTTTTTCTCGTACCTGGAGCTTCTCATGTATGAATCTTCTGTTTTCCAGATACTGAGAGACTGCTTCTTCCAGCAGCGACTGGATAGAGATGCCTTCGGCAGCAGAAATGAGCTTCAAACTCTTAAAGAGGTCTTTCCGCATTTTCGATGCGAATGGTTGGTATTGGCTTGGCATATTAACATCCTCTCATTTGAGCTTTGAAAATATCTATCAAAAAATACTCTATTTTTCAAGCAATTTCCCTTGACATTTAAACAAGAATAATAGTAAACTATTTCTCTTGTTTAATATCTTGTTATATCGTGAAAGCGCAGGTAATCACGCCTAATCTTCTGGAGCGTGTGAATAGCAGTGCCAAATAAAATGCAGGGATCCTAAAAATTTGACCGGTTAGGCGTCTCGAATTTGGCACAATTACCTTCCCGTGACAGTAAAAATGCCAACCCTTATTTAATTTTTTGGAGAACAACAATGGGTGTAAATGTTAGAGAGCGAAAAAAGGGCAGTAGAGAATGGTGGATTTTCATTGAGCATCAAGGTAACCGGAAAGCCAAAAAAATTGGAAACAACAAGAAACTAGCCAATGAAGTAGCACGAAAGATTGAAGCAAAGCTGGTTCTTGGAGATCTAGACCTTGGAAAGGAAAAATCAAAGACACCCACATTTAAGGAGTATTCGGAAAAATATCTGGCATATATACAGATGAACAGGCGTTTCTCTACACATGAACGGTATGCACAGGTTTTGCGGGATCACATAAACCCCGTGTTTGGGAAGAAACCCCTTGATGAAATAACCCGTGGGGACGTGCGCAACTTCATCGTTAAACAATCAAAGAAATATACACCATTTATCTTCCGGGACATCATGAGCGGGGTTTTCAATTACGCCATTGATGACGAGGTGGTAAAGGTCAACCCGGTCTCAGGAATCACTAAACGAATGCAAATCAAAAGGGATAGATCCAAAGATGTGGACCCATTGAACGAAATGGATATGGGTCTTTTACTGGATACATGCCAGGAACATTTCAAAGAATACTATCCTTTTTTCTTCATGGCAGCACGCACAGGAATGCGTTTAGGGGAACTATTGGCGGTCAGATGGGGGGACTTGGACTTTTCTCACAAAATAATTATTGACGGCGCTGCCCATGATAGGCCGTTTATTTGGGTAAAAAGATCATACCGCAGGGGCCAGTTCAACAGACCCAAAAACGGGAAGACCAGAAAAGTGGATATGTCAACCGAATTGAAAGCCGTTCTGAAGGACCACATAGCGAATGAAAAGACGCTGGCCATGAGAAGGGGTTTAGGGAAAATTCCCGAACTGATATTTCACAGGAATAGCAAAGTTATTGAGCAAAACTATATCCGCAGGGTTTTCAAACGGATTTTGGCAAAAGCCGGACTAAGAGACAATAAGCCGCATGTTCTACGACATTCTTTTGCAACTCAACTGCTAAGTGCCGGGGAAAGCCCGGTCTATGTCAAAGAAATGCTTGGCCATTCATCTATTCAAATCACGGTGGACATCTACGGAAAATGGATTCAGACAGAAAGAAGCGTTGGTGTAAATCGCTTAGACCAGGCATTAAAACCCCGCAACAATCCGCAACCTATCCGCAACCAGGAAAAACTAAGGGCCGTAACCATCTAAGGTTACGACCCTTTTTGTTAGTTGGTGCCGAAGGCGGGACTTGAACCCGCACGGGCGTTGCCCACTACCCCCTCAAGATAGCGTGTCTACCAGGTTCCACCACTTCGGCACAATTAATCCGACTACTTCGTATTTTGCGTACTGCCGGTCGCCGGCGGTGCCGCAGCAGGGGCTTCGGAAGTCTGTTCCACCGGTTGGACATTTTGCATGATGGAAGTATTGGTTCCCCTTCCAATGAAAATGGAAAGCCCCAGTGAAGTCAGCATAAAGACCACCGCAACACCGGTGGTCACTTTATGCAACAAAGAGGTGGCACCGGTACTACCGAAAACCGTCTGGCTTGATCCACCGAAAGCAGCGCCCATTCCAGCACCTTTTCCCTTCTGAAGCAAAACGATCAAAATAAGCGCCACACATACGCAGACATGCAATACAATCAAAACGGGGAACATCCAAATTCCTCTTTCTCAAAAAAATTAATAGTCACAAAAATGAATAATCGCCAAGATATAATTCATTACATTTATTTTTGCAACAAAAAATTTTGGTTACTATATTTCCCGATAGCGAATAAGCGGAACAAAAGAATCTCCTTTGAGACTGGCACCCCCTACCAAAGCGCCATCGATATCCGGCTCCGCCATAAGCGCCTTAACATTATCGGGTTTTACGCTTCCACCATAGAGTATCCTGACCTGGGCGGCGGTTCCCGTATTAAAAGTCTTTTCGATCCATAGACGAATAAACTGATGCACTTCTTCAGCCTGTTGTGGCGTAGCGGTCTTCCCGGTTCCGATAGCCCACACCGGTTCATAAGCCAGAATGGTGGAGGTCGGCATCATCTGATCCGCGATGCAATTATCCAGAGACAAATCCAACTGCTCTTTGATGACCTCAAATGTTCTTTCGGCTTCTCTTTCTTCAAGGGTTTCCCCCACGCAGACAACGGGGATCAGCCCCAGAAAAGAGGCCGCTTTGACCTTAAGATTCACTATTTCACTGGTTTCACCAAAAAGGGTTCGCCTTTCCGAGTGACCCAGGATGACATGGGTGCAACCCGCCTGCTGAAGCATCCGTCCCGAAATTTCTCCAGTGTACGCCCCGCTCATTTCCCAATGCATATTCTGTGCAGCAAGGAAAATTTTTGACGCGCCAATGGCGGCTCGGACAGAAGCAAGGTGTGTAAACGGCGGGGCCACCAGGACCTCAACGTCCGATACATTCCCCATCCCTGAACCAATGGCCTCGGTAAGCGCCACAGCTTGATCAAGGCTCAGGTTCATCTTCCAGTTCCCGGCAATCATAGGGGTTCTTTCAAACATTTTTAAACATCCTTCCCTGTATTTTAACAGCCCGCCATGTATACCGCCAGATCAATCATCCGGTTGGAATATCCGAACTCGTTATCGTACCAGGACAAAATTTTCAGCATGTCCCCGATTACCATGGTGGAAAGTCCATCCACGGTCGATGATACCGCGGCGCCATTAAAATCGATGGAGACCAGCGGTTCATTGGAGAAGGCAAGAATCCCTTTCAGAGCACTTTTGGAAGCCGCTTCCATGGCCTCATTGACCTCCACGGCGGTCGTGGTTTTGGTCAACTGAACCACGAGATCGACGACCGATACATTGGGTGTGGGAACCCGGATAGCCATGCCATTCAATTTACCTTCCAGTTGGGGCAAAACAAGGGCAACCGCTTTTGCCGCGCCGGTTGTGGTGGGTATCATGGAAAGCCCCGCAGCCCTTGCCCGCCTCAGATCTTTATGGGGGAAATCAAGCAATCTTTGATCACCGGTATACGCATGTGTGGTGGTCATCAAGCCCTTTTCAATGCCGAAATGGTCCAGCAAAACCTTGCACACCGGGGCCAGGCAGTTTGTGGTGCAGGATGCATTGGATACGATATGGTGAGCGCCCGCATCATATTCCTGTTCGTTGACGCCCATCACCACGGTGATGTCCGGGGATTTGGCCGGTGCAGAAATAATGACTTTTTCGGCCCCCGCGTCCAAATGCCGGGAAGCACTTTCTCGATCCCTGAAAAGCCCCGTACATTCGAAAACCGTTTGAACCCCCAATTCGCCCCATGGCAATTTGGAAGGATCCTTCTCAGAATAGATCTCAATCTCTTTTCCATTGATGACCAGTGAACGCTCTTTACTTGAGATATCTTCCCTAAAAGCGCCGTGAACCGAATCGTATTTCAACAAATGCGCCAGGGTCGCCGTGTCCGTCAGATCATTAATGGCAACCAGTTCGATATTGGGATTGCCAAAACCGGCCCTGAAAACCATTCTTCCAATGCGTCCAAAACCGTTGATAGCCACCTTTAAAGCCATTCTTCCCCTCCTTTAATTTAGTATAACGCACAAATATTAATGATTCAAAAAATTTAATCCGACTTCAAAAGCTTTCCAGCCAGTGCAATACTGCGCTTTCCGGCCTGTTCAGCCCTCTCGCCCAATTCACTAAGAGACAAACGGTCCCGATCCTTGGCGACGGCCATCACCATGGGCAGATTCACCCCGGTCAAAACCTCCAGCATTTCGTCCTCCAAAAATGAAAGGCTCAGGTTCGACGGCGTACCGCCAAACATATCCGTCAAAACAAGAACGCCCTGCCCCTTATTGAGGGATTTTATCTTGTCCGATATTTCTTTAAGAACTTCATTGCTTTCAGTTGTCTGAGTAACGGCAATGGCGTCAACCGCCTCCAGTTTTCCAACAATAAGCTCCGCGGCGTTTAGAAATTCCCGTCCCAGGTTACAATGTGAAATAATCAATAATCCTACCATGGTTATGTTAAACCTTCATCCGTTAAAAGGGGCTCAGGCATCTCCATCTGTTTGAATAATGGTTTCGTAAATCTCTTCTCGAGTTCCAACCTGCATTAAGGCTTTTCTGAAAGTGCTGCTTTTCAAAATCCTGGCAATCTTGGTCAAAACCTGAAGGTGAACACCGGATGAGTTCTCAGGGGCTAGAAGAAGAAAAAAAAGATAAGCCGGCTGACCATCCATTGAATCGAAATCGAGCCCCTT
>JGI11705J14877_10000736_pt1 | contig 19988 bp, 24 predicted proteins | sample Etolaghawater15m_FD_14877 | JGI IMG/M metagenome (IMG submission 14877)
TCTCAAACATCCCTTAGTCCCCTCTTTCGAAGTCCCTATCAAGCTTAAACATTAAGTCTCTGTGTTTGTGGATGGGAATTATAGGAGGAAGTTGCTTAGAATAAGCTTAATATTTGAGAGGAATTTTTTTAGTCTAATCTCAGTACACTAAAAACTACAATTTCAGGTTTTATAAATCAAATTATTTTAAAGTCAATTACTCTGTAATACAAAATTTTATATTATGTTTTTTCATTAAAAATACTTGTAACTTTTCTTTTTAAATATTAATTTTTAATAAATCTACGAAGGGAAAAAATCTCATAAGTCCAGAAAACTTATTTATTCGTTTCATCTAGACACTTATGAGAGTTTAATGCTATTATTTACTGAAGCTTTCGTATTTATATTTCATCATGGCAGTATCACTTAGATTGCCCCACTCTTTCATAGATGCATCATAAAGCTTTACATCTTTATATCCCAAAACACCACTAAGAACAAAGTAGTTGTATGATGTTTCAAGTCCACCTGTACAGTACACTAAAACCTCTTTGTTTTTCTCAAGATTATATCCATCTTTGAAGAGTGCATTAAGCTTTGCTTTATCTTTAAGCATAAACTCACTATCTACTGAGTAGTTCCAAGAGTAGCTCATAGCTCCCTTGATGTGTCCATCTCTGTTGACTCCTTTTGTAGCAGTAATACCAAGATACTTATCGCTTGGTCTTGCATCTATCATCGGAATTTTTCCAATATTTTTAACTACATACTCTTTTGAAGCTAATATTTTTGGATTGATTTTAGCACTAAATGTACTTACTTTTACACTATTTTTTTCTTGTGAAAATTCAGCATTTGCTCTTTTCCAAGCCTGTTTTCCACCATCAAGAAGTGCGACATTTTCAATACCAACATAATTAAGTGCCCAAAAAATATAACTTGTTTTTAGAAAATCTTTAGGTGTTTGGATATCTGCATAGATAACTACTTCTGTTTTTTCATATATATTGTGAGAACGGATCTCTTGCTCGATTGCTTCTATATCTTTAAGAACTGTAAAAGTATCTTTATTATGACGCCAATTATCTATTGTTGTGTGTGTTGCATTTGGAATATGCCCTAGATCATAGCTATCTTTGTGAGAAACTTCTATTATTCGTAGATTTTCATTTTTGAGATTTTTTTGTAACCACTCTACGCTTACTATTGGCTCGATTGCAAACGCAGCTGCTGCCATAAGCAAAGAAAGAACTATTTTTTTCATATTTAAACCTTTAATTAATTTTTCAAAATTATACAACTCCATTCTTTAAAATAAATTATATCAAATAATAATAATTTTCTTTTAATTTATTTTATATTTTTAATATTTCATGACACAATCAGTCGTTAGTAAGAGTTATTTTTGAGTAGGTGTATTATACAAATGAATGCTTTGAGGTGTTTAAATGTCTGCTACTCTAAAATTTATCTAATTTTTGAAGCTATTTTAAATTTTTAATAGTGCACATACAGTGTGGCTATTTTTTTAAAAATTATTTTTATTGATTTTAAAGTTGAGGGAGACGTAAAGAGGAGAGACTTAGAAGATTATTTTCTTCTAAGTTCTTTAATACGAGCTTTTTTACCTGCAAGGTCACGAAGATAAAATAGTTTAGCACGACGAACACGACCGCGACGAATAACTTTAATCTCTTCAATTGAATCAGAGTAAACAGGGAAGATTCTTTCGATACCAACACCATTAGCTCCAATTTTACGTACTGTTATAGTTTCACCAGTACCTTGACCACGTTTTGCAATACATACACCTTCATATGCTTGTATACGAGATTTGTCACCCTCTTTAATTGTTACTGCTAAACGCAGAGTATCACCAGCACGAAAAACTGGAATGGTTTTCTCAGATGTTTGTGCTTTTTCAAAATTTTCTATGTACTTATTTCTCATAAGGTATCCTTGTTCTATGCTTTAAAAGCTGCTCTGGTCTGAAAAATTTAGTCTTACATTCAGACAGCGCTATTTTTAGTGTGCGAATTCTACTATGATTTCCCTTTAAGTATTCTGATGGAACGCAATTCCCTTCATAATTCTTAGGTTTAGAAAAAGATGGTGCTTCAAGAAGTTGCGTTTCAAAGCTCTCTATTGATAAAGAATCACTATTTCCTAAAACATCATCTATATTTCTACTAATAGCATCACATATTACCAAAGAAGCTAATTCGCCACCTGTTAATATATAATCACCTATAGAAAAAACTTCATCTGCGTATTTTTCTATAACTCTCTCATCAATCCCCTCATATCTTCCACTAACAAGAGCTACATGGGATTTTTTTGCTAATCTTTTTGCATCATTTTGATGAAATGGTTTTGCAACTGGAGTCATAAAAACAATATGAACATCTTTGTCACTGTTTCTCAACTCATCTAAACAATCATAAAGTGGCTGAGGGTTCATTACCATTCCAGCTCCGCCACCGACTGCAGTATCGTCAACTTTTGAATGCTTATTGTTGCTAAAATCTCTAGGATTTAAATATTCTATCTCTAAAATACCATTAGATACAGCACGCTTAAGGATTGAGTCTTGAAAATAACCTTCTATAAGGTTAGAAAAGAGTGTTACAAAAGTAAATTTCATTATGAAGCTTCTAAGATATCCATAGCACCATTCACTGTAATGATTTTTTTATCTATATCAATACTTACTTTAAATGGAGTGATATAAGGAATTAAAAAACTTTTTGCAAAACCTTTTTTCACTAATGCTTCATCGGTAATTACACTTAAGTAATCATGCACAGTGAAACGTTCCACTTCGTTCACTACACCCAATAGTTTTCCGTCTTCAACAACTTGGCAATCTTCAATATCAAACCAGAAATTCTCACCCTCTTCTAGATGGCAATTTTTTCTCGTTTGCTCATAAGTAGTGTAAAGTTTAGTATTAGTGAACTTTTTACAATCTTCTGGATTAAATAAACCATTAATTTTTACAAGTCCTCTTTCTAAATCTACATTAGTTAAAGTTATTTTGTCTTTTTTATTGATTAAAAAGTTTGAGTTATTTTTGAATTGTTCGGGGAAATCACACTTAATGTGAAATTTCATATCGCCTTGAATACCGACAGTTTTGCCGATAGTTGCGATATGAAGAAGTTGTTCTCTATACTGGTTCGACATTTATACGGTAGCTCACGCCATCTTTAGCTTTACAACCAGAAATAACAGTTTTAATAGCACCTATCATCTTACCGCTTTTTCCAATAAGCTTTCCAATGTCAGCTTGATTAGCGTAGAGAACTATCTCAGTTATTTCGTCGCCTTCTTGTACTTCAACTCTTATATCATCAGGATTTGATGCGATAAGTCTTGCAAATTGTGCGACAAAATCAGCTATCATGATTAACGACCAGTAATCTTTTTAACACGGCTACTCATTTGAGCACCAACACTTAACCAGTAGTCAAGTCTTTCATTGTCAACTACTAAAGTTTTTTCAGCTACCATTGGGTTATAATGCCCTATTAATTCAATCCAACCGCCATCTCTGCGTTTACGACTATCTGTTACCGCGATTCTATAAAATGGTTGTTTTTTTCTTCCCATACGAGTAAGTCTAATTACTGTCATTGTGTTTCCTTAAGGTTTAAAATAATTTTGTGGGGTTATTTGCAGAATAAAAATAGTCTAAGTAGTTTTATTGTGCCTCTTACCGCCTTTTGGCGTCTTATATTTTGCAAAAACAAAATACCTTCTAATCACAGAGGGATTATTTCAGAAGTTAAACGATGGCGAAACTATACCAAAATTTTTCCAAAAAGTAAATAACAAACAATAAAATCTAAAGAGTAATGTAGCTACAAGGGCTAAAAGAGGAAGGATGCTTCTAGTATCTGAGGAAAATAGCAAGGCCATAAATGCATTGCTATTTTTAGCGAGGAATTCCTCCAGGACCGCCCATTTGACCCATCATAGCTTGTAAATCTTTCATACCTTTTGGCCCTGAGAATTTTTTGGCCATTTTTCCTGCGTTTTTGAACTGTTTAATCATACGGTTAATCTCAACCTGAGTAAGGCCACAGCCAATTGCAATTCTCTGTTTACGAGAGTTATTTAACAATTCCGGATTTTCTCTCTCTTTTTTAGTCATTGAAGATACCATAGATTTAATATTTTTCAGTTCACCTGAGTTTTCAAAATCAAAATCTTTAATAGCTTTTGACATATTTCCCATGCCCGGAATCATACCCATGATAGAGCTCATACTACCCATTTTTTTCATTGATTCCATCTGCTCTAAAAAGTCATTGAAATTAAATTTACCTTTTTGAATCTTTTTAGTTAAATGCTTAGCCTGTTTTTCATCTATCATTGAAGCTGTTTTTTCAGCAAGACCTTCAATATCTCCATAACCCATAAGACGATTGACAACACGCTCTGGTAAAAATACTTCTAAATCTTGCATTTTTTCACCACTACCAATAAAACGCAGTGGAACTTGAACTTGAGAAGATAAACCAAGAGCTACACCACCCTTAGAGTCACCATCATATTTAGAAAGAATTACTCCGTCTATTCCGATTTGCTCTTTAAACGCAGTCGCTGTTTTAATAGCATCTTGGCCCGTAAGAGAATCTGCTACATAAAAAATTTCATTAGGATTTGCAGCTTTTTTAACGGCTTCAAGTTCACTCATAAGTTCTTCATCAATAGCTAAACGACCAGCTGTATCTATTAAGACAACATCATAAATGCCTTGTTTAGCTTTTTCAAGCGCTGATTTTACAACTGATACAGGACTTTTTGTACTCTCATCTTCATATAGCTCTACTTCTATTTGAGTAGTTATTTGACGTAGTTGCTCTACTGCTGCTAAGCGCTGTAAATCGGCTGCAACTATAAGAACTTTTTTTTGCTTATTTTTTAAATAATTTGCTAACTTACCAGTTGTTGTAGTTTTACCTGAACCTTGAAGTCCCGTCATTAAAATTACAGTTGGAGGATTTGGAGCAAAGGTAAAACCTCTGTTGCCCCCAATTTCTAGAAGCTCATGAAGAGTATCTCTCAGGGCTGCAAGAAACTGATCTTTACCAATTCCTTTTTCTTTAGTTTTTAGCTCAACCTTGTCTATTAAATCCTTAACAACCTTATGGTTAACATCTGCTTTTAAAAGATTTTTCTTCAGCTCAGTAAGTGCTTTAGTGAGAGCCTTCGTGTCATCGTGAAAACGAATTTTTTTAATGGCGTTTGTAAACGAATCTGTTAAAGTATCAAACATTATATTCCCTTAAATTTTATATATAAAGTTGTGAATTGTATCAAAACACGGCTTTTTAATTATTGAAAGTCTTTGAACATTTTAGGCTCTGGAGCATTAAATTCCATACCTAAGAGTCTCACTTTATAAGCGTGCAACATTACACGTTTTGCACGACGTCCACCATACTGCTCATCTCCAACTATTGGATGGTCAATATAACGCAAATGTGTACGAATCTGATGCGTGCGTCCATGATGAATAACACACTTCACTTTCGTCTTATTTGCACTTACTATATCTGGAAAAAACTCTGTTCTTGCAGGCTTTCCTTTAGCTGAAACATTTGAGTAGGCTTTATTATTTTTCTTTTGTGTTAAAATCGGTTTATCAACTTCTATTGGCTCACTTATTATGCCCTCAACCCAAGCTATATACTCTTTATATACATTATCTTTTCTAAACTCTTCTATCGCTTTTTGACGAACTCTTCATTTTTTACAAGCATTAGCACACCACTTGTTTCACGGTCAAGCCTATGGAGTAAAACTGCTGGTTTAAATTGACGTTCTATCTCATCTGAATTTACATAAGCTGGTTTATCAACAACCACTATATCATCATTTTCAAAAATAGGTCTTGCTTTTTCTATCTTGATAGTTCTAAACATAGTCTTTGCATCTATGTCTCCACGAGCTATCATAACTTTTTTATTTCCAACATATACTAAGCCTCTATCTATCATAGACTTTGCTTGAGAGTTCGATATTCCCTCTTGAGTTGCTAATATTTTATATGCTTTTTCTGTCGCCATTTTAGGCTCCTTATTCTTTTAATATTCTCTTTATAATTGGTTCTAGGTTAATACTCGCTTCAACTATAGAACTTGAAAAATCTTTACTTGCCATTAATGCTTTATATATTTCACCTGACTCTACATACTGCACATTACGCACATATTTAAAAAGCTCTTTTTGATGAAAGAAGTGCTTTCCTGTAATTATTTTACATCCAAAATGAGCTGGCTCGAGTGGATTATGTCCACCAATATCATCTCTAAATGCACCACCCAAAATAGCGATATCACTTATTGCATAAATATTGTTTAACTCACCCATTGCATCCACAAGGACTAAATCAGTAGCGAACTCAGTATTTTGTGAAAATTTTGAAAAAGTCATTGAGTTTTTTTGTGCATAGCTACTCATAAGGTGGCAAACATCACTAAAGCGCTCAGGATGCCTTGGAACTACAATCAGTTTAGCATCACTAAAATGTTTTTTATACTCTATAAAAGATTTTAAGACAAATTCTTCTTCACTTGGATGCGTACTACCCGCTACAATAACCTCACACTCTGGTTTTTTATAATCTTTAGTTTTTTTAATCTCTCCAGCCAACTTAATGTTGCCGATTACTTCTATATGCGTTGCACCAAGAGCAAGAAAACGATTTTTATCAGCCTCGCTTTGAGCATATATCATCTCGACTTTTTCTAACATTCTTTTGTAAAACCAAGCAAATTTAAGATACTTTTGAGCACTTTTTTCAGATATTCTTGCGTTTAATAAAACAACTTTAGTTCCGCAACTAGCAGCAGATATAAAAAGCATATACCAAAATTCAGCCTCTAAAACGACTAGTAATTTCTGTTTTTTTATCCAAAAAGGCAAAAACATCTCATAAGGGAGATATCTAACCTCTGCATGATACTTTTTAGCCTCTGCTTGTCCCGTATGTGTTACTGTCGTTATCTTTATATCTTTATCTTTTAAAAGCTCTATGATTGGCTTGAGAGCTCTAGCTTCACCTAGAGAACAGACATGAAACCAAATTCCATTACCTTTGTCAAATTTTCTGTTATTAAAAAGAAAAAAACGCGCAGGAATTGATTGTCTGTATTTTGATTTAAAAGAGAGAGCTATTATAAGCGGCAGAGCTAAAATATATAGCACTACGCTCAAAATATAGTAAAAAAAAGTAAATGGCGACAAAGCCCTATTCTTCGTCAGCTTTCAAATAAAGTATGCGACCACAATGTGGACATGTTGTAATTTCTTCAGCTTTTATAACGTCAGCATAAATTTTATCACTTATTACCATGTGACAGCCCATACAAGCCTGTTCTTCCACAGGTGCTACTGTTGTATTTTTAGCCCAACGACGAATTTTTTGATAAAACGCTAAACCTTTTTGATTAACAGCTCCTAAAAGTTTCTCTTTTGCAACAAATACTTCTTGTCTCTCTTTGTTAATAGTTTCTAACTTTGCATCAACATCCGCTTTTACACTCCCTAAGTTTGAAGTCAATTCTTCAAGTGATACTTTTGCAGCACCAATTTGTTCTTTTTTAGATGCAATAATTCTCTCAAGTCTTTCGATCTCTTCATTTGCAAAAGTCACTTGTTCTTTAGCAATCTCTTCTTCAAGTTGGAGTGATTTCATTTCACGTTCAGTCTTGACTTCATTATTTTTTCTAGAGTTATCTTCTAGTTTTTGTGAAAGTTCAGCAAGGTGAAGTTCATTTTTTACTTTTTTTAACTCTTCGTCTTTAATTTCGTTACTTAAATTCTCAATATCCGACTCAATACTCTGCGTTTTTGCAAGAGCTGCTTCATAATTGTAATTTGCTTCTTCGATTTGAGGCTCAAATGCATCAATTTCTTTGTCTACTTGAGCTAAGTCTATTAACTGTTTAAGGTGCGTATTCATTGGACTCCTTTAGGATTTTACATAATGGTATTTTTCTAATAAAATCTACTAAATATATGTAAATGGGTTTTGTGATGATGCAATTATAACTTCTAAACCTAAATTTTTCAAATGCTTTTGTAAAATTTGTGCAAAATATTGCTCACTTTCATAATGTCCTATGTCAATTAATGAAAGATTTATGCTTTTTGCTTCCATGGCGTCATGATATTTTACATCTCCGGTCAAGAAACAATCTGCTTTTATACTTCTCATAAGTGAACAACCAGAACCTGTAGTAAGAGCAACTGTTTTCACCCAATTCATACTCTTAACACATCTTGTGTGAGGTAATCCAAACGCAGTTGAAACTCTTGCAGCAAAACTCTCAAAATCTTCATCAACTTCTAAATAAGCCACAAATCCATCTTTTTTTACGATTTGGAGTCCAAGTACTTCAGTTGCTACATAATCATTTAGATGTGTTTGATCAAAATTTGTATGCATTGCTATATTTGAAATATTTTTTCGTATCATTTTTTGAATTAAATTTGCCGGATATTTACTAAATTCCAACTGTTTTAATCCTCCAAAAATAATTGGATGATGGGTTATTAAAAGTGTGTTTTCATCAAGTGAATTTATAAGAGCCTCATCAACATCTATACTGAGTGCAATTTTAGAGATATCTTGTGAGAAATCACCAACTAAAAGACCTGAGTTATCCCAAGTCTCTTGTAGTTCAAAAGAAGAAAGATTGTCTAAATAAGTATAAATTTCTGAAATTTTCATCTTATCGTCCTATTGCAGTTTTTCTAACTCTTCTTTTGCTTCTTTAAAATCAGGATTAAGCTCAATCGCTTTATGGTACATCGCTTTTGCTTCATCAAGGTGTTCCATATCAACAGATAAATTTCCATAGTTGTAATATGTTATAGGATTTGAATCGTCTATGTCAAGAAGTGCATTTAAGTGCAATTTAGCCGAGGCAAACTCTCTGTTTTTTCTATAAATAGACGCCATTGCCTGATGAGCATAAGTGTTATTTTTGTCAAGTTCTAGGACTTCTTTGTAATACTCTAATGCTTCTTCATCTCTATTTTGCAGTCCTAAGGTATACCCCATTTTAAAAAGTATTTCTTCAGAATTAGGGTCTTTTATATTAGCCTCACTATAGATTGCAAGTGCTTTTTGTAAATCATTACTCTCTAGTGCTTCATCACCTTTTTCAATCAATGAACTTGAATCAAAAGTAGAAAACGCTTCCGCACTTCTTGGTGTTTCATTTACACCTTCTTCCCCTTGTGACTTAGGGTCTTGTAATGTTTGAATATGCATATATATTTTATATGCAAAAAAAGCTGATGCGCCTAACATTAGTAGCTGAAAAACTGTCATTTATTGTCCTTAAAATAATTTATCTTATTTGTTAAAAAATTATACCTTATTTTGCATTTATAATATTGGGAGCTTCAGTATAAGTTAGTATTTAAAAGAGTAATAAGCTCAAGCGGATCAACTTGCAAGCCACCGACTCTTGTGCTAAAGTGTAAATGTGGACCTGTTATTCTGCCTGTGTCACCAGATAAACCAATAACTTGAGACTTCTTTACAATATCACCTTTTTTTACTTTAAACTCACTCAAATGATAGTAACAAGTGTATATTCCCTGCCCGTGATCAAGGATGATTGAGTTGCCTGAATAAAATCTATCTTGAGCAAGGACAACTTTACCAGTATTACTCGCGACAATCGGTGTACCAATTTTTGCTCTAAAATCAGTTCCACTATGATAACCCGTAAGCGTAGAGTTATACACCCTCGCCTTTCCAAATGAACTTGTTATTTTGGACTTCATCGGAACTATATATTTGCTATTTACATAATTTTTAGGAGTTATAGTGTTATATATTTTCATAGCTTCTGCGTATTCTTTGGCGGTTCTATTTTTCACCGCTTCACTTTTAGGATTTACTTTTGACTTTTGAACTTCTATCTTCTCTTGTTGATATTTTCCATCTTCTATTATAAAAAAAAGAAACTTTGAGAGTTTTTTGTCACTTTTTGTATACACAAGCTCTACTTTTTTAGTGCTAGGCTTTTCATAATAACTTACAGGAAATAGCACATACATTCTTTCACTCTGCGAAGGATGATTAAAAACTGAATAATGACTTTTATCCACAATCAAACTATCATATTCAATATCTTTTTCTTTATCAAAAACAATAAGAGCAGTTCTTCCGTTTGTGATTGTTGAATCTGAAATATCCAGGTTAAACGCAGTGAGCGATGATAAAAAAAAGAGTAAAGTAAAAATATATTTCATTAAAAATCTTTCATACTTCGAGCAATATCACGTTTTTGATCTTTTTCTTTTAGGTCGTTGCGTTTATCGTGAAGCTGTTTTCCTTTTCCGATGGCAATCTGGATTTTTGCAATATTTCTTGCATTAAAATATAACTGCAATGGCACTACGGTATAACCATCTCTCGTTACTGCTTTTAACATCTTTTCAAGCTGTTTTTTATGCAAAAGAAGTTTACGACTTCCCCTCTCTTCATGCCCATAAAAATGATGCGTTGTCTCAAGTCTTCCAATATGTGCATTAAACAAAAATGCCTCTCCTCCCACAAAACGAATAAAACTATCTTTTAAGTTTACACGATTTGCACGAATGCCTTTGACTTCACTTCCACTCAAAACAAGTCCAGCTTCAAATTTTTCTTCTATAAAATAATCATGATAGGCTTTTTTATTTTTTGCTATTGTTTCACCCATATTAAACTCCTTACTTCTCTTTTACTCTAAAAAAACTTGATCCACTCCCACTAAAATAGTAACCATGTTTATAATAATTTTTTAACTCTTTATACTCTAAAAGTGCCGGTTTAAAGAGATCATTTGCCTCATCAGCTTTCATCTCATTTAAAATATCTAAGGAGCTTGTCTCTTTGAGTCTTTGCGTCTCAAAACCATCAATAGGCTCATAAAAATTCTCTCTGTAAACTTTGTAAACTTTTGGTGTACTAATTTTTATATCAGGAGTAAAAACCTCAAAATCTAAAACCTCTTCATCAAACGCAGTCACTATCTCACCGATTCCACTTACATTCGCACTATCATACCCATATATAAAAAATGGAACATCTGCTCCAACACTCAGCCCTATCTTCGCCAACTCATTTATACTAAGTCCTAAATGCAAAACCTCGTTACACATTTTAAGATAAGTAGCAGCGTCACTACTTCCACCACCGAGTCCAGCAAACGCAGGTATAGTTTTGTCAACTTTTATGGCGTGAGTCTGCATCAACTTCTCTAGTGCTTGAGATTTTGTAGCGTTTCGAAGTGCAAAATAAGCTTTATAAATAGTGTTTTGCTCTGTAGTGCAAGAGAAGTCACCTATTATTTTAAACTCATTTACTTTTGCATCAAGGTGTTCTTTGGATACAAAAGAGAGTTCATCATAAAGATTGTTCACTTTCATAAATCTTGAGATTATCTCGTGATAATCAGCTCTAGTACCTGTAATCTTTAAAAATATATTTACTTTTGCATATGCTTTATGGATTTTCATAATTTTTTACTTTTTTGCAATTTTACTGAAAAAATTCATTTTTTTATCAAGGCTAACATGTGTAGATCCTACCAAGTTCATATTTTACTGCTGTGTTTTCTATAGTGATTATAGAGATGTTATCTCCGTTATCCAGCCAATAACTTCCACTCTCTTTGAGCTCTAAATCTTCTATTACAAGAGCTCTTCCATATTTAATATTTTCCGTGTCGCCAGTATAAAAATTTTGAGGGATATTCAAGGATTTTTTAATATCTAAGACTTTTTCACCATCATATGTAAACTCTCCCTCATTTAAACGCTCCAAGGCACTTAAACTTCCATCTTTAACGTTTAATCTTTGAGCAATTATTCGTCCTAGTGAACGTATATATGTTCCTTCAGAAACAGTCGCTTCAAAGGTCACAAAGGGATGAGAATATTTAATAAGCTTAGCTTCATAAATAATAGAGTTTATTTTGTTGAGAGTAAACTCTTTACCAGCTCTCGCCAAATCATAAGCACGTTGGCCATTGATGCGTTTAGCACTAAATATCGGTGGCTCATACTCCAGCTCACCTTCTAAAGATTTAACTGCGTTTAACACGCTTTCTTCTGAGAGTTCTTCTAAAACTGTGACATTTTCTATCATCTCGGTATCAAGCGAATCACTCTTTGCACCAAGCCATAAAGTGGCTCTATATCTTTTGGGAGTTTTATTTAAAAATCTGAAGAGTTTTGTATGTGAACCAAAACCTATAAGCAAAACACCCTTAGCAAAGGGATCAAGTGTGCCTGAAAAACCGGCTTTTTTATTATTGTACTTGCGTTTTAATTTAGAAAGAAAAAGATTTGAGCCAATTCCTGATGGTTTATATGCAACAAAAAGACGATTCATAACTTCTCAACGAAAGATGCTAATATATCTCTTTTAGTACCTGCAAAGTTAATGTTGAGCTTAAACTCACGTCCTGACTTACTAACACCAATCACTCTTCCTGTTCCAAAAATTTTATGGCGAACCAAATCGCCTTTCTTAAACGCAGTATTTTTTTCCAAGATTAATGAACCCTCACAGAGTCCAGCTTCGTTGAAAAACCTACTTTTTTGTAAATCACTTCTTCGACCTTTATAAAAACGGCTTCCTGCATGAGAAAGAGTCAAGGTATCTTTGGCTCTTGTAAAAGAGACATATCCTAAACGACGCTCTTCTTCTAAGTCACTCCCATCTCCAACAAGAGGTAAGAAGCCCTCTTCTAAACCTATGATAAACACATGCTCAAACTCTAAACCTTTAGAAGCATGAATGCTCATCATATAAATTGACTCACCCTCAACCTGGTCTTGTTCACTTTGGAGTGTTAGTTCATTTAAAAACTCATCTAAAGTTGCTACTGGAGAATTTTTTACAAAATCACGAAAGAGTCCGTAAAATTCATCCATATTAAGAACTCTTTCAGACTCATCTTGCATTCCTTTATAAATTTCTTTTAAATGAAAAGTCTCTTCTAAAGCATCTATAAAATTATATGTGGACTCTCTTGCAACTACTGAAACATCTTCAATATCAGCAATAAACTTCTTCAGAGTTGCTGCATTTTTCTTTTTGACAAGCGATTCTAGTGAAGTAACTGAAGTGCTTTTAATATACTCAAAAATAGATTTACTTGCTGAGTGCGCTGCTAATTCTACTTTCTCTACACTAGCTTTGCCAAGTCCACGCTTTGGTTTATTTACTATACGTTTAAATGAAAAATCATCATGAAAATTTGTTATGACTCTTATATATGAGATTAAATCTTTAATTTCTGCACGATCATAAAAACGCAGGCCGCCTACAAGTTTATAAGCTATACCTGCACGATTTAAGCCCTCTTCTATAGAACGACTTAAAACATTCACACGGTATAAAATAGCAATATTGTTTGCACCTACACCTGATTCTAAAAGCTTATTTATTTTTGTAGCTATTTTTCTAGCCTCTTCATTTTCATCGTTTGAATTTAAAACTGTTACATCATCTCCACTTCCACGAGTAGGAATTAATTTTTTTCCTAAGCGCGAACGGTTGTGCTCAATAAGAGCATTTGCTACTTTTAAGATAGGAGAACGTGAGCGGTAGTTCTCTTCAAGTTTAAAAACTGTTGCACCCTCAAAATCTTGATCAAACTCCATAATATTTCGTATATGAGCACCACGCCAACCATAGATACTCTGATCATCATCACCAACAACACATAAGTTTTTATGTGTTGAACACAACTTCTCTAGGAGTTTTAACTGAAGTTCATTTGTGTCTTGATACTCATCTATCATAATGTATTGATATTTTTGAGAAGTAATTGTTGCTAACTCTTTATTTTCATCCAAAAGTCTGTAAGTAAGTGAAATCAGGTCATCAAAATCAACTAAATTGTTTTCTAAAAGGTACTTTTCATACTCTCTATAAACTTCCGCTATCTGCTTGTAGTTAAAAAGTTCTGCTTGTTTATAAGCATCATCTGGAGTCATTAAAGAGTTTTTATATCGTGAAATTTCACTCGCAATCAGGGGAGTAGGAAGTTCGGAGTTTATCTTTTTAATAATACGTTTTTTATCATCCGTATCAATTACAACAAAATTATTCTCTCTTTTTAAAAGATGAATATTAAATTTTAAAAACAGTAGCCCAAACTTGTGAAATGTACATAAAAGCGGTGGATAAGCACTCGTACTCATCATATTTAATGAACGCTCTTTCATCTCTCTGGCTGCTTTATTTGTAAAAGTCAATGTAAGAGTATTTGAAGCTGGTATGCCAACTGTTTCTATAAGATAAGCAAGGCGAGAGATAATAGTTGTTGTTTTCCCACTACCAGCCCCAGCTAAGATAAGAACGGGACCTTCTGTCTGCCTAACTGCGTTTGATTGAGATTCATTTAATTTATTAAAAATTTTTTCCATTTTCTTCCACTATTTTTCTTAATTAATAATATTATAACTAAAATGGAGTAAATTATTACAAAACTATTGCATTAATTATAATTATGAGTTATACTTTTGTTATCAATATTACTTATAGGAATTATAATGTTAAAAGATTTTGCTAAATTACAGACGTTTTTGATGGTTATAAAAGAGAAAAGTTTCTCTAAAGCGTCAGCTAAATTGGGAATTTCTCAACCAGCAGTAACACAACAAATCAAATTCATTGAAGACTACCTTGATACAAAGATAGTTGATAGAAAGAAAAATGGAATACTTCTCACAAAAGAAGGTGAAGACCTTTATCGAATCGCTCAAAGACTTGAAAAAGCTATCGCAAGCAGCGAAAAAGATTTACTCAAAATAATCAATAAAGAATTTACATTCGTAATGGGTGCATCATTTGCAATTGGAAATTACATTTTGCCTAATTATCTTAGTGAGATCAAAAAACGCATAGACAATGAAGTTTTTTTAAATGTTGGTTTATCATGCGACATAATAGATCAGCTTATAGATAAAAAAATCGATATAGCCCTTATAGAATCTCCGGTTTTTGAAGATGGCATCATCTATAGAGAATGGGTGGAAGATGAATTGGTCGTATTTTCAAACCAACATTTAAAAAAGCATCTTGTTGCAGAAGATTTATTTGAATTTGATTGGATTTGTCGCAATGAAGATTCTCACACTAGAAAACTAACTTCAGAAGCATTTGAAGAGATTGGTGTTCAGTGCAGTAACTTTAATGTTCTTGCAGTCCTTGCAAGTCCAACAGCTATTAAAGAGTCTATCATGCGTGCAGATAAAAACAGCGAGAGACCTCTTGTTTCAATTATGTCGCGTCATGTTGTACAATCAGATATAGCAGATGGAACACTCTATGAAGGACGAATTAAAAATCATAAAATTATGAGAAAGTTCTACATAGCCTATACGAAAGACAGAAAACATGATGCTTTTGTAGATAACGTAGTGAACTACCTACTCTCTTTAAATAAAGTCTAAGAAAGGGCTCTGCTCTTTACTCTATTTTTTTAGAAATTTAGAGTTTTCCGGATTAGACAAAAAAGAAGCCATTGAGTTTTCAACTCCATTTGTAGTAAACTCTTTTGTTTGAGACTCTTCCTCTTGGTAGGTACACAGATTAATCATTATTGGTGTTTCATCTACAATTATTTGCATAATGCTTAGTAAGGGGATACTCACAATACTTCCAAAATTATCACTTCCAAAGCCTGCTTCAAATACTAAGACTCCATTCTCAATTCTAGCAGTTTCAAATGTATAGCCTGCAAGAAAAAAAAGTGTCAAAGAGCGAAATTCAGACTCTATATCTTCAGGTAAACTTGGCTCAAAAATCGCCTCTTCAATCTTACACAAAATACCAAAATTTTGATCTTTATTAAAAAGATAAATTATCAAATCTTGTATATTTTTTTGCATTAATAGCGCAAATTCTTTATCTTGTATTATATTTTCTAACAAAAACATATTCCTTAATTTTTTATAATTATATCAAAAACTCATATCTTTGAAGTATATTAAAGCCTGTCATTGCATTTAAGAGAGCCACTTTAGAAAACTTTCTCAATTCATTCACTTTTATATCAGCCTCGAATATTTTTCCCTCATCCAAAAGCCTAGCTCTTGTTGTTCCCTTTAAAAGTGGTTTTTTTGGTGTAATCCAGACCCCTTCTTGAGTATAAAAAGCTATATTTGCAATACTTGTGTCTGTTACGTATAAATTTTTTATGATTAAAATCTCATCCGCGTCTTCTCTTTTTTGAAAAAGAGCATCTAGGGCTTTTCTGTTTGTAGATTTATGCTTATACTCTATCTCATTTTCAAAAACAAGCTTTATTGTAGTTATTTCTCTCTTTTTATATTCAAAATAATTAACATTGATATCTGTTTTTGTGTATACGAATCTACATTTATAAAGTCCAAATTCTGGTGGACTTATATGATCTTCTATTCTCTGTGCTTCTTCTGCTCCAAGACTCTTTAAAACATCCTCATATCGTTTTTGATGATAAGATAAATTATATATTTTACCATCAAGAATTTTGATAGTTTCTAAAAACTCTTTACTCACTAAAAAGTTCTGTACTGAGATATCTTTCTCCCGTATCACACAGTATAGTTAAAAGTGTTTTTCCTTTAAACTCAGCTCTTGAAGCAACTTGCATAGTTGCCCATACATTTGCTCCCGCAGAGATTCCAACAAGAAGTCCTTCTTCTTTTGCTAACATTCTGGCTGTTTGTATCGCGTCCTCATTACTCACTTTAATAACTTCACAATAAACTGTTGTATCCAAAATTTTTGGTACAAACCCCGCACCAATTCCTTGGATTTTGTGTGGAGCTGGTGCTTCTCCTGAGAGTACCGCTGAAGTCTCAGGTTCAACTGCAAATATAGCAATATGTGATATCTCTTTTTTTAAAACCTGTGAAGTTCCTGTCAGTGTTCCACCAGTACCTACGGCTGCCACAAACGCATCAAGATTACCATCTGTATCACGAAGAATTTCTTTAGCGGTAGTGAGTGTATGAATCTCAGGATTTGATGGATTTTGAAACTGTTGCAGAACAATCGAGTTTGGAGTAAGTGCCTGTAATTCTTGGGCTTTAGCAATTGCACCGTTCATTCCTTTAGCTGCAGTAGTTAAAACAAGTTCTGCACCCAATGCCTTAAGCAGATTTCTTCTCTCAATACTCATAGACTCTGGCATAGTTAAAATAAGTTTTATTTTTTGTGCTGCACAGTTAGCCGCCAATGCTATTCCAGTATTTCCACTAGTTGGCTCGATGATAGTAGTTCCTTCAGTGATTTGACCTGACTCAATTCCACGTCTAATCATGTTGAAACCTATTCTATCTTTTACCGAACTTGTAGGATTCATAAATTCACATTTACCTAGTATAGTGGCACCTGTAAGTTTTGAAGGAGTATTTAACCTAACTAATGGAGTATTTCCAATTAGCTCCGTAATATTATTTGCTATATTCATCTGAGGATTCCTTTTATAAAGATGATTTTACACTAAAAAATTTATTTATACAAATCTATCTATTTTTTAAAAGGGGTAATTTATTCAGTAAATTTTCACAATATTCATACTGATCCAAACCTTCCAACCACTCTTTTTTTAAGGCAGAAACACCTTTATAGGAACCTAAAACCATTCCTATAGCAATTGCACGAGAAGCATTATCTCCACCAACCATTGCGTTTGCCACAAGAGCACGATTGAGTGCATCTTCTTTATCTACATATTTGAGTATGAAATAAACTGCTCCGGGCAGAGTTCCCTCAGTAGGGCTTGCTTTACCTACGCGAATAGGTTCACAACGCCCAATATCCCATAATCTAGCCATTGAAGTAATCGCTAAATCATCTGCAAATTTCTCTTTTGAAAGAGACGAATTTTCATCCGCTTCTTCTTTGACTTTTGCTATTGCTTGGGCTACTTTTGTTGAGATAAATTCATTCATTCTTACTGCTGTATTTTCTATGGCATCTCGTGGTGTTTCACCATTAATAACTCTGTACGTAACACGCGCAAAGAACTCTCCACCTGAGAGCGCTTCTTCATTTTTATGGGTAAACATAGTTTTTCTTGCAATATCAGCTATCTCTTCTTCGGTGTCATAATATGCATACGCACCAACATGACGTATGGCCATTGCGTTTGATATGCCACCTAAATGTTCTACTGGTGTATTGCGTTTAACTTGTGCATAGGTCTCTTTGGTCATAGTACATATCCAAGAACCCCAACCATTCTCAAATCTATTCATCCAGTGAGGGATAAGTGCTTGAACTTTAAACTCTCTTTTTGGCTCACTAATTGCAGCTAAGTGTTCTAACCCTAAGATATTATAATCTCCATAATCAGTAGTTCCCCCTGCTTTCTTACCTGGATGATAATTTCGCTCACCCCAGCCTATTCCATGAGTTTGTCCACCCATCATCTCACCAGGAGACATAAACTTCTCAATTGGTTTTTGTCCATAGGCTTCATATATTTTCCCAGCATCATACTCATAATGAGAACCAAGACATAAAGCATCTCCAACTATAGCTCCATAAAACGCACCCTTAATTGCTTCTTCTTTTGTTACATTGTTCATAATATTACCTAATTTTTTATAGAGTGTATCCAAGCAATTATTTAATAAAAGTTGCAATTTTAAAAATATCTTTATATCTTGTTATTTTTTAAGTTATACTCTTACACAAACCATATAAGGACTTATGTAATGGCTACTTACACTAGTGATGGCAAAATATAAAAGTAATCTGTTATATATTTGATGAAGTATTTATTATTGGAAAATCTGATAGTTTTGATAATTTAATTGAGGCAATTAAAGCTTAGAATAATGACGAAATATAATTAAATGGTGCGACCGGAGAGATTTGAACTCTCACACCCATAGGGCACTACCCCCTCAAGGTAGCGTGTCTACCGTTCCACCACGGTCGCATTTTCTTTCTTTTAGTAAATGAAAATGTAATTATATCTTTATTAACTTAATTGTTAGCAATTCAAAAAGCAAAATTCGCTATTTTATACTTATGCTAATTATGATATATTTTTGAGGATTTTTTTATCTCATCTTTTATTTCTTGCATAAATTTTACGCTTTTTGATTTAGAATAGTTTGCTCTTTTTTTTCTCTATTTTTGAGTACATGTATGTAGACTATAAGAATGAAAAACAATGCTGAGGTCATCCCCAAGACAAGAAGTAGTATGGTCTCAGATGGATGAGTCTCTAACAAAATCATCTTTCTAACTAAGACAACAAAAGTAATCTCCAAAAATGTTATAGCATAGTCAAAACTATTTTTTATGAAAAGTGTTTTTACAATAGCAAGAACAATCAGTGTAAAAAGACCATCTGTTAAAATATTTTTAATAGAAATAAAGTCTAAAGCACCTTGAGCAAAAGTAAAAGATACAACTTTATGAAATAAGCTCATAAGGCAAATAGCAAGATATGCAATCATAATCATAATAAAAATATAACGTAAAATATTTACAAATTTAAGAAGTATAAGATCTGCTTTTTGATCTAAAAAAATATCGAAATTTAAAATTTTTGTAAAAAAAGCATCTAGCATATCTCTTTTTTTACCCTTTGTTTTTTTACTCTGTGTGAGCATAATATTTACCTTATTTTTTTGCAAAGTATATTCCAAATTATTTCATCTGTCAATACAAAAAGAGCAATTTTTGGATTGTTTTTAGAATACTAAAACGACTAATTTAAGTTAAGAATTTAAGAGGTAAGATTGTATTTGTTAGAAAAAAAGCCCAACTTACAAAATGAAGTTAGGCTTTGGGGGTATTTAAGTTAAATCTTTAAAGATTAACCTAAATATGGGTTAGCGTAAAGAGCGATCAATGCAATAACTAGTGCATAAATAACTTGTGCTTCGATCATTGCAAGAGCGATGAACATTGTAGTCATTAGTTTAGCACCAAGACCTGGGTTACGTGCAGTACCAGCGATAGT
>JGI11705J14877_10000737_pt1 | contig 19917 bp, 24 predicted proteins | sample Etolaghawater15m_FD_14877 | JGI IMG/M metagenome (IMG submission 14877)
ATTGGCGCTCGAATCCTCCTTGCCAGATGCAGTGGTTAGCGTTCGATTGTTGCCAGAACTGGCTAGTGTAAAATCGGTGCTAGTCATTGCAACTTGAGCAAGAATGTTGCTGCCTGCAATAGCTGTTGCGTAGCTATCGCCAGACGTGTAAGCGAGTAACGCCACCATTGAATTACAGTTATTTTTGATGTTATTTAAGCCGTTGTCTAAAACATCGGCGTGTGCCCATTTGGCCATAATTTTTTCCTCTAGTTGCTAAAAGTGACTGTGGTTTTTTTGCCGTCGTTGTTAATTGGTTCGTACTGGAAGGCATGCATAATAGACCAGGCAATGTCAGCATGGCCGCTTTCCACGCTGCGCGATGATGCATAGGTGATCTGTCCGCTGTTGGTGGTGGTTTTGCTGATCATCAAAAACGCGCGGGTGATTTCGTTATCCCCGGCCAGATACTCGAAGCGGCCCATGTTGATCACGTCCAGCGCTTTCACTACCAGTTGGTTTTTCATGTCCATGCTGTAATGAATCGGCGTGGCCTGCGGGTAAAAATCCAGCACCTTTTCATACACGCCATAGCCGATGCCAGTGGTATCGATGCCCAAATGCACCACGTTGTGGCTGTCTTTTATTTCCCGTATCCGGTTAGCCTGGTAGTCGAAATTCTGGCCGTGGTAGCTTTTGGTTTGCAGTGCGCGCCATTTTTGTGTCGGCGTTAATGGCACGGCCAATATGGCCAAGCTGGCATTGTCTCGGGTGCGGCTGGGGTCGTATCCCAATGCAACGGGTTTATTCGCAAACGGCCGCGCGTTGTCGGGCTGATAGTCTTTCCAGGCATCCAAATCGACGGTGCAATCCAGCAGCTTGGCCAGGCTAAATACAGACTGGCTGTCGTCGATAAACTTGCACATGAACAAGTTTTGATAATCGTCGGCGCTGTACTCGAATTTCAGGTCGTCGATATTGAACAGATCGCAACCCTGGGCTTCGGCGTCTTCCACCGTCACCATGTGCCGCCATTTTTTATCCGGACCGTACCAGCCGTCCTTCAGGTTTTTGTGCGATACGTCGAACTCGATACGCTGATCGTCGGACTTGCCCTTGTTGAACTCTTCACCGGACCATTCAGCATAGGCTTCATGGCTAGTGGCGCTGGGCGTGCTGAATAACGTCGTCGTCCATTTTTTGTGCGCGGCCATGCCGCTGGCCACTTTGCGTAGCTTCTTGAATTTTGGGATCCAGAAAAACTCATCAATGTACAAATCGCCGTGATACGACTGGGCGGTGTTGCTGTTGGTTGACAGGAAGCGCAGCTCGGCGCCGTTTGACAACAGGATGACGTTGGTGCCTTTCAGCTCTAGGTCAAAGTGTTTCAGCGCAAAGGCGATGATGTACGCCTTGAACACTTCCGCCTGATCGCGTGATGCGGAAAGGAATATCTGGTTTTTGCCGGTGACGATGGCTTTATTCAAAGCCTCGAAAGCGAAATAGAACGTCGCGCCGATCTGGCGGCTTTTTAATATGATGCGTATGCGGTCGTTTTGGTGCTCCCACCACAGCTTTTGATAGTCGTAAAACAGTTCGTTGCGCACCGCATCCAGCATTTCTTCAGTAATGCCGGAGATATCATTTTTAATTTTCTTTTCGCGGCTTTTTTTGATGCGTTCGGTTTTTTCCGCACGCGGCTGGCTATAGTCAACTTCGCCAGGCACATTGGCATAGATGGGCTTGCCGGCTTCTATCGCTGCGGCTTCGGCTTTAATTTTAAATGCTACCGCTTCATCTTTGCGTAACTTACCGAATGCGTCCGTTAGCTTGATAAGCTCGTCAAGCTGGGCGGGTGTTTTATCCAGATCGGCCAGTGCATTGATGCGGCGTGCCAGCGCAACTTCTACTGTATCGGGTGGGCAGAATGTGTCCCAGTCGCCCGCATCTCGCCAGTTATACAGCGTGCGATCCGGCACGCCAATACGCGCGGCAATATCAGGTATCGCCGCGCCTTTGACGTACATCATTTTTGCAAACTGTTGCTGTTCGGGTGAATAGCGGGCCATAAAATTCCAATAATGGTTTACACTCATTATCGGGTGTAAAATCGCCAAAAACCCTGTCCTTGTTTTCTAAAAATTCCTATATCAATCAAATAGGTAGGTATAGAATCGTTACTTATTGCCGACACCGGCTAAACGGTTAATCTGTGCGTCAATTCCACCCGATTTAGAGTGAAACATGGCAGGCAGAGTCTTACAGACTGATTACAAACGCATAGGCCGGAGCGGACAAACCACAGATGGCCGCGTGATCGATCCGAAATGGCTGGTTGAAGCAGCCGAAACCTACGACCCGGAACTGTTTAAAGCGCTGATCTGGCCAGAACACATGCGTTACGAAAACTACGGCACCGTGGAAGCGCTACGCGTAACCGACAACGAAGAAGGCGGCAAAGACCTATGGGCGGTACTAGCACCCAATGCGTTTTATCTGTCGGATAACCGCTTTGGTCAAAAGCTGTTTACCTCCATGGAACTGACGTTTGATTTCCGCAAAACCGGCAAAGCATACTTAACCGGCCTGGGCGCGACCGATGACCCGTCCAGCGTAGGCACTACTGAGGTTCGCTTTAGTAAATCCGCCGACAAACTCAAAGCTGCTGTATCGCCGTTTGTAGAAGCGCAAACTAAAACCTTCACCGATCAACAGCCAGACACGCTGCTCGATCAAATCAAAGCCTTATTTAAAACCCAACCCCACGAGGACGCCGAGATGGCCGACAAAAAAGCACTGGAAGAACTGAAAGCGGAAATCGGCGAAATCAAAGCGCTGTTTTCAAAACTGACCGTAGACAACAAAGACGATGAAGCCGGCGCAGAAGGCGACGACACCACCGACCCAACCGTTGCAGCCTTTGAAAAGCTCACTGCCCGCATGGATGCACTGGAAGCGAAGTTTTCCAAAAGCGATACAGCCGCAGTCGACAAGGACACAGCAGGCAATCAAATCGCTGAACTGACCAAAAAGTTTAACGCCATGTCAGACAAGCTTGATTCTGCATTAAAAGAACAACCCGGCACCGAAGGCGGCGAGCAGTTTGGCGCTACCGAAAAAGCCGATACCTATTTATAAGGATTAAGGAACACTCATGGGACATGCACTTAGCGCACAGGGTCGCCAAGCCCTGGAACAACATTTCAGCAGAACCGCCATTGCCTACGGTGTAGCCATGGGCAATGCTCTGGCCGGTCAGCATTTCGCCGCCACACCATCGGTGGCGCAAACCATCGTCAGAAAGATCGTGGAAACCGCCAACCCGTTTTTAGCCTCGTTGCCGTCCATTCCGGTCAGCGAAATCAAGGGCCAAAAAGTGTTGTTGGGCTTGTCCGGTCGAGTAGCCAGGCGCACCGATACCAGCAGTTCTGGCGAACGTACGCCAAAACGATTGGCGGACACTAGCGCACAGGACTACGAACTGTTCAAAACAGAGTTCGACGTAGCGCTTAGTTATGCCGATATCGATTCCTGGGCCAAGTTCCCGAACTTTGCAGACTTGTACATGCAGGCTGTACGTGAAGCAATTTCCAATGACATTTTAGTCGCCGGTTGGAACGGCACATCGGCTGCAACCGCTACTAACATCGGCACTAGTCCGCTGTTACAGGATCTGAATATCGGTTGGTTGCAAAAAATCCGTGCGTACAACAGCGGTAGTCAATATGCCATCGGTACCGGTCCATCACCGATTAGCATCGGATCAGGCGGCACCTATGTCAATCTGGACGAAGCAGTACACGACATTAAGCAAACCGTGGCGATTCAGTTTAGAAATCGCGGCGACTTAGTGGCCTTGATTGCCGATAATTTGATGGTCGCGGCAGAAGATGCCTACTACACCACCAACGGCAACACACCCACCGAGAAAGCTCTTATCGGCGGCCAAATTACCAAGGCCTATGGTGGACTGCCTTCTGTTACCCCGCCATTCCTGCCGGACGGCACCATTTTGGTGACACCGCTGCGTAACCTAGCGTGGTACTACCAAGATAGTTCGGTACGTCGTTTGCAACGCGACTGGCCAAGCAAAGACGAAGTGCAGGAATTCAACAGCCTGAACATGGGCTATGTGGTGCAAGAAGAGTTGGCCACCTCGCTGGTTGAAAACATCACTTTGGTGTAATCCATGCGCAAATTGCAACACATTAAAGCTCAGCAACTGGCGGACGCCGAAAAAACCGGCGTCAACCCATACCAGCCACGAGAAGCCGTGTCGGCAGCGGCGGCGGTGGAGCATGGCGATTTGGCTCACTACCAAGCCGCTATGTCGGCCGACCTGGCCAGTTTATCGGTGCTGAAAAACGTAGCGGACAAAGCCAAGGCCAAAGCGGCCATGTTGGCGACCTACTGGCCGTTCGTAAAAGCTTACATCGACAACGGCGACAACTACCCCAACGACATCGCCGTGCGGGTGTGTATCTGGCTGTTCGACACGCTGGACATCGAGCGCGGCTTGGAATTGGCCTTTGTGATGATCAAACAAAACCAGCGCACGCCGGCCAAATTTGATCGGGACTTGCCGACTTTTGTTTGTGATGCGGTCTACGACTGGGCCAACGCCCTGTTAAAGATGGACCCGCCGCAATCGGCTAGTCCTTATTTGGATGCGCTAGTGGCGACGCTGGACAATGAAAAATGGTCGTTAGCGCCGCCGGTGCAGTCGAAGATGTACGCCATGCTGGCCAAGCACAAGAACCGCGTGGGTGAATATGCCACCGTGCTGGCCTTGTGCGACAAAGCGGAAGCGGTCAATCCGGAAGGACACGGCACCAAGGGCTTGAAAAAGGACGCGCAAGCCAAGTTAAAAGAACAACCCACGGACGAATAACAGCTCCTCAAGCCCTGGCTGGCTACCACCGTTGTGACGCACTGCTCTGATGCTGTTCATGACCGGTCGTTAGTCCAGGCACTTTTTAAAAACCAGAGGCCACCATGTTTGGAATCGATGACGCCATTGCCGCTGTATCAAACCTGGCCGATAGCGCTGTAAAACGCATTTGGCCGGATGCCACCGAAACTGAAAAAGCCAAAATTGCTCAATTGACCGCTGAAATGCAAGCCCAATACAACCTGATTCTAGGCCAGTTGGACATCAATAAAATAGAAGCGGCCAATGCATCGGTGTTTGTATCGGGCTGGAGACCGGCTATCGGATGGATATGCGGCATTGCTCTGGGATATGCCGCCGTTATAGAGCCGTTCGCCCGTTTTATCGCCGTAGTAGCATTTGGTTACGCTGGAGCGTTCCCGATTTTGGATACTGATATCACCTTGCAAGTGCTATTAGGATTGCTAGGCCTAGCTGGATTACGCACAGTAGATAAGGTGAAAAAGGTGGCCAGCAAATGAGCCTGACCGGAAAACCCTCATTAACGACACCGGCGCCGTTTGCGAATGACGGCTTTTGGTTTGATTTGGACATCGGCGAACTAATGGACAAATACCGCATCCCCGCAGAATACGCTGATGACACCATCAAGTGGGGTCTGACGCTGGCCCTAGTCAACGTCAATCTGGATCTGGAAGCGGTGAAGTTCGCCATCATCGCCTTGGGCTATGTAACAGCCGATGCCTACGTGGCCGATAACCCGGTCGACCTGGGCGACACCGATCAACTGATCGTACAGTACAAGCACGCCGTGTATGCCAATGCAAAAGCGTGGCTGCTGCAGCAATTCAACAGCCTAAACCGCAAGCCCAACGCCGAAGCCGCAGCGAAAGAAGCGCCGGATACCGAACAATACTGGCTTGACCAATCCCAAAAGGCCATTGCACAACTGTTCGCGCAATTTTTGCCGCTGGAATCCAAAACCGCAAACCACGGCGTGCATGCCGCGCTGATATAACCATGGACGATGAAACCATGCTGGAAAAAGACCCGCTCTCATACGAACTGATCACCTACGCATGGGTGGTATTTTTATCGCTGTGGGGCGGCATTGCCGGCTACATCCGCAAAATGAAAATCGGTGCGGTTGCCCGCTTTTCGCTATCAGAAATCATAGGCGACGTGGTGGTATCCGGCTTCGTTGGCGTGATGACGTTTTTTATCTGCGAAGCATCAAACCTGCCGCAGCTTGTCAGCGCGGCCTTTATCGGCATCAGCTCGCACATGGGCAGCCGCGCGTTGTTCGTGTTCGAATCTGCGGCGGAAAAACTGTTTCAACGCTGGTTGGGAAAACAGCAGCCATGAAACAAATCGCCGCCCTTACCGCGTTTTTAATCAATCTTGACTTAGTCGCTGCCGAGCAGATTGATGCGTGGGTGGAAAACCTGCAAATTCAAAGCTTGGGCTCGGATCAAAACGCAGGCAACGTGACCTTGTTCCGGCAAACCTACGATGCGGTGATTACTATCGAGCGCTTTCCGCACAAAGTACATCCGGCCGAATTGCTATTCGGGCACCTGGCCGCCTGGTTGATCGATCACGACGGCGACGACGTGCGGATGGACGGCAGCGAGGCGACCATACAACCCGAGGTTGACGTGCTGGACGACAGCACCGCCGATTTGATTATCACGATCGATTTTGTCGAGGACGTGACCGCGCTAGAGGATGTCGCCGGACCAATTGCGCTCAACGGCAAAAACTATCGATTAGCCGATGCTGATCATTGGTACGCAGAAACCGGCGACGTAACAACGGATCTGCAGGTATGAGATTACATATCGATATCACCGGATTAGCCGGACTCAAACAACAACTGGCCATTTTAAAGCTGCCGCTGACCAAACGCCGCAAGCTATTACGAAAAACCGCCCGCGCCATCATTAGAGACAGCCGCAAACGCATCACCACACAAACCGACGTGCACGGCCAACCGTTTGCCAAGCGCTGGAAGCCGCGCAAAGACCGGCGCAAGATGCTTAGCAAGTTGATCAAGCTGGCCAAGATATTCAGCAACGATGGCAAGCAGGCAAAAATAGGCTTTCCAGGTTTGGCCGGCAGAATTGCCGCCGCCCAACAATTTGGCGACAGCCAGGCCTTTACTGCATCGGCATTACAAAAAAGCCAAGGTTCAGCGGGTGGCAGACAAAAACCGGCCACCAAACGCCAAGCCGTCGAGCTTAAAAAACTCGGCTATCGGATGAATAAAAAAGGCCGCAAGCCTTCAATGCGTTGGATTATGGATAACCTGACCATTGGCCAGGCTGGATCAATTATTCGATCGATGCGCGAAAAACAAGGCATAAAAGCCAAGTCTTCATGGAAAACCGTATTACCAGCCCGCGCCTTTTTGGGCGCCAGTGCGCACGACGTGGCGCAGTACATACAATCATTTTTTACGGATATCACGCAGGAGTTAGCCCGTGGCACTAGGTAAAGTAACCGTCAACGCCCTCAATTTACAGCAGGGCGAATTCCCCACCGTCGAAAAGTTTTTCTTATTCATCGGCGTTGGCCTCACCAACCAAGACACGGTGCTGTTTTTAAACACCGACAGCGATTTGGATGCAGAACTAGGCGCGGCATCGTCCGAGATTAAAACCCAAGTCGCGGCGGCCCGCTCCAATGCCGGCCAAAACTGGGCCTGTGCAGCCATTCCGGTGGCGGACGGTTCGGCATGGTCGGCGGCGGTCGATATCGCCATGGCGCAAGATGTACGGGTGGAAGCCGTGGTGGTGTGTACACCCATGACCGCCGGTGCATCGCTGACGGCCATGCAAACCAAAGCGCTGGACATCAACACCCAATACGGTAGACGTTTGTTTTTTATCGCTACCACTCGGGTGATCGATCCAACCCCCGTCACCGGCGACACCTGGTCGGAATACATTGCCGAACTGACAGCGATTACCAGTGGTTTGAGTGCCTACCGGGTCAGCGTAGTGGCGCAGATTTACACCAACAGTATCGGCATTTATGCCGGTCGGCTGTGCAATTACACCACCAGCGTGGCAGACACGCCGATGCGGGTGGAAACCGGCCCATTGGTGGGCGTGGATCAAGACGGATTGCCGTTGGATAATGCTGGCGTGCGCTACAACAATGCCCATGCAAAGGCCTTAAACGACCAACGCTATGCGGTACCGCAACTGTACGCCGATTACCCAGGCGTGTTCTGGACCGACGGCCAAACATTGGACGCACCGGCCGGCGATTATCAAGTAATTGAAAATCTGCGCGTGGTCGACAAAGCCGCCCGCGCGGTGCGCTTGGTGTTGATTGGCTTGCTGGGAAATCGCCGTTTTAACTCCACACCCATCGGTGAGGCCTGGGCCATTAATAAACTGATGCGTCCATTGCGGGAAATGAGCCGTTCCTATGCGTTTCAAGGTATCCCGTTTCCATCCGAGCTGAAAGAGCCGAAAGACGGCGATGTGGCGATTCATTGGATCACCCGCACCCAAGTGGAAATTTTCATGATTGCGCGGCCGTTCGAGATTCCAAAAGACATCACCGCCAACATTATTCTCGACCTGTCCGCACCGGTCGCATAAGGAGCATTACCCATGAGCAACAAACGCCTATCCGCCTTGAATTTCGACATCATGGTCGGCGATATATTGGTCCACGTCGAAAACATGTCGGCTTCAATCAGCGACAACAGACAAGCAGTGATGACGCGCGGCGTGCCCGACGGCTACGTCGACGGCGACGTGTCGTGTTCCGGCGATATCGAATTAGACAGCAAGAATTTCAACTTGTTTACCGAGGTGGCCAATAGCAACGGCAGCTGGCGGGCCATGCCGACGGTGGACATTATCTACACCGGTAAAACAGTCAGCGAGAATCAGAAAATCGAGCTGTACGGCTGTTTGCTGAATGTGTCCGATCTGATCAACAACGACGCCAAGGGCGGCGAAAAAACCCGGCAAAAAATCGCCTTTACAGTGACCAGCCCGGATTTCGTCCGTATCAACGGCGTGCCGTATCTGGATGCCGACAACGTCCGCGATTTATTGGGTTAAGGGGCAGCATATGAGTGGTGATGTTAAACACAGACCGATTAAACCCTACGCCGACGCCAATGATTGGGTGGTAGTGCAGTCGGATGATGCGGGGCTGGGGAAAGAGAAGCGGGTGAAGGGTGGGTTGATTGCGCATTACCCAACTATAGCCGACCTGCCTCCAGCATCTGAGTTTAAGGGTGTTGCGCAGGTTTGGAACCAACAAATTGTTTCAGATGAACACGCATGGCACGGTGATAGCTATTCAGAAAGAGTAGTAACAAACTTATTCAGCAAGCAGTTTGTTAGTGAGATCGCATCAAGCGTAGTGCAAGGGACAGGAACTAGCACTGCTATAAACAAAGATGATGCTACTCAGAAAATAACCATGTCCATCGGTGCGGGAGATTCGGGTAGGGTATTTATTACGACCCCCGCAACGTCATTCCTAGCAGGGCATACCTATTGCTTATCATTTGAAATCGAAGATTTGGTTAAGGGATCGGCCGCGGACGATTACCTGCAAATTACTGGTACTGTACCAACTATAGATTTCGGTACGTTAACACTAACAAAAACGCAATTTACCGCTAATTCTAGGCATGCAATTATATTCCAGCCAACAACAACGCAGACTGTAACGTGGCGCTTAGGCATAGGCATCGGCGGAAATAGTAACGGGCCTGCAACTTTAGTGCTCAAAAATCTAATGTTTGAGGATTTATCAGAATCAAACGCTATGATTCCGAGTGAATATGTGCAGCCTCTGCAAAGCCATGCAGTTTTATCTGACTACGAGGGAACTCTAACTAACGCAACAAACGGCACTTTAACACTAACTAAGAATGTTAAATCTCCGCTAACGGGCAACACTGTTGCTATTTTCGGTGACTCGTATATTAATGATAATACAGATTATGCAGGTCAATTGCAGGCACTAAAGCCTAAAATCGGCGTATGGTTTCAGCGAGTTACAACAGCAGGTGTTACTGTAGCGGGTACACGTCCAGGTACGTATCTATCACTATTTCAGCAGAAGTTACAAGCACTTATCGATGCAGGACAGCGCCCTAAATACGTCCTCATTCAGTCGTCACTAAATACAATATCAGTCGGTTTATATGCAAATCAAATTGCACAAGCCGATGTTGACATTGCGATTATTGATGATGCAGCAAATTGGGCTATAGCTAACGGAATTATACCGATATTGACACCAATAGGCGCATGGAAAGCGGGTGCGGGAGCGGGGTGGATTACTGACGACAAATATCGATCACAATTGTATTACGACCAGAAAATTTACTCGTTAGCGGCAACGTTAGGTGTACCAGTATTTAACCTGAGAACACCTGTAGAAGACGCGGCAGTACCCTATTTAATTGCAGCAGCTAATGATTCAGGTGACGGTATTCATCCTAATTCAACAGGGATGGGATTGATTGCAGCAGCATTAAAAGATTTTATTGAGCAGTTGTTATGAACATAAACTGGAAAGAAGCAAGTACAAGACGGGGCGCAGTCGGCTTGGTGCTGGCTGTACTCTGCATAGTAGTAATATAACTAACGAGGAAACCATGCCAAAAATCACCGTAACCGTATCCGACACCGATTTAATTTTCGACGCCGATGACAGCGATTTAAACCGCTTGATCAACGAACAAATGCCGAATGACAAAATCGGCCCGACGTATAACTTTTTAAGCCGCACCGTGGTGCCGGAAAGTAAAGACGATTTCAAACGCCTGTGCTTAACCGCAGACAACCAACCAAAAGGCATCGTGGTGATGCAGATCGGCGGCATTGTCACGCAGGAATTGGGCGGCGGCATTGAGGTGGCGATAAAAAAGCCGAAAGCGTAGCCGAGGCCCTAGAAAACAACGGCTATTTACAACTGCAATGGCTGGCCCGGCATTGGTTCCCAGCGGAACCGCTAGACGAGCACAGCATGGGCGCCGCGCTTTGGATGGAGCAGCGGCAACACGAAAACTTTAAAAACGCCGTGGCGGCTGGAATTGCCTTGGCGTTTGAGTAAAACGCATGAACCTACAAAGCCTAACTTTCATGGTATCGCTGCTGGATAAAACCAGCGGACCGGCGAATAAGCTGATGAAAACCATGGACAACGTCACCACCCGCATCCAATCCGGTTATCAAAAAATCGGTTATGGCGTGGCCGGGGTGGCTGGGGCAGGCTATGCGTTGAATAACCTCATCGAGCCCACTAAGCAGATGCAAACTGCGCTGGGCGAGGTCAAAAGTTTGGATGTCACGGACGACGTCCTCTCCCGTTTAACCAAAACATCGTTGCAATTCAGCCGCCAGTACGGAGAGTCTGCGGTGGATTTCGTGCGTTCTTCGTATGACATTCAGTCCGCGATTGCCGGTTTAACCGGTGACGAACTACCCGCTTTTACCCGCGCTTCAAACATTCTGGCCAAGGGCACCAAGGCCGACGCGGCGACGATTACCAGCTATGTCGGCACCATGTACGGCATTTTCCAAAAAACTGCCGACGGCATGGGCAAAGCGGACTGGGTGGAACAGTTGGCGGGGCAAACGGCGGCGGCGGTGCAGATGTACAAAACCACAGGCCAAGGCATGTCGGAAGCGTTTAGAACCTTGGGCGCGTCTGCTACCACGTCAAACGTACCCATGAATGAGCAAATCGCCATTTTGGGTAAACTGCAAGCGACCATGAGCGGCAGCGAGGCCGGCACCAAATACCGCGCGTTTTTGGACGGCGTCGGCAAGGCGCAAAAAGAACTTGGGTTGGAGTTTACCGACAGCCATGGCCGCATGCTGCCGATGGTAGATATTTTGACCAAAATACAGGGCAAGTTCGGCGCAATCGACAAAGTGGCGACCTCGGACTTGATTAAAAAGGCTTTCGGCACCCAAGAGGCCGTGGCCCTGCTGAAACTGCTATCGCAAGACATCACAGGCCTGAACGACGGCATTACCGCGATTGGCCAAAACAAAGGCATGGAAAAAGCTATTGCCATGGCCAAGGCCCTCACAAATCCATGGGATATTGCCGCGCAGGGTGTTAACTCGCTTCAAATAGCGATTGGTGTACAACTGCTTCCGCAGATAATCGCGTTCTATGATTGGGTAAACAGCGGCATCGAGACTATGGGGCGCTGGACCGAGCAGTTCCCTGTGCTCTCGCAGTGGGTTGGGTTCATAACCGTTGGATTCCTCGGACTGACCGCAGCAGTCTCAACGCTTGCGATCGTTGTGGGAATCTCAAAGCTCGCATTTGGCGGCCTAACGGCTATTTGGGCGATTATGACGAGCCCGATTACCGGTGTTGTGGTCGCTGTTATTGCTGTCGGCGTGGCCTTGTATCGACTCAGCGAGTATCTACGCGTCGTGTCGGCTGAATGGCAAATCTTCGAGAACATTGCAGCAGGTTGGGATGCGGTGACGCTGGCCGTTACCAACGCTATCGACTTCATCATGACCAAGTTCAACGCCCTGAAAAACTGGCTGAGCAACTTCAATTTGTGGGATTTTTTGCTGAAAGGGGTGGATTTTCTGATCAGTAAAATCAACATGATCCCTGGCATCAATATCGATATGGGCGGCGCACCGAAACCGATAGCGGCACCATCAGGCATGAACACCAGTGCGCCCAAGGGTGGCTTGATGCAGAAATTCAGCCAGATGAACGACAACAAGAACCAATCGCGCAGTATCGGCACGGTCAATGTGTACCCGCAAAACCCGCGCAGCCTGTCGCAGTTGGTGGACGATATTCAAATGGCGGGTGGCTAAATGGCTGAAGCGCTATACATAGACCTGCATATCGTCAATAACGATGTCAACCTGGACAGCGGCGGCGAGCCGTTGACCTTGGACAACCGCGACAGCATTGCCCAGGACATTAAGCATCTGATCCGCGAAACCGGGCTGATGGTGCAAATAATCGGCCAGCGCGACCGCATCAAAGTGGAAATTTTGCTGCAGCAATTGACGCTGGAAATTGAGGAGGACGACAGACTGGTACCGGGCACGGTAGTCATAACCCCAACCGACACCGAACTGTTTTTTATTACCGCCGACACGGTGGATTTCGGCCCTATCGATTTTTACATCGGGTTTTAACATGGATTTTGTCCAAATACTGAAAGACAACGGCATACCGACTACCCAAGCCGAGCTGGAAACCGCCTGGCGGGACATTGTGGCCGGTAGCGGCAGCCTGATCAGCAATGACAACAGGATGTCGCCGTTTTGGCGCTTCGTGACGGCGGCCGTGACTAGCCCTGTGTTGTGGCTGGTCAATTTTATCGCCGTTACCGTCATGCCGAACGCTTATGTCAAATATGCCGAAGGCGAGTTTTTGGACCTGTTGGCCGACGCGGTCAATCTAACCCGAAAAACCGCTACCAAGGCGGCCGGCACGGTGGTGTTTAGCCGGGTGGATACCGGGCTGGGTATTACGATACCGCTGGGGACCATCATTCAAACTGCTACCATCAATGGTGTGGTGTATCAGCTTAAAACCACCGCCGAAACAGCCTTTGTCGGCACAAATACCACGGTATCTGTACCGGTAGAGGCATTGGAAGCCGGCAGCGCTTACAACCTGGCTGCCAATTATTACAACGTGCTGCCCACGCCAATTGTCGGCGTCACGGCAGTGGCCAATGGCGTGGACTGGATCGCTGCGCCCGGCGCGGATATCGAATCCGACGCTTTGTTGCGGCCGCGCATTCGCAACCAGTTTGGCACAGCATCCAGTTATCACACCGATAGCGTGTATAAATCATTGATCGGCCAATTTCCCGGCGTGGATATTGATGCTATCTGGTTTGAACACGATGCCCCGCGCGGTCCGGGTACCGCCAATGCCTTTGTGTTGTTTGATTTTGCCGCCCCGGCAGTCGATTATTTGTTGGACATTAACCAGTACATCACCGACCAAGGCAACCACGGCCACGGCGACGATTTGATTGTGTACCAAATGCCGGAAACCTTGATCACCCTAACCGCCACGGTATATGTCGAGCAGTTTTTGAGCACTGAGCAGAAAACTCAAATTCAAGCCGACGTGGGCGTGTTTATCAATGCCGCTTTCCGCGAGAATCAGGCCTATAGCCCGACCTTGACGTATCCGTACAGCCGATTTTCATTCTCCAAACTAGCAGAGGAAATTCACAACCAGTTTGCCGACGTGCATAGCGTGGTGTTCAGCCTGGCTGACATTGTCAACGATCTGGAAATACCGCGCCTGGATGCGCTGACTGTGACTGTGGTGGATACCGAATGATAGAGATCAAATTTCCATTTTGGCTGGATGGCGTCGAACTCGGCAAGCTGCGCAGCTCGATCGCCGCGTGGTGGGATGTGGCCGAAAGCTGGATCCGCTGGCCGATCACGCAAATGGACCCGCTGACCTGTACGCTGGGTATTTTGAATTTATTGGCGTTTCAACGCGATATCACTCGCTTTACCGACGAGCCGGAGGCACTGTATAGACGACGGGTAAAATTTGCCTACATCAATGCGGAAGACGCGGGCAGCAAGGCCGGGTTTATTCGCATTTTCGAACGGCTTGGCATCGTCTATCTGGAAATAGAGGAACGGGTAGACCCGGTGGATTGGGATGTGATTTTGTTGCACGTGTCGGATTCGCAATTGGCGCTAAACGCCACGCTGATTAACCGCATCATTCAAAAATATGGCCGTACCTGCCGGCGTTACGAGTTATCCGTGATCAGCCCGATTCCGGTGTCAGCGCCGTGCTTTAGCAACGGTTGTTCTTATTCTTACGACATAGCGAGTTTGTAACATGGCATTTTTAACCGTCGCCGGTGAAAATAAAATAGCGTATCAGCAGGGCAATAGCCTGTTGTTCGATGTGACTCATTTTGTGCTGGCCAATATCACAGGTTTGGGCGCCGAGCCGGTTGACCGCATCGCAGCCATGCCGGACCCTGGCGATATCGTCGATACCCGGCCGGTCTCACGCGCCGGGTATGTCAACGCCAATCAGGTGGTGTATTCGTTGACGCTGGATAGCACCATCGGAGACTACACGTTTAATTGGGTGGGTCTTAAAGATGCTGATGACGTGCTGGTGGCGGTCGTGCATTTGGCCGATCCGATTACCAAGACGGCCACGGCCGGCGGCATCGAAGGCAATAACCTGGTCAGAAACTTTTTGTTGCAGTACACCGGTTTGACTGCCACCACGGCGATATCTGCGCCCGCAGAGACATGGCAAATCGATTTTACTACCCGCTTGCTGCAGATCGACGAGCGCGAGCGTTTGAGCAATTTTGACATTTATGGCCAGTTTGCCGCCTTCGGCGATGGCTTTAAGGTGTCGCTGGTATCAGGATCAGACTACGAAATAGCTGCTGGTGTCGGTTATGTCGGCGGCATACGTTGCGAGCAGGCCACGTCGGCGGCTATCAACGTTACCGGCTTGCCAAAGTCGATCTGGATAGACGCCAGCTTGCAGGGTGATTTAACCGGGGTTGAGGCGGTGTTTAGCTTTACAGACACGGCGGCGATTTTAACCGATTACACAGATGGACTGGGGTTTGATCATTATGTGGCTAAGATTGCGGACATTTCGGCGGGTGGGGTTATTACACAACGCGGACAATATCGCATACCGCTGTCAAATCTAGTGGTATTTACCAGTTCTGGAACATTTACAGTGCCTGATAATGTGTACAAAATAAAAGCTGAGGTTTGGGGCGGAGGAGGCGGCGGTTCTGGCGGTGTAGGCGCTACGGGTGCAGGCGGAGGATACGCACAAAAAATGCTTGATGTGTCGCCAGGTGATTTGATTACGGTAACCGTTGGCGTGGGCGGAGCGGGTGCAACCTATCCAACAGTTGCCGGCAGCGGGACAACGTCGTCTTTTGGTGCTCATGTGTCTGCTACTGGCGGCGCGGGTGGTGGTGCTGGTCAAGGCAGCGGCGGTTTCGGCGTTGGTGGTGACGAAAATTTGGGCGGTCAAAGCGGATCTGATTTAGCTGATCCTGTGCAAGTATTGGAAACGGGTGGAGCATCTCCACGCGGTGGCTCAGGCGGTGCCAATACGATTGGCAATGCACCTGGAGGTGGTGGCGGAGCAGGCTGGACAACACCCGGAAGCGCGGGTGCGCGCGGACAAATTAACGTATGGTACTAATATGATCAGAACATGCATTGTGGTGGCCGGAATCGTCGAAAATGTAGTGATAGCCGAAAATGGGTTTATAGCCGAAAACGGCCTGGCTATTGCCTCTGAAACTGCAAATATCGGCGACTTTTATAATGATGGTGTATTTACTAGCGCACCCGTTCCACTAGAAGGAATACGCGCAACGATGCAATGTTCTGCCTGGCAGTTCAGGCGCGCACTCTCTATGTTAAATTTGCGTGTCACTGTGGAAGCAGCAGTAGCATTGGCTGATCAAGACACAAAAGACATGTGGGAATATGCGGTTACGATTGAGCGTATGAATCCGTTTGTAGTAGCGATGGGAGCGTTACTAGAGAAAACAGATGCTGAAATTGATGCAGTGTTTGAACTGGCGTTAACAATCACATGACATGGTCGTCTCTTTCGTTATCACCACCTATCAGCAGTGCATCTTCTGTTAATGCGGCCTTGTCTGTAATCAGCGTGGACCCTTGGACGCATGGCATACGAGACGGTAACGGCAGCAATACTTATTTGTCGTTTCCTAATGCGATCGATGCGGTTATTAAAAAAGCCGCAGGCCATGACGGCGCAGCGCTTGGCATTGCAGTAACGGCGGCCAGCATGGCCGATTTTGTCGGCCAGTTGACGACGCTGGGTTCCTCGTTTCCGATGCCGAGCTTATCCAGACTGGCCAGGCGTGCAACGCAAATGGCAACCCTTGAAGTTAGCAAAATGCAATTGGTACCGCATCAACAGCACGGTAGCGGGTTGCCGCTTAATGCCATGCCGGCGATTCGGGCCATTCAACGGGCCGACCTGATCAAACAAGCCAGCGACGCGGCGGAGGCATTTAAAACCAGTGATGCTAACAGCAACCTATCGTCATTTTCTGCTGATAAAGCGGCGCATGCGGCTATGGTGTCCGGTGTGCAGGCGGCGGCATCGGCTGGATTGACAGGTGGGACCGGGTTTAGATTTTATGCGGCCAATAATATTGCTAGCGCATTGCGCATCGGCCATCCAGGCCATGAATTTACGCTAACGGCGATCCAATTGTTTTTAGGTTCGGTGGAAGATTTGTCATTGTTGGCGGAGATCGTGCAGTGAGCGTGTATTTAAACGGTACCAAATTACCCGGCTACGGTGTGACAGTTTCCGGATCGTTGACGCTGGCCGGTGAGGATTTAAGCGGCAACAGCAGCACCACGGCGCAAGCGGACAAGGGCGACAAGCCGAAAACCTTGACTGTGCGTTTGTCGGTTAAATTTATCAATGCGGCGGATTTGACGGCTTTGGTGGCCTTGGCAGAAGCCCGCGACGCCGCCGGCGACCGGGTTAAATACAACATCATCAACGATTTGGCTAAGGCCATGAATATCCGGCAGGTGCAGTTTCAAGGCACGTTTAATTGCCCGGAAAATGCCGGTCTGAGGCAGTGGGATATTAGTTTCGAGCTTGTGGAATGGCGCTCGGTACCGGAAAAGAAACAACAGCGGTTGCAGGATAAGCCGGTGTCCAATCAGAACCCAACGTGGCAAATCATCAGCGGGAATACGACACAAACCACAACACCTGCAGCCAGTGTGCCGGCACAGTTGACAGCATTCGAGCAAAACGTGCTTGCACCTTTGAATGAGTTGCTGAAATGAAGCTGATCAGACGCCTGACGGTATCCGGATCTGTGTTGGATGTGACGGACGAACGGGTTTTTTTGTCGTTGTCGGAACCGGGCCGCGCTCAATTTACCGTGCAAAAAGCCGCCGAGCAGCTGGCCAAGCTGTCTGCTGTGGCGTTTGATATCGGTTACGCTGCAGACAGTAACAGCCAACGGCTTTTTTTGGGTTATATCGATAGCATCACACCCATAGACAACCAGCATTGCAAACTGTTCTGTCGTGAAATGGCCGCAGCTTTGCAGGTTAAAATGCCATTAAGCCTGCGTCATCCGACGTTATTGGATGTGTTGAAAGCCATGTATGACCAGACGGGGCTTGATTTCAGTGCACCGGATAAAGAGTATTCGAGCACTAAAATCCCGCACTTTTACAACATTGGCAACGGTTATCAGGCCATGTCCGGCATAGGACGCGCATTTCGTGTGGATGATTTTATTTATCAGCAGCAGGGTGAAGGCGTGATCTATGTCGGCTCTTGGGCTGATTCGCGCTGGTCGGATAAACAAGCCAGCGTGGATTACAGCTATTTCTCTGAGCAGCTTAGCAATACGTCGGCAAAAATAGCGGCTATCCCAGCCATGCGCCCTGGTGTGGAATTGAACGGTAACCGGGTCACTGGGGTGGAGTTTTCCGGCAACTTTATGACTTTGAGTTGGTAGCGATGCAAAAGACGATCAAAAACATGGTGGATAAGGCCTATCCGGAATTGCCCAGTCAGAATCACTTACCGCGCTTTGCAGAGGTAGTGGCTGTCAGGGAGACGCCACAATCAGGCAACGTGGCCGATCCGTTCCGGCCTTATTACGCGGTGGATGTGCAGGTATTGAACGAGCACGGCGAGCCTGATACCAGTTTTCCGGTATTGCATGATGTGCCGTTGCCGACCGACGGCGCCGGCCACGAGCAAGGCCGGTTTTCCTTTCCACAGGACGGTACCCGCGTCGAGCTGGCCTTTGCCTACGGTTCGCCGAATCAGCCGTTTATCCGCTCCATTCAGCCGCATAATTTGAGTTTGCCTCAGATCGAGCGCGGCGAACAGCGCTGGCAGCATGGTTCCAGCAGTTATCAAACTGTCGATAAGGACGGCAACTGGATCCGGAAAACCGATACCAATATCACCGAAGACAGCCTGAAACGCACCATATCCGCGCTGGAAACCCTGCAAACCTACACCCAATCGCTGATTAATGTCGAAGCGGATAGTACCGAGACGGTAGGAGGCACCAAGAAAGTGGATGCCATGGGCGCTTTGCGTTTGCAATCCGGCGGCCGCGCCGAGCTAATCGCCTTGGCTGACATCACCGCCAAAAGCAGTACCAAGCAGCTACACAAGGCGCCAAAGACCTGGATAGGCAGCGATGCCGAAAACGTGCTGGGTATTTTGTCGGAGCTGATGGCGCAGGTGATCAGCCTGTGCAATACCCTGGCCAGTCATACCCATAGCGGCGTGCAGGCCGGCGGCAGCAATACGGCGGCACCGGTGCAGGCATCCAATATCAATACCATAGGTAGCGATACCAACGGTATCAAAACCCGTTTGGATGGGATAAAAGAATAGTTACGGCAGAATTTCCAGCAGGTCGCCTTTCAGATCGGCCTTGGCTTTCACAACCCCGGGCACGACACCGCCAAAGCCGTTGGTACCGCGATACAACGTCTCAACAGTCAAATACTCCCCGTTATCCACATACACCGTCTTGATGTGCTCATAGCTATCAGGGTTCTTCATGTTGGCTTTTATGTAGCGAGACAACGACAAGTGTTCGCCGCTGAAGGGTGAAAACTGCTTGGTGATTTGGTCTTGCCGAAGTTCAGCCGTCGTCTTTTCAGACTGCGGTTTGCTGTCGTCGTTCGATGCAACAATCACCACAAACACAATCGCCAAGGCAATGATACCTAAACATCCATGCGCGGCATTAACGCCAGGCTTGGACACGCCGCAATGTGGGCAGATTTTAGCCGATCGATGCACCGACTTACTGCATCCCTTGCATTTCACTAACTGACTCATAATAAAACACCATATCTAAACGCAAAACCCAAGCATACCAAAATCAACCCGCCCCACCCAACAAACACTCCTCCTCCCCAGATCGGAAGAGCACACGTCTGAACTCCAGTCACGCCAATATCTCGTATGCCGTCTTCTGCTTG
>JGI11705J14877_10000739_pt1 | contig 19882 bp, 17 predicted proteins | sample Etolaghawater15m_FD_14877 | JGI IMG/M metagenome (IMG submission 14877)
CTTTTTAAATGTGTTATCATTTGACCGATGTAATCAGGACGGGAGTTGAGACCCTGCGCCTTTACGGTGCCGGTCAGCATCAGAGTCAGCTGAAACAGTTCATGTCAATCGAAACACATGGAAGACCAATGAAAAGAAGAACTTACAGAATAATATTTGCCACACTCCTCATCATCGGCACAGCCCTTGTCAGCAGCTGCAGCTCAGACAGCGGCAGTGAGCCCGAGGAAAACACGACCCTGACGGGTTCCTGGCAGATGAAATCCGTCACAATGAAGGGCACTCCGGTGGGTAACCTGACCCTGTCCGCTGAGAGTTTTCTCGGCATGAGCGGAACGGGAGCGGTCCGATCCGTGCTGACCCTCAATGAAGATGGAAGCGCCGTGACCGTCACCAGCTATGAAGCGGCCGCCGATCACAGTGAACCCGGGCAGTGGCTTCTGGACGGGGATCTGCTGAGCATTGACGGAGCGGGCATTGACGACAGCGTGCCCTATCTTCTGCAGAACCGCATCCTCACCCTGACCGTGATCATGGCCATCGATTTCGAACAGGACGGGACGGCCCAGGATACGGAAGTCGACATGAGCTACGAAAAACTCTGAGTGCCGGAGCTCTGACAGCCATGCCCACGCTTTTTTTCCCGAAGAACAGCGGCACATGTACCGAACACCGGGGCCACAGCGATGAATAGACGATCTGTATACCTTCTGATATCCCTGTTCCTGCTTCCCCTGTGTCTGCCGGCTCAGGAGGGCATGCGCCTCGGATTCAGGAGCGGCTACAGCCTGTCCACACAGTATGGGATCCTCGAAGCGGACATCCCCTATACCGTGAAGGTTTTTCCCCGCCACGGTGGCGCCGCCGGACTGCTTCTCTACTATCCCATCACAGAGACCTTCGGAATTCAGCAGGAATTTCTCTGGGTGCAGAAAGGATCCCGGGAGGACATTGATATGATTGACCGGCCCATCTTCACCCGCACAGAATACGATCTCAATTACCTGGATATTCCAGTCCTGATGCGCTACCGGATGTTCCGGCTGGGCAGCACAGAGATCTTCGGCAGCAGCGGTTTCGCCCTGTCCATCCTCCTGAGCGGTAACTACCGGCTTGAGGGCACCGTGGAGATCAACGGTGAAGCGGCCGCATTTGAGAATAAGGATGCCCTGGACAGCATTGATCTTTTTGACTATGCCTTCCTCTACGGCGCAGGAATGGAGAGAATGCTGTTTGGTCACAGGACTTTTCTCGAATACCGCTTCAGTATAGGCTGGAATATTCTGGCGATGCCGACGGCTGAGGGCGAAGATCCGGCCCCGCTGAGGAATCAGAACTATCTTTTCACCCTGGGTCTCTATCTCTGACGGACCCGCAGTGGATCCCGATGATACACACCCGCTTCTGAGGAAACCCACCATGGAACTCAATCATCTCACCATCAGAGACCTGTGGTCAAAAACCTATAACACCGCCGGAAAACCGGACTGGTCCCATATCCTGCCCTATTATGCCGAAGATATCTACTTCAGGGACTCCATACAGGAGATCCGGGGACTTGAGGCCTTTACCGCCATGACCGAGCGCCTTGCACAGCGCAGCAAAGACCTGAAAATGGACATCCGGCGCAGCGCTCAGCAGGACAACATCATCTTCATCGAATGGGAGATGACCATCACCTATAAGAAAAATCCCAGCTCCGTCCTCTACGGCTCAAGCCGGGTCACCCTCAATGAGGAGGGAAAGATTTCCGAGCAGAGAGATTATTTCGATCTCTGGGGCGACATTTTTGACAATATCCCCCGCTTCGGTCCGGCCTACAGGAAATTCATGCACCGGAAATTCGGCTGATCCATGGACAGAGAAAGACTTCGGACACTGTTCCGCTACTACCGGCAGTATCGGTGGTCCAATATCTTTGCCATGATCCGCAACAGCGGTCGCGAACCTGAGATCTGCAGCGATGACTTTTCCGGCAGGCGGGTACTCATCACCGGCGCCAGCTCCGGCATCGGCCGTCTGACTGCCCTGAAATACGCCTCCATGGGGGCTGATCTTGTCTGTCTCAACCGTGATCAGACAAAGTCGGCTGCTCTGAAAGAGGAGATCGAGAGGGACTACGGGGTTCGCTGCGACATCCTTCTCGCGGATCTGAGTTCCCTGCAGCAGGTTCACGAGGTCGCTCAAGCACTGGCAGAATCGCCGCAGACCCTGGATGTTCTGATCTTCAATGCCGGGGTCTATCTCACCGGCAAGGACGTCACGGAAGAGGGGTTTGAACGGGTTCTGGCCGTGCATTATCTCTCCTACTTCATTCTGACCCTGCGGCTGATGGACAAACTCCGTTCGCAGTCGGCCTGCCGCATTCTCATCGTCAGTTCCGAAGGCCACCGCTTTGCTGTATGGGGCCTGCAGCCGGATGACCTCAACTGGCAGCGACGCAGGTATTCTGGGCTTCAAAGCTACGGTTCAGCCAAGCTGGCTCAACTCCTGTCCATGCTGGTATTCGCAGAAAAATTCAGGGGCAGCGGGGTCACGATCAATGCAGTGCATCCGGGAGCCGTGAAAACCCAGACCGGAAAGGACAACGGCCCTATCTACCGCACTTTCAAGCGACATATCCTGGACAGACTGCTGAAATCAGCCTCTGTCTCAGCGGAAGCCCTGTATTATCTCGGCGCAGCACCTGCCCTTCAGGGGCTCAGTGGAAAATTTTTTCATCTGACGACCCCCGAAGAGCCCTCTCCCCCGGCCCTCGATATGGACAAGGCCCTCGAGCTGTGGGAAAAAACTCTCACTATCACGGGTTTACACAGCTTAGATAGAGAAATCATCAATTAACACCTTCTCCCGTAAAAAGAAGCGGATCAATCTCAATGACAGACAGCAGATATTATGACAGCATCATCGCCGGCGGCGGCATTGCCGGCCTGACCTCCGCAGCCTACCTGGCCCGGGCGGGACAGAAGGTCCTGCTGCTGGAAAAAAATGAGAAATGCGGCGGGCTTGTGAGTTCCTTCAAACGCAACGGTTTTCATTTTGAGGCCGGACTGAGAGCACTGGAAAATGCAGGCATTATCCTGCCCATGCTTGAAGACCTGGGCATTGAGCTTGAGTTTGTCAGAAGCCGTGTCTCAGTGGGCATCGCCGACAGGATCATACACATCGAGGATCTGGACAGCATTGATGCATACAGGGACCTCCTGCTGCATTTCTACCCTCAGAGCAGGGAGGCTGTCGATGAGCTGATCCGGGTGATACGACGGATCATGAAAGATATGGAGGTTCTCTACGGAATTGAAAACCCCGCCTTTAAGGATATCGTGAATGACCGGGACTTTCTCTTCAGAAAACTGCTGCCCTGGCTGCCGAAATTCCTTTTCACCATCTCCCGAATCAACCGTATGAATATGCCGGTCGAGGCATTTGTTGAGGACATCGTGAAGGATCCGTCCCTCAGAGATATGATCGTTCAGCACTTTTTCAAGAAGACTCCCAGCTTCTTTGCACTGAGTTATTTTTCCCTCTATCTGGACTACTTTTATCCCATCGGCGGCGTCGGCACCCTGGCGGAGGCTGTAACTGAAAAGGTCCTCGCTTCCGGTGGNGACATCCTCACATCCTCCCCGGTCACGCATGTGGATCTGGAGGCAAAAAGAATCACNGACAGCAGTGGACAAACCTACAGCTGTGATCAGCTGATCTGGGCTGCAGACCTGAAAACCTTTTACCGCATCTCGGACGCAGAAGGACTGAAGCCGAAGATCCGACGGAAGTTCAGAGCCTGGGGCGAGCGCTTTCTGCAGCGCCGCGGTGGTGATTCTGTCTTCAGTCTCTTTGTGGAAGTGGATGAACCCCTGGACAGCTTCAGAAAGATCGCCCACGGACATTTTTTCTACACACCCTCCCCGGAAGGACTGGGCGAAACACACTGGTCGGAAATGCGGGATCTCATCGGCCGTCTCAACTCTCTCCCGAAAGAGACAGTCTGGGCCTGGCTGGATAAATTCACGGCCTTGAACACCTATGAGATCTCTATCCCTGCTCTGAAGAACCCGGACCTGGCTCCTCCCGGCAAAACCGGTCTGATCATCAGTTTTCTCGGTGACCACGAACTCTTCAGGACGGTGAAGGAAGCCGGGTTCTACGAAGAATTCAAGACGGAACTCGAAACACGGATTCTGAAAGTGCTGGGACAGTCGATCTATCCCATGCTGAAGGATAAGGTTCTCGACCGTTTTTCCTTCTCACCGCTCAGTATCGAAAAATGGAACGGGGCCTCAGAAGGTGCCATCACCGGATGGTCTTTCGAAGAAACGGTTCCCGTAGTCAATAAAATACAGTATTCCGGACGATCCGTCCTCAGCCCTGTGCCGAAGGTCTACATCGCCGGACAGTGGGCCTACAGCCCCGCCGGTGTTCCCATGAGTATTCTGACGGGTAAACTCGCGGCAGACAAAGTCCTGAAAAACGCTAAAAAGATTAAGTTACCTAATCCGATTCATTCACTCTGAATCCATCCGGCACAGCTCCATCAGGATGTCTGNTTTTTCAGCTCTTCCTTCAGTGCCTGCTTCTCCTGCGGCAGACTGTGACGCACNGCCAGCTGATACAGATCCCGCAGCGAACGAGTGAGATCCCTGAACTGTGTCATCTGTATCCTGTAATAGCGGAAATTCGCCCTGCGGCTGATCTGCAGAAGTCCGGCTGANTGCAGAATCTTTAAATGCTGGGATACCGCAGGCTGACTGATTCCCATAGCCTCTGTGATCTCATTCACCGTGGCCTCTCCCCCGGGATGCGAAGCCAGAAAATGAATGATCGCCAGACGCCGCCTGTCTCCCATGGCCTTGAGCTGCAGAGCCTGTATGTCCTGATTCTCTATATTCTCCATATATTAATATATCATTATATACTTATATTTTGCAAGGTATTATTTTTAAATACTCATTCTGAATTGGAACTTCCGGGATTCAGGAAATCAAGTTCCAGCTGTCCCTGCTCAAAGTCACGGTCTTCCTGTTCGAAATTGGACAGAGTGACTCCGAGGAGGCGGATGCCCCTGCCTGCGATCTGTAATTCCTCAAGGAGTTCCAGAAGGGTCTCCCACGCTTCATCCCGACGGTAGCTGTGCTGTTTGGACCTGCTGCGGGTCAGAGTGCTAAAATCCTCGAAGCGGCACTTGAGGGTCAGGGTCCGGCTTTTTTTCTCTTTCTTTTCCGCTCTCTCCCAGGTGGTATCGAAGATGGGCAAAAGAGCAGAGGCAAGTTCCCTGTATCCCTGCAGATCCGTTTCAAAGGTTCTTTCGGCTCCGATGGACTTTCGCACTCTCTGCGGCATGACCGCCCTGTCATCGATGCCCCTCACCGCATCATAGAAATAACGTCCTGCTTTACCGAAATGCAGAATACAGTCACTGAGACTCAGTTTTTTCAGATCTCCGCCTTTGAAGATCCCCAGTTCTGACATTTTTTCCTCAGTGCGTTTACCGACACCGTGGAAGCGGCGGATCTCCAGCTTCTCCAGAAAGGCGGGTGCCTCTTCCGGCAGGATCAGAAAGAAACCGTCCGGTTTGTCCATATCCGAGGCGATCTTGGCCAGAAACTTATTATAGGACACCCCGGCAGAGGCGACAAGACCGGTCTTTTCACGGATTTTCCTTTTGATCTCCTTTGCGATCAGAGAAGCGGAGGGCGGGCCGGTCAGAGCCTCGGTCACATCGAGGTAGGCCTCATCCAGAGACAGGGGTTCCACCAGATCTGTATACTCGTAAAACACACTGTGAATCAACTTTGAGACAGCTGTGTAGACATCAAAACGATGGGGCTGCACGATCAGGTGGGGGCAGCGGCGCAGGGCCACTGACATCGGCATAGCGGAATGTATCCCGTATTCTCTGGCTTCATAGCTGGCGGCGGCGACCACTGAGCGCGGACTTCTTCCGCCGACAACGAGGGCCTTTCCACGGTATTGGGGAAAGTCCCGCTGTTCTACGGATGCGTAGAAGGAATCCATGTCTATATGGATGATCTTTCTGAGCATAACAGCCGGAATTTACAGTATTCTTTCAACTCTCAGTGCATTTTTCCCTGTCTTTTGCTGTCAGTGGAGAAAATTTGTCATAAATTCCCGCGCCGGTCAGGGCACAGGACAGGGAGCATCCTTTCTATGCATTGTCTGTCCGGCATCATAGTGTGAGGCAGGTCCTGAGCAAACCTGCAGACATCAAAATACAGGGGAGAAGATATGAGGAACAGCTGCATTTCCGTTTTGTTTTTACTGTTGATCAGTCTTTCAGGCATCCTGCAGGGCGCTGAGAAAAGTTCTCTGATCTCAGGCGGCTCTGATCCGGCCATAGATGTTCAGTGGTTTCTGGCCTATCAGTACGGTGAAGAAAAGGGAGAAAGCCATAATGAGTTTCTCCTGAAACGGGGCTATGTGAACATAAAAAAGCAGATCAACGACGGATTTTCCGGACGAATCACCACGGACATCACAGTAGATGAGGAGGGCGACGGTGAAGGGGATGTGGAAATGAGGCTGAAATACCTCTATCTGAAAAACAGCCTGCCCTCAATTGGTCCTCTGCATAAACCCTTTATGGAATTCGGCATGGTGCACCGGCCCTGGATCGACTTTCAGCAGGAGATCAATGTATATCGTCTGCAGGGCAATATGTTTCTGGAAAGGAACAAAGTGATTTCCTCGGCAGACTACGGGATCTATTTCCACAGTTTTCTCGGAGGGGACCTGGACAGAAAAGCAAGGAAAGCACTCGGCAGAAAAAGTGCAGGCCGCTACGGCAGCCTGGCCTTCGGTGTATTCAACGGCGGCGGTTATCATGCCATTGAGAAAAACGAGAACAAGACTGTAGAGGGCCGGCTGACTCTGAGACCCCTGCCTGGATTTCTGCCAGGCTTACAGACCAGCTACCACGGGGCCGTGGGCAATGGAAATACTGAAGAATCACCGAACTGGATGGCGCATTCCGGCTTTGTCTCCTATGAACACCCAATGGCCGTTTTGACGGCGGAATTCTACAGCGGAGAGGGCAATATCGGAGGAACGGCCATACAGGATACCCTTACATTTGAAGCAGTTCCACAGAACGGGTACTCTCTCTTTGCCGAGCTGAAATTCCTCAGGAATCGCTTCAGTCTATTCGGCCGCTATGATCATTTTGTGCAGGGATATGACTCAGGAGATAAGATCACAGACCGAAGCATCGCGGGACTTGCCTATCACCTGACCGGCAGCAGCAAGATCATTCTGGACTATGATACGGCAAAAACAGTTTCTGCTCCGGAGAAGGACAGCCGGGTTCTGGAGCTGGCCCTCGAACTGAAGTACTGAACATTCCTGACGCTGCGGCAGAGGGACATTATCCGACTCTTTTCAGAACAGAGTCTTCCTGTGTTTCCAGGACCTTTGTAAAAGCACTTCTCTGCTTCATTATAAGGGAGTTCAGAGCCGAAAAATCTGTTTCTTCCAGGGCATGCAGCGCCCGTTCCGCCAGACGGTATTTTTCCAGACCGAGATCCCTGAAATTGTAACCGTAGACATTTTTGCTCTGCCGGGACGGAAGCATCCGGGGCAGACAGTAGTCCTCCAGACCCACGGTTTTTGCAAAACCCTGCAGCTTTGGATGATAGGAGAGGGCGATGAAGGGGCTTTGCTGTGCATAGGCCATCACAGCACCGTGCAGCCGCATGGAGATCACCAGCGCTGCGTCTCCGAAAATCCTGGAGATCATGCGCGGCGGGAGTTCCTGTTTCAGCTCATGGACCCTGATGTCCGGATATGCCTCCCTGATGCCCCTGGCAGCCTCATGGTGAGCAGGGAGGTCGCTGTCATATTTCACGCTCATGGGAACAAAGACGATGGCCGCTCCCAGTGCCCCTGCCGTCAGAGCCAGTTCCGTCGAAATCCAGCGATGCCAGTCCGGGTCATTCTGCCAGCGGGGTGCCAGACTCACAGCAATATATGGCCCGATATGATAGAGTTCCGGCAGTGTTGTGGCGGCAGGCTGCATCTGCAGAACACTGTCTCCCACCACTTCAATGGTCCTGCCGGGAAGAATGTCCTGAAGCATCTCCGCAGACAGCACATCCCGGACATAAAGATACTGAAGTGATTCGGCCGCTCTGCGAATGCGGTAGCGGTCCAGCCAGCCGTATTTTACATCGAACTCCACCGAAGCAGCAAAAAGACTCCGCTGCGCTGATCTGCCGGGCGCCGCATATTTTTCACATTTCAAAAAGACACAGTGCTCGTTGGGCTCTATAATACCGCCGCCGATATACAGCCGGGTCCTGTCCTTCAGCTCTTCACGCCGGCTTTTATCCCTGCCGCCGAGTCCGACGATCTCTTCAAGATCCGGCTTCTCATATCTGCTGAGCTGAACCGTCTCAAGGGACATTCCCATACTCCCTGCCAGATCCGAAATGGCCAGGGGTACCGCTTCGTCTCCGGCATTTCTGAACCCGAAGGAACCGCAGACAGTTAAATTCATAGGGAAATCTGTGTTTTCAGCCAAAATAATACTCCTGTGATTAGCAGTGTTCCAAAAACCCACACAAGATCCTGAGAGGGCAGCCAGACACCGTGGCGTCTGACAGCCCAGGCCAGAACCGGATAATAGAGAAAATGTGATACAGAAATACCGAGGATCAGGCCCGGAAGCTCGAACAGCCATCCTCCCAGAGCCATCGCGCCCAGCATCAAGGCCAGTTTGAAAACCAGCAGCAGCATAAACCTGTAGCTGTCACCCAGGGCGAGAAGCACCGGTGAGACAGTGCTGATGGCCACAGCCATGATCGAACCGATACTCAGAACCTGCAGCATCCAGCCTGCCTCCCTGTAGCGTTCATCATAGAGCAGTTCCACCAGTTCCGAACCGAAAAGGACCAGAACTGCCACCGCAGGCATCGCAGCAGCCAGCAGCGTCCGTCGAATACGGCGGATACGCAGGGTCAGTTCCCGGCGGTCTCCTTCGGCAAAGCGCGAATAGGCAGGGAAGAGCATTTTATTACCCAGGGCAGACACAGCCTGCAGGACTGCCTGACTCAGAAAATATGCAATGCTGTACACTCCCAGTTCCGTCATGGACAGCAGCTTTCCCAGGACGATCCGGTCACCCTGCGCCGCCAGAAAGGCCAGGGCCGTGCTGATAAAAATCCATTTACCGAAGGAAAACAGTTCCCCTACGCTCTCTTGGTCCCAGCGGAAATGGTTCCGGTACTCCCTGAAAAATAGATGACTGGCTATGAGTTTGAGTGCGCTGCTCACGAGACCTCCGGCCACCAGAGACCAGATAGAGGGCGAGAGCCAGGCCCAGAGAATCATCACTGCAATACCAGATATATGTGTCAGCAGTTCCACAATGGTCAGCCGCGCCATGTTCAGATGCCGGTTCATCGTAATCATCTGCGTTGAGTAAAATCCCGAGAGAACCGCCATCAATCCGGACACCGGGATCAGCCAGGCCAGGTCCGGCTGCCCGTAGACCTTCGAAACAGGCCAGGCCAGAACCGAGGCAAGGATCCAGATGCCGAAACCGCGGATCACCTGCACTGTCCAGGCTGTATCCAGAAATACTTTGTCATCCCCGCGGCGGCTCTGAATGATATTCTGATTCAGACCTACATCCGAAAACATCTGCAGACCCTGAATGGAGATATTCACCAGGGCCATGATGCCGAAGAGTTCAGGAAATAGAAGTTTGGTCAGGATCAGGTTCCCCAGAAGCCGTGTAAACTGTTTTCCCCCGTATTCCAGCATGATCCAGGCAGAGCCCTGAATCATCTTCCTTTTCTCCACGCCGCCATTTGCTGCAGTCTGTGCTACACTGACCATCTCACCCTTTCAGAGCGTTGAACGAAAGTGAAAAAATGTGATCTTTCCCCTGCTGTCCAGCCCTTTGTGTCCTATCTGCCTGTATCCGTTTCAGTTTTCCCATGCTGCCACTGAGACAGAAAGCATGCCAAAACCTGCACAATATCATTATGTTCTATATTTACAGTTATTTAAACCGTTATAACACAGGCTCCATTCATGTTCTCTGCGTCTCGGTCTGAGACGAATCTCAAAATGATACAGCCTATTCCTGAATTGAGACTGTCTCTATTTATACCACATTGAGCCTTGAAAAATACAGGAATACACATTTATCTCTCGCAATCATAGAGGGGAAATATTAACATTTGCTCTTATCAGCGGTTCCTTTTTTTTACGGTACCGGCGGAGATCAGTGGGAGTTGAGACAGGGGGAGTCAGATGCATAATGAGCAGGACAGCAATCTAGATAAACTTCAGCAGATCGTGGAGGCCATCGGCGTCGGCACCTGGGAATGGGATATTGTAAATGACCGGGTGAATGTCAATGCGCGCTGGAAGGATATGCTGGGCTACGGTGCTGAGGAACTTCCGGAGATCAGTTCGAAGATCTGGTCGGATATGATGCATCCGGATGACCGGGCTGCTGTACTGAATGAGCTGCAGATTCATCTGGCTGATCCCGGCCATCGTTATCAGGTGCAGTTCCGCTTCCGCCGCCGGGACGGACAGTATCTCTGGATCGAGGCACCGGGAAAGGTGACGGAACGGGACGAAAAAGGACGCCCGCTGAAGATGTTCGGGGTTCATCTGGACATTACTCAGAATAAACGCCGGGAGGCGGAGGTTAAGAAAAGAGAGGAAGAGCTGAATCTTTTCTTCAGACAGTCTCTGGACGGATTTTTTTTCATGATGCTGGACGAGCCGGTCACCTGGGATGAGAGTGTGGACCGGGATGCTGTGATGGAGAAGGTGTTCAGAACGCAGCGTCTCACCCGTATTAACAAGGCCATGCTGGAGCAGTACGGGATGAAGGAAGAAGATATGATCGGCCTGACTCCCAATGATTTTTTCGCCCATGATCTGGTAGCCGGCCGCAAAGCCTGGTTCGAGCTTTTCGACAGCGGCCGTCTGCATACGGAAACAGACGAAAGACGGGCTGACGGTTCACAGCTGTATGTGGAAGGTGACTATCTGCTGATGTACGATGCCGAGGGACGGGTCACCGGCCATTTCGGGGTGCAGAGGGATGTGACGGTACAGAAGACAGCCGAGGCCAGACTGCAGGAGGCGAATCAGGAACTTAAGTCGACAGTGGAAACATTGCAGAACACCCGGAATGAACTCATTTCCCATGAGCGGATGGCCGCCGTGGGACAGCTTGCCGCCGGAGTCGCCCACAATTTCAATAATATACTCATGGGTATCATGGGCAGTCTGGAGGTCCTGAAACTGGATCCGCAGCTGACCCGGAATCAGGCGGATCTGGCCGACCGTGCCATGTCCGTTGTCATGCAGGCAGGAAATCTGGTCAAGCAGATCACAGATTACGGCAGAAAGGGTTACAGCACTGTAAAGCAGCTGGAGCTGAACAGCTTCCTTGAACAGTCCAGAAATATTCTGGAAGCCGGCATGAGCATGAATCACAGCCTTCAGTTTACATTTGACCGTAAAAACTCTCTGACCGTGGCTGCGGACGGAAAGCAGCTGGAGCAGGCCCTGCTGAATCTGATCTTCAACGCCCGGGATGCCATGGAGGAGGGTGGAACCATAGAGATCTGCACCGGCATTCTGCAAAGTTCAGAAGCGCCGACCTGCGTGATCTGCAAACAGCCTTTTCAAGGCGAATACGCGTATCTGAGTGTGAGGGACGAAGGCAGCGGGATCCCGGAATCGGTTCTGCCGAAGATCTTCGAACCCTTTTTCACGACCAAACACATGGCACGGGGCACAGGACTGGGCCTCTCACAGGTTTACGGCATTATTAATCAAATGAAAGCCCACCTGACCCTGGACACCGCCCCTGGACAGGGGACGGCCTTCCATCTCTATTTCCCCCTCACTTCCGGTGAAGAGGAGAGGATACCGACCCTCCTGATTGTCGATGATGATACGGTGATCCTGGAATCACTGACTGTCATTCTGGAAAAAGAGGGCTACAGTATCCTTCGTGCGGAAAACGGAGCGGAGGGGCTCAAAATCTTCAGACAGCATAAGGATTCCATCGATCTTGTCATCTCAGATATTAAAATGCCCCTGATGGACGGTCTGGACCTGCGCCGCGAGATACTGCAAACACAGCCCGAACAGAAATTCATTTTTCTCACGGGTTTTGAAGACTTTCAGAACGCCGATGAGCTGCAGGGTTCAAGCCCGGTTCTAACCCTGACAAAACCTCTGCATTTCGACGAACTCCGAAAACAGGTGTCTGAGATCCTCGGCCACTGATCGTATTAATAGACAAGAGTCTGGATAGAGTGGGCCGGAATCTGCTGTCTGACGGCTTTCTGACCGAGATACAGACTGTATTCGATATCCAGATCACTCTGATTCATGACCACCGTCACCAGCTCTCCATCGGGGTTGAGAAAGGCTGTTGTCAGCAGATGACTTCTGCTGGCGCTGGAGGAGACACGACGGGCCCCGGGCAGGATGAATTTTGAAAAGTGTCCGATATACCAGTAACTCGGCGTATAGATCAATTCTCCGCTGCGGGTATCTGCATGAACAGGGGCAAAACAGAAGTTACCCACATGGTTGGGCCCGCCTCTTTCATCGAGAAGGATATTCCAGTCGGTCCATGCCACTGTTCCTTCGTTGAAGTCATTGATGATGCTGGCGCCGTAGCGTTCGGCGTTCGGCCAGTAGTGGTAGCGGTCGGGGCGGAAACTGTCGGCGCAGCCTTCAGTAAAAATGAGTTTCATATCGGGATAGGATTCCTGAACCCGGTCCAGATTGTCCCACATCGGTTCACCGCCGGCCCAGGTCTCATACCAGTGGAAACCGATACCCCAGACATATTTGGCTGCTTCGGGATCCTCGAGGATGGTATTGACCCGGTCGGGCAGCAGATCCCGGTTGTGATCCCAGACGATGATCTTCCGGTCGCCGAGTCCTTCGGCCGCCAGTGTCGGTCCGAGATGATCCCTCAGAAAATCCCTTTCCTCAACGGCGGTATAAATGCAGCTCTCCCAGGTCTGTGTGGCCATGGGTTCATTCTGAATGGTCAGGCCCCAGATCGGAATGCCTTCCGCCTCGTAACTTTTGATGAATTTGCTGAAATAGAGGGCCCAGCTCTCATACCAGTCAGGGAGCAGAGAACCGCCCTGCAGCATATTCTGATTGCTTTTCATGAAGGCAGGAGGACTCCAGGGACTGGCGTAGGTCGTCAGAGAGCCCCCGGCGGCGGCAAGGGCCCGCTTGATGAAGGGGATCCGGTACGCTCGGTCTGCCTCAATGCTGAAACTTGACAGCAGCGGATCCTCATCGCTGACATAGGTGAAGGAGGCCGAGGAAAAATCACAGCTGTGGATGGGAATGCGGGCCAGTGTGTAACCGATACCCTCCTCCCGGTCATAATAGGCTCTCAGAAAAGCGTCCTGCGTCTGTGGACTGAGGGTTGCGAACACCTCTGCACTGGCGTCTGTCAGAGCGGCGCCGATACCCATGAATTCCTGGAAACGACGGGCCGGATTCACGAAGACATGGACCTGGTTCTCCACCGCCTGAGGGCTGTCGCGGAATACAAGGGGATCTTTCTCGTGAAGGCCTCCCTCCCTGCCGCTGGCGGTCTCAAAAACTCGCAGCGGCCGCTCATCCACGGTAAAACGGCTCTGTTCACCGGCTGCGGCATTCGCGCCGCCCGACGGTGTGCCCTGATTCCCGGCACAGGATGAAAACAGCATCAAAGCCGCAATACTTATTGCCCACAACCCCGAAAATCTCCTGAACAATCTGTTCCAATGCATTCTGTCTACCCTCCTTTGTTGATGCCGGCTCCAAACCTTCACAGGGCGCAGCTCAGCGCTTAAGAATTTAATGGACTTCCCTGTCCTTTACAACCGCATAAGGCCGAGAGTCCCTGTCGGAATTAAACAATGATCTCTAACCAGTATCTGACTGAACAGCGGAGACCTTTCGCCTCAAGCAGAAACTTCAGAAGAATAGTCTATTTATACATAGAACTATAATGTATATTAATACTATGTATACAGTTCAGATACAAGGAGGGCCTTCAAAGGCCCAATGAAATTGAAAGGAGCGCAGAGATATGGAAATCGGGAAGGATCTGACAGCGGCGACGGCCACACCCCTGATCCTGGCCATTCTCAGCGAGGGTGAGAGTTACGGCTATGCGATCATCAGGGAAGTGGAAAAGATGTCGGGTGGACATATACAGTGGACGGACGGCATGCTTTACCCGGTTCTGCACAGACTGGAGCGCCATGGATGGGTTGAGGCCCGCTGGGGACATTCAGAAACAGGCCGTCGCAGACGGTATTACAGCCTGAGGGCAGAGGGACAGGCGGAGCTGGCCCGGCAGAAGGCCCAGTGGGATGCGGTAACGCGGACTCTGGGGGCCAGTCCTTTCGGATCACTGATCACAGAAGCGGTCACAATCTGACCGGAGAAGGGGACAGAATGCTGGAAACACATATTGATGAATGGCGGAATGGGCTGGCAGCACAGAAGGCTCTTTCGGAGGATGACCGGGATGAACTGGAGGACCACCTGCGCAATGAGATCGAAGCTCTGCAGGCTCAGGGTCTGGACGGGGATGAAGCCTTCCTGATCTCTGTCAGGCGTATGGGACAGAGCGATGCCTTTTACGCGGAATTTGCCAGAGAACATTCAGAGAGGCTGTGGAAGAGTTTATTTCCGCCGCTGGATGAGGGGACCACACCACTGTGGACACGGGAGCTTTTCTACATGCTGCTGGCGGCTTTATCTGCTGCCCTGTCTGTTCAGCTGCCCCGGCTTTTCGGGCTGTCCCTGGACGGTCCGAATGAGGATCAGCTGTTTTTCGCCCGGAATTTCAGTTTTTTCAGCCTGCCTTTTCTGGCGCTTTTTCTCGCCTGGAAACGGGATCTGGGTCTTCGGAACACGGGATATCAGCTTCTGCCCTTCCTTCTGATCTTTCTTATTCTCAACACCTATCCTTTCAGTCCCGGGGGACACACAGAGATCCTGGCGGTCATACATGTTCCGATGGCACTCTGGATCGCAGGTTTATTCACTTACAGCGGCGGCCGCTGGCGTCAACAGGATCAGAGAATGCATTTTATCCGCTATTCCGGGGAATGGTTCATCTACATGACCCTCATCGCTCTGGGCGGAGGCGTGCTGACAGCTGTCAGTCTTTTTCTCTTCGAGGCCATCGGCCTGAATGCGGAGATGCTGATGAGCACCTGGGTGCTTCCCAGCGCTGCGGCAGGGGCGGTGATCGTGGCGGCCTGGCTGGTGGAGAACAAGCAGAGCGTCATCGAAAACATGGCGCCTGTCCTGACCATGATCTTCAGTCCTCTCTTTACCCTGCTGCTCCTAACTTTCCTCCTTACCATGCTCCTGACCGGGCAGCTGATCAGTGTGGACAGAGAACTGCTCATCGGCTTTGACCTGCTGCTGGTCGTGGTCACCGGTCTGCTTCTTTACTCCATTTCTGCCAGGGACACACTGCAAGAACCCGGATTCTTTGATTATCTTCAGTTCATCCTCATCCTCAGTGCCCTGACTGTGGATGCCCTGGCCCTCTGGGTCATTCTCAGCCGCATCAGTGAATTCGGATTTACACCCAACCGTGTGGCGGCCCTCGGCGAAAATCTGATCCTGGTGGTCAATCTTTCGTGGTCCGGCCTGCTCTACGGACGCTTCATCAGACGCAGAGGCAACTTCGAGGCCCTGGCCCGCTGGCAGACCGATCTGCTGCCGGTCTACGGCATCTGGGCCGCTGCCGTCACCCTCTTTTTTCCTCTGATCTTCCGCTTTATCTGATCCACAGGTCAGAGCTCAGCTATTGCCTTCGGGAAATCAGTTCTCAGGTCTTCTGCTGTAAACCCTGACCCAGTCCACGAGAAACTGGTCAGGAAAGGTCGAGCGGTCGGGATTACCGGCCCACCAGTTCCCGATATGATTGGCCAGAGTCGAGATCTCGCCGGTGATCTTCAGATATTCCGGGACACGGGACACGCCGCCGGCACTGCTTCTCCAGCTTTCCATGCCGTCGATATAAAAGATATACTCCTCAGCAGTCCATTCCAGTCCGAACTGATGAAAGCCTGTGCGTATGCCTGCGACGTCGGTCCTGAAGCTCTCGGATTCTGCACCATCAGCGCTGAGATCCCAGTGCAGGGCATGGTTGACGGCATCCGTCCATCCGAAGGCTTCCATGATATCGATCTCCGTGCCGTCCTCACCGCTTCCGTCCACCTGTCCCACAGATGCGCTGAAGAGCCAGAATGCTACCCACCAGCCTTCCTGCGTCGGGAGTTGAGCCCGTATTTCAAAGCGTCCGAAAGCCTGTTCAAATCTGCCTCTGCTGCGGACAGCCCCGCTGCTGTAGTCAAAGGGATCGCCGTCACCGTTCATGTCCTCCAGTTTCCGGGCACGGATGACCAGATGTCCGTCCCCGTCCAGATAGGCATCGTCTTTCAGCCACCAGCCGTCCGGTCCCTGAGGGTTAGCTCTGCGATTGTACTCGGGGCGTTCCCATTTGCTTGTATCGGGTTCACCGCTGCCCTCGAACTCATCGCTCCAGCTCAGACTCCATTGCTCCGCCGTCTTCTCCCAGTCGCTGTTCCGGGCTGCGGGTTCACTGCAGAAAACGAGGATCACAGACAGGATAGCAGGGATGATAATGTGTTTTTTTAGGCGCATGGGAGACCTCAGTCCTTTTCAATTGACTGCAGTCTAAGAAATCAGCACTGCATCGTCAAGGGAAAACAGAATCCGGGTTGAAATTGAAAAAGTGCCGTCGCCGAAGGGTCTTGGTGTGCAGCCGGTGAAAGGATCAGATACTGAACACTACTTGATGTATGTCACTCGATGAATCGATCTGTCATCGGCTGATTCAATGATGCACAGATAATTCCCGCTGCTCAGATCCATCAGGGGCCAGTTCAGGCGTCCCTCCCCTGCCTGCTGCCTGAAGACAGGACTGAGATAGAGTGTTCGGCCCTTCAGGTCACAGATCCTCATCCGCAGATTCTCCTGCCTGGTTAGTACGATGGATATCTGTGTACTTCCGTTGAAGGGGTTGGGATAATTGGCCATGATCCTGAAATTCCGGCCGGCCCTGCTGTGAATGAGCCCATTTTCGAGCCCCGTGATACCCTCATTCCACTCGGCTCGGATACTGTAGGGAACACCGTTGAGGACGGAGAGATCCCCCACATAGGCATCTGCCACACTGATGACCGTCGTGGCGCACTTCACACCGACATAATAATGACCGGCCGGGAGAGCACTCAGCTCTACGGTCTTTTCAGAGCCCTGCTCCGTCCAGGCGTATTCTGAGCTCCCCTGAAATGCAAAGCTGTCCGGATCCAGAAAGAGATGCATATCATATCCTTCCGCAGATTTCAGCCTCAGCAGCAGTCTGTTCTCAGTCTCCGGCAGTTCGATCCTGTAGTGATGGTACTGCAGGTCGCCGATCATGGTAAAATCCGGATCCTCATCTGAAGTACGCCGGTCCATCACTCGTTCAATACCGTTCTCCAGCTCCCCTTTTATTTCCGGCGGACCCTCTCCCTCCAGCGCGTAACGCAGTAGACTCATCATCATGTGCAGGTTCCCACCCAGCGATTCCCCCTCCGGATGGGACCCTGTCACCACAACCCGGCCTGAACGAGGCTCCGGTTTATATGCCCAGCTGTTCACCATATCATCCATGTAGACCAGGACCTCGGTACCTTCAGGCACTGAGAGCGTATCCATGTATCCGCCCCCGTTATGGTAAACAAGATGAATATAACTGCCGGTCTCGTACTCATTCCAGATCCGTCTCAGAGCGGAGCCTTCGGGAATGTAATGGTCCACCCGGGTATTGCTGATCCCGGTAGGGTAGATCCAGCCCGGCCAGAGATTATAGTACTCTGTCAGGACTGTGTCGGCCATATATCCATTACTGCACAGATAAGCCCCGGCACAGCTGCCGGCGTAGGACCCGCCTCTGCGGAAAAATTCCCTGATCCGCGCTCGGCCCGGAGATCCCAGGGAGACACCGTGGCTGCTGGCCTTACCGCCGTTTGTATAGATCATGCGGAAACGCCTTGCTCCGTCAGGATAGAACAGAAACCCGTTCTCATCATACCTGCTGCCGACGATCACATCTGACTGCCAGGACTTGTTCTCCGTTGCCAGAAACTGCAGACTGAGCTGCAGACTGTCCGCTGCGGGAAGAGTGGTCCGGGAGGTCAGGAAAACGCCTCCATCCATGAAGATATCCCGAAAAAACCCCTCCTTGGCGGCCAGTGACCCGTACCCTGAGAAAAGCAGAATAAGGGTCAGGAGCCCGGCCTTTGCAGCTGTCATCCCGGAGACTGATCCGCATCCATGTTCTTCATGCATTTTCTTCATAGCATCCTCTACTTCAGATATGTCACCTTTTCCATACTCATGCTCTTACCCGAAATCAGCTGTACAATGTATACACCTGAGCAGTGATCAGCCGGTGACCAGCTGCGAGAATACTCTCCTTTTTCCAGGTAGACCCGCCCACTGCTGTAGACCCTTCTGCCCAGCAGATCCAGGATGCGCCATTCCGTCTCTGCTCCTTCATCCAAGCGGAATGTAAGCTGAAGCACAGGATTAAAGGGATTGGGCCAGGTTTTCAGAAGTTGAAAGGTCTCCGCCCTCATCAGGGATGTCACTGTTTCTGCACTGTAGCCCATATTACAGCCCTCTTCACCGCTTCCCAGACAGGGGGAAGCTTCAGAGATGCTGAAATCTCCGTTTGCCGGATCAGCGAACAGGGGATCTGCATTGATATTTCCCTCATTCCAGTTCAATGTCCCCGCCGCATTCAGCGCGACACCGGTTTCAGCCCCCTTCAGATCACTGTGACAGATGGACAGCGTATTCAATGCGCCGCCGAAAATGAGGGCTGCCTCCTTTGAAGCATTGTCCCAGAAAATGGAGTTGGTCACTTCTGCAACACTGCCGTTGTAGAGACCCATTCCATTTCCGCTCACCGAACTGCTGTTCTGGGTCAGAGTGAGCCCATTGAACACCGATTCACAACGACTGTAGAGCATAATGCCGCCGCCGTATTTGGCAGAATTCCCATGAATCAGGAGGTTCTCGAACTCCCCTTCTTTCGACTCCTGAATATAAAGTCCCCCTCCCAGTTCACTCCCGCTGTTATTGCGGATCACCACATCCCGGATGACCGGAGCTGAATAATAGACACCGATTCCACCGCCGGCAAAACTATTATTGTTCTCCACAATACAGTGCTCCATCAGAACAGACGAGAGCATTGAAATGATGATACCCCCGCCTGTGCTGTTGATGCCCAGCGCTGTATTATTCCGAATGATCAGGTTCCTCAGCGTCGGGGAACTCATGTTTCTGCAGGTGATCCCGCCGCCGATACGGGGTGCCGTACCCTGATCATAACCTGTCCCGTTGCAGACCGTGAATCCATCGATCACCGAATCCCGTTTTTCACCCCTGTGTATCAGAATCACCTCACCCTTACTCCCGCCGTCGATGATCGTACTCTCCGCTCCGGACTCCGACAGAAGACAGACCGCCCGGCCCTGCAGTTCGATGTTCTCGTAATACGTCCCCGGCGCTACAAGCACCGTATCCCCATCCTCAGCAGCCTCAATTCCGCTCTGAATCGTCTCCAGATCCGCCGGAATCCGTATCACCGCCGCACTCATGCCCGTCGCTGTCAGCATTAGAAAGCAGATAAACCGTAAACACCGCCCCATTGTTTTCCTCCTTTCAGACAACTGCCTTCCCAGCAGATCGTCGAACCCGGACAGGTTCAAGCTTTAGATCCTGTGAAAACAGTGTGCTCTGTTCATTGACAAGCATAGGGAAT
>JGI11705J14877_10000740_pt1 | contig 19877 bp, 17 predicted proteins | sample Etolaghawater15m_FD_14877 | JGI IMG/M metagenome (IMG submission 14877)
CCCCCCCCCCACATCCAGCAAAAAAACATCGAGTGGAAGATCGGTACGTAATCTCCGTTTCCCTTTTGACCTGCCACTCCCTCTGTCCCCAAGAGAAAACATAGTTCGCACCGCCTGCTCATGAGAAAACCGGATAATATCGTGGAGAGATCGACAGGATTCCGGGACAAAGCTTTTGGCCTCCGGATCAAGTAGATTCAGGGGAGTTACAAATCCAAGAAGACCGTGGAGTCGCCGAAAATAAGGCAGCGCTGCCTGCAATTCATGGAGCGGTACGGGCTTTTCTTCCGGCAGACAGTTTCCCTGCCATAATTCCTGAATATCTGCAAAAAGACTTATCTCATCATCATGCTTGATTTTGTTGATGCTGTCCCCTATAGCCAGGAGCAGAGGAACTCCAAACTCCCTGCACACCGTGGAAAAATGACCGGCCACAGAACCCAATTCTGCCACCACACCACCAACCTGTTTCAAAATACGGACAGCAGAGGGCAGGGTCTCTCGTAACACGAGAATTGCCCCCTGAGGTACATTTTCCAGTGGATGTTCAGAATCAACGACGTATGCCAACCCACAGGCCTGCCCCATTGCTGCTGTCACCCCAGCCTTAAACAGCAGGCGACCTTTGTGAGCCAATGGTTTCGCTGTATCAGCAACGACCATTGTTTCCTGGATGCCAAGAGGCCTGCTTTGCAAAAAGATAAGACGTCCTTCCCTGGTGATTGACCATTCCACATCCCTTGGTGATTCAAAGTACTCTGCAATGCGCTTTCCCTGTTTCTGCAGGTGAGCCAGTTCTGAATGTGACAGGATTTGGGTGTTTTTGTATTCATTTTCTTCACTGTCTTTCAATGCATAATACTCTGGAATCACCCGGCCGCTGACAAGGGCATCTCCCTGGCCACGCACAACATGAACAGAAATATCTTTTTGTTTTTTTCCAGATGGTTCGGCGGTATACAAAACACCACTGGCCTTTGCATCCACCATCTCAAGAACCAGGACAGCCATGGCCGTCTCCTCATCTCCAAGCCCCGAATGAATACGATAAGCCAGAGCTTCAGGACTATATTTACTGCTGATAACCTTGAGCCAGGCATCAACGATTGTATCCCCGGCTACATTGAGCAGGGTGAGATACTGTCCCGCAAATGAACAGGCTCCATCCTCACTGAGACAGCTGCTACGCACTGCTACAAGCGGATCATTTTCAAACTCAGCGGAGAACTTTTTCCAGGACGCAGTAATTGCTTCACTGATTTCAGCAGGAATATCACCTTCCATAATCAAATCCACCAGCTTAGCAGAGGCCTTCACCAGGCTCTGGGGATTCACACTTTTGATACTGCAGAGAATGTCATCAACGGGCCTGCGAAGATCATTATAAGCCATAAAATAGTTGAAGCTGTTTGCTGTAATGACAAAGCCCTCGGGCGTAGGGAGGTTAAGATCTGAACTGAGTATCGCCAACTGCGAAGCCTTTCCCCCGACAAGATCATCCCGTCCGGCTCCCTCCTGTACAGAACAGACAAAGGGAGGAGAACTGTCCAGTTGGGGGGGAGCAAGCAGGAATTTACTGTAAAAATCAAATTTCTTATAATAACTCCTCAGGGTCACATGGGCCCCGGGAGCCATTTTTTCGAGACTGTCCACCATTCCCAGAACATTTGCTGAGAAACTTTCGTAGCGTTTACGAATACTGCTGAAATCTTCTTTGATCCCTCGGTAATACAAAGCCTCAAGCTCTGCCATTTCCTCATGGGTCCGGCCGTCATACTCGAGAAGTTCCTGAAAGGACTCATATGTAGAGCGCAATACTGCTCCCGGAGCAAAAACTCTGTATGTCCAATATTTAAACAAATTATTAACCAGCATCAGCAATCACGCAATAGCTACAGGGAGGATACGAGAGGATGCCCTCTCAAAACCTTTTTCAGCTTCTTTGTTGCTCTACATTATTACTATACGAAAACACAGATCAACCCAATAGTTTTATGTTTATGCTCACTGATAATTTTACAGTGCCGCTCCCACCCAACTCAATCCGGCCCAAAAATACGGTTTCTCTTCGGTTTTAATGGAATCTATTTCTCTGCCATTGTATGGTAATCTCCATTAACCAGTAAGAAATAATACGGTGGGGTCTTATCTGAACAGCCACGAACAATTGTCCCTGCTCCGGAGAAATACATACAATGACAGCATCGCCATTTACTCTGCACAGTAAGTCAACAGACTGTGCCGCCCGTCGCGGAGAACTGAAGACCCTGCACGGGACAATTCAAACACCGATCTTTATGCCCGTCGGCACCCAGGCCACGGTGAAATCCGTAACACCCGAGAATCTCAAAGAGATGAACGCCCAGATTATTCTCGGCAATACCTATCATCTTTTTATTCGTCCAGGACAGGAGCTTATTCGCAGCTTTGGAGGACTCCACAATTTCATGAACTGGGATCGTCCCATCCTCACGGATTCCGGCGGATTTCAGATCTTCAGCCTTAAAGAACTTGCCAAAATAACGGAAGAGGGGGCAGCGTTTCGCTCCCATCTGGATGGCGCCAAACTCTTCCTGAGTCCTGAAGATGCCATTGAGGTGCAGGAATCACTCGGATCCGACATCATGATGTGTCTTGATACCTGTATCCCCTATCCTGCAACCCGAGAAGAAACCATCAAGTCAACGGATCTTACCAGTCGCTGGGCACAGCGCTGTCGAAAGGCTCAGAATGATACGGGCCAGCTCCTCTTCGGTATTGTTCAGGGTGGGATGCATCACGACTTGCGAAAAGCACATGCCGAAGCATTGATCGACATTGGTTTTGACGGGTATGCGATTGGAGGTCTCAGTGTCGGGGAAGACAAAGCCATGATGCAGGACATGACCGAAGCCACAATCCCGCATCTACCGGAAGACTACTCGCGCTATCTCATGGGAGTGGGAACCCCAGAAGATTTAGTGGAAGGAGTGTACCGGGGCGTCGACATGTTTGACTGCGTCATGCCCACTCGCAATGCCAGAAACGGAACCCTGTTCACCTCCATGGGAAAAGTGGTAATTAAAAACGCAAAATATCGTGATGACAAAAGACCCCTTGATCCGAATTGCAACTGCTATACCTGCCGTAACTACTCACGGGCCTATCTGCGCCATCTTTTTCAATGCCGGGAAATTCTCTGCTATCACTTGAACACCATCCACAATCTTCATTATTATCTTCATCTCATGGAAGAAATGCGGGAAGCCATCGAAAAGGACAGCTTTTCCACATTCCGTAACGATTTTTATGGCAGGCTTGAGACAGAGTGATTATCCTGGTAAATTCAGAACATAAATTAACACTTTTACCTTATCGATATTTGGAGGAACAACCATGACAGGAGTCGCTTACGCAGCAGGTGGTGGAGCAGCTGGTGGAGCCGGAGGCATAGCCTCTTTTATCCCCCTCATTCTTATATTCGGTGTCTTTTACTTTATGCTTATCAGGCCTCAGCAGAGACAGGCAAAACTGCAGCAGCAGTTTCTCAACGAGCTGAAAAACGGTGCCAAAGTTGTCACCAAGGGTGGAATCCACGGAACCATCACCGGTCTGACCGACAGCGTTGTTACACTGGAAATTGCTGATAATGTACGTATCAAAGTTTCCCGTTCATCCATTGGCAGCCCACTCACAAAAGACGGCGCCCCTGCCCCTATACAAAAAGCGGGTGGTTGAGGGATCGGCGGCTGCTGATTTTCTACAGGCTGTAGAACAGAGTAAAAAGGCAGGATTTTCGACAGAAAATCCTGCCTTTTTTGAATAACCAAGTTTCTACTTATTCGTTTCACCTTCAATCATCAACTCTTCCTCATCAGGCGTCCAGCCATTCTCCTGAAAACCAGCCTCATCATCCACATCAAAAACAGTGGAAACCAAATGGGCCGGCAGGGCCAATGTTCGGTAGAGAATCTGAAAGGGAACAGATGCAACCTCCCGGAAGGTTGAGTACTCTACTTTAGGATCAAACAAATCTCCTGATAACTCGACCATAATAGAAGGCTTCTTCTTTTTTCCTACAAGGATGTACCCCACCAGAGGTATCTTGTTCACATTCTTTTTTGCCCCCGTAATGAGATTCAAATCCATATCCAGCGACTGCTTCGGTACATCGAGCCAGCCGGTACCCCGAATCGTCATTTCCGATGAATCGAGTCCCAGAGTTTCAAATGTTGCCACACCTTCCTTCATCTTTATGCCAGCAACAATCCTGTCCACGGCGAGTCCCGTTGTACTGTATGACGGCAGGCTGAAGGTCACAAGAGCCGGGATAGTGTTTATCATTGAAAGAATATTGTTTAATGATTTAAACTCCTTCAAAACGGTATTCTTTATCTTGGCAATTGCTGTGAAATCATTCCAGGCTCCCTTTGCCACCATACTCATACTTCCACCGTGAAATTCGGAGGCTGGAAACAGACCATTCATAAAAACATCGTTCAACCCCTCTCCTGTCAGTGAAAAAGTCTTCCCTTCACCCTCCAAAGAAATACGTCCAGTTGCCCCATGGAGCAACTGAAGAGTTCCCTGACCATCACTGTACTGCAAAGTAATTGTATCGGCCAAAAGCTGTCTTTCCGGTGAGAAAAAAAGACCAGTTTCACTGGAATCAAGAGTGACGGCAATCCTGTTTTGCTCACTGGAATCGGTCTCCATGATTCCCGGGATATCTTTCAAGAGCTTTAAAATGGCAGGGACATTAAACGTGAGACCCTTTGATACAATGTTAATTTTATCATCGTAGACAAGATTCAATGTTTCGTTGACTGTTGCCCTTATGCCATTCGCACCCGCTTCTCCCTCTATATGATATCGATCCACAGGCACTGCATCCTGAGCAAGCAACGCGTAGTCATAGGGAATATCCGCAGAAAAACGGTACCCGCCACCATCCTTTGACCCAATTATAAGCATCCCATTTTTCACAAGATACTGTTGTAAAATTGGAGAATGGTCATACACAGCAGCCAGGTTTCTAAGCTGAAGGGACCACTCTCTCCCTTCTCGAACGCTCACTTCCACTTCCAACTCAGGAACTTTGAGGAGCAGGTTAGCCTCATCCCTGTCGGCTTCGACTGATATGGCACTGTTCGCGTTGAAAAAATGACCGACACTCTTCTCCTGTATGTTGAGCTCTTCGAGGAAAAATTCCCCATGTTGACTAAGGTAATTGAAGCTTCCTGATACAATACCACCGAAGACCTCGCCGTAGTCTACTCCAGCTCCTGTTACTGAAAAAAGAGTATCGGAAAATGTAAATTCGGCAGGAGAAAGGGTGACTGGGACATCATTTAAGAGCCATTGCGACTCCTTCACGCTTCGAACAGTCAAGTCCTTGTCATACTGAATAATGAGACCATCAAGCCTCTCCTGGAGTTTCAAATCATTTATACGACAATGGACAACGGTAGAGAGTAAATCCAGTCGCTGCTCTTTCAGTGAAAATGTCCCGGATATTTCCGTTGAAATGAACGGAGGAACCGAAAGAGACAGAGCTGAAACACGGCCCGACAGCTCATCCAGTGAGAAGGGGGTACTGAAAGAGCCGATGTTCAAAGGCAGCCCACCTATGTTCCATGAAGATGCCTCGGCGGTAACTGTTGCTGTTCCTGGACTCATCGTATAACGAAGCTTTGGTTTTGTTATTCCTCCATTAAGAACCAATTGTGACTTCCCGACTGCAACCGCGCATTCCTCTAGACTGATATCCAGATCTCCATTTGCTGTTGAAGCATCATATACTCCTGTGATATCAACCACAAACATCTGTTCCAGACTGACCTCCAGCTGCTCAAAAGTGATCCTGTTGGTATCAAGAAGAATCCTGGCGTTCTTCACACCATAATTTACGCCGGAATAGTCCATACGACCATCGTTAACCTGGAAAATACCATGAGCTGTTACAAGTTCTGAATTCAGATTTATAAAAAGCGTTAAATCTACGTCTGTCTCTCCTTCTGTCTGGAGAACCGGTAAGGGAATATTATAATATTTCAATACGTTTACAATATCCTGATTAGCCCTTGCGTGGGTCAGGATATGGGCTGTGAGGAGAATATTGTCAGGATCATTAAAATTAATATCCAACCATGATTTTTCGCCATCCTGTCCGTAGAAGCTAGAATTATGGGGGGTTATAATAAGGACACCCTTCTTGAAAAGCACATCGGTATACTCTGACTGTATGGCATCAAGTCCTGGGGCAAAGCTATACTGACATTCGTCCACCCTGACTTCTGCTACAAAAGTCTCAGCCAGAACCATGGGGTTCTTCCAGGGAAAACTTCCTGCAAAAGATTTCAGGCTATAACGAGTTCCACTCAGGTAATCGGTGATCCACTTTTGGATGGAAAATTCAAGGCCGAAAAGATCAACAAATGGAGTAATATCTGTGATTTTACCAGCCTCTACCCCCTTAAAAAACAGTTGTTCCTGATCAAAGATAAAGGAAATATTCACTGGCAAAGAATCGGCAAGATTTACGGTAAATTCACCACTTCCCCTTGCAGAATCCAGATCCAGACGTACAACACCGGCTGCCTGAGAGTGAAATTTGTCACTTTTGATCTTTGGTATATCAGCAATCAGGACGCCCTCTTCCAGCCTGACAGCCCCCCCCACATCAACTTCCTGACTGGAAAGAGCAAACTGAGCCAAAGAGGATTCATACAACAGACTGCCCTCCATACCGCCACTACTGATAGTCGCAATGGAGATCCGTGAGAACAAAAAATCAATCCAGCGGACAAGAGGCACGATTGCATTCATAAAGCTGAGATCGTGCGGAGCTCCGTTTCCATCACCATCCTGCAAAGATGCAACAAACAGACGTTCTATGTCCAATTCCAGTTTGGCATTCCACTGGAGCGACACACTGCTGAATGTCGCAGGGCCAGCGCTCAGAGATTTGACATGCATTCCCTTTTTCAGAAACAATCCGCCGGCAATGAGCAAAACGCCGCACAGGAGAAGGATAGTCAGAAAAAAACGTTTCATTCTTTTTCTTCCCTTTGGGTAACAGGCCTGCTTTTATTGAAGGGAACGAGATTGGCAGTATACATAAGAGAGACCTTGGGTTAACACTCGCTCAAAAAGAAGAGGAACAGGAGACAGCATCCAGATTGTATAATTAAAGGAATCATGAAATGCCTTTTTACTTACTGGGAAAGGAAAACCAGTCCGATCCCGAGACAACCTGTAATGGCTTTTTCAGATGCCTGAATCTGCCATTTTTCAGAAAATAAAGGGTTTCATCCTGAACATATTCCGAATTCATAATGAAGGGATGTGTTTCATGAACTACCAGGAAATCACACATCCCTTCCAGACGGGCATTCAGTACCGAGACCTTGCCATCATCGGGGCCGGGAATAATTGAAGAGAGCCAGAAGTCGAAAAAGGTATAGCGATCCCCGGCAATAACCCCCACCGGATACTCTACGGGACCAAGCTGATTTGGAAAAGACGCACTATCGGTGGTTAACTGTTGACCTGCTGGACCATTGAGCCACCTGTAAAACCACCAGTCTTTAAGACTGTCCGCCGCTGCACTGCCGTGATTTGGTGGGCTGAGCATCACGACCCGTCCCATATTGTCAGGCCTCTGCTCTTTAAATACACCACGCAGGATAATACCACCGAGGGAATGACTGACAAAGTGAATGGATGACGGCTGGAACTGCTGACATCGTTCCAGAGCTGCTGGAACGTTATCATTTACAATCTCTTCAATTGATAGACTGGTAGAGGGATAACCGAGATTGACGGTGTGATAACCAGCGACAACTAATCGTTCCTGCATTTCAGCCATGGAACGAAAAGTCCGCCCCATACCATGAACCAGAACCACACATTCACCAAGGGCTGTAGCAGATGCCGGTTTTTGTATGGAAATGCCGGTCCTGCTGCACCCTGAAGCTATCATTACAGCAAAGAAAATCAGAGTGCACCACCCCGACAGACAAATTACCTGCCTGAAACAGGGATGAGAAAAAGATACGTCAGCTGTTTTCATAGGGCTATAAGAATACAGAACAGCCATTTTATTAGCGTCAACTGCTGTTCTTTTTTGCTTATATTAAAGGCAAGCAGTATTCAATCACTTAGCGGCCTGAAACATATGCACATCCTGCTGTGGATATGGAAAGGAAATACCTTTTTCATCAAAAGTCAGTTTTATACTTTCCGTGAGATCAAGGCGCACATCCCAGTAATCACCTGTCTTTACCCAGGGACGGACAATAAGGTTGACGCTTGAGTCGGCAAGCTCCGCCACTGCAATAGCTGGAGTCGGATCGGTGAGGATTCTGGAATCAGCCTTCACTAGATCTTCCAGGGTAGTTTTGGCCAGACGGATATCATCATCATAGCCGATGCCCACAACCAGATCGATACGACGGGTATCTTCGGCATTAATATTTGTGATAACGCCGGAGGTGATACCGCTGTTAGGAACAATAATCCTCTGGTTATCAGGAGTTAAAATGATAGTACTGAAGATATCAATCTGTTGCACTTTCCCTGTCACACCACCAGCCGTCACAGCATCATTCACCTTAAAGGGCTTAAACAGTATAAGCATTACCCCGGATGCGAAGTTGGACAGGGAATCTTTCAAAGCCAGACCAATGGCAAGACCCGCTGCACCGACTATGGCAAGAAAAGATGTTGTTTCTATACCAAGTTCTCCAGCTGCAGCAATAATAACGCCCGCAAGAAGTGCATAATAGATAAGCTTACAGAGAAAACGCCGCAGGGTTGGTTCAACATTTGCCCTTCTAAAAGCCTGTCTCGCCACATCTGTAATCCATCTGGCAACCCAGCGACCAACAACAAAAATTACCAGAGCCAGAAGGAGGTGCGGCCCATTTGCCATACCCCAGTCTTTTAACATCTGTAAGGCCTGTACATAGGTGTCCGGATTTACGACATCGACTGCTACCTTGGGTGTTACCACAGCTTCTTTTGCCTGCCCGACTGGTGCTGGATCACCGGCTGCCATACCTGTAATTGACATTGAGAAACTCACTAAAACAAGGAACGCTATAGACACAGATCCTTTTAATATTTTGTTCATTTCAAGAAACCTCTCCGTTGGTGTACAAGATAGTATAGATGTTTTTTTACCCGCCATAAACCCATCCCTGGGGGCTCTGCTGCGGCCGTCCAGGCCGCAGATGCCCATATAATCAACACGAAAAAACTCCTCCTCAGGCGGGTAAGCTGAGGATTGTGGTAATCAGGTTAACTATTGTCTATCAACCAGCCTTGTCATCTGTTTGTTCTTCAAACCTGTTCTTTTCTATATTCTTCCTGGCGTGATCCGGCATAAATATGCAGCCATTCATTGCTATATACACACCGGGTCCAAGCGTCTGAGCCGCAGTTACAGCACACCCTATGTTGAACACTGCATCACTGTCTCGAAATTGAGCCGGATACATCGAGCCAGTCATTACGATCGTTTTATCCGGAATACCCTTAAGGACTTTTGCAGTAGCAATCATCGTATCAGTGCCGTGGGTGATAACAATTCTTTCAAATGAAGAAGACTCTACTTTTCTTCTTATCAGCTCACGATCTTCATCGGTAAAATCAAGGCTGTCTTTCTTCATGATTGATTCAACCACATAATCCAGAACAACATTAGCTCGTTCCAAAACACCGTCCGCCTGTGGATCTCCAACCTGATACTCTGACTTCTGATCGAAGTACACCTTGTCAATAGTGCCACCCGTTGTATAAATTATAATTTTCATATCTCAATTTTCCATATTACATCGGTGCTGTCTCATGGTTGAACAATAAAAAGAGGCTCGAAGAGTTCTTTTTATCATAATGGTTTCTACCAAAAATCTCTTTAATACAAGGAGATCCGATCCATGGCGCATTATAACACAATCCTTGGTCAAATTACTTCACTTATTAACAGACATGTCTTTGATGCTCATACCAGAATTCAGATCCTATAACCACTACAACGACCCTGTATTCTATAAACCGAGCAATGCACGAACATTATTTGAGGTTTTTTCAGCAATATGACTCACAGGAACATCACGCAACCGGGCAAGAGACAGGGCCACCTCGGTCAAATATTCAGGGCTGTTTCGTTCACCGTGATGAGAAGCAGGAGGAATATCGGGTGAATCGGTTTCGAGTACCAGAGAGTTCAAAGGAAGGGCTGCCGCAACAGATCGAATCCTGGTGGCACGATCGTAGGTGATGGTCCCACAGATACTGACCAGAAAACCAAGTTTTATGTAATGCTCAGCCTGCTGGAGACTGCCGCTGAAGGCATGAACAATCCCGCCCTCCGTAAAATGTAATCGGCGGAGTGTGGCCTGCACCTGGTCATGGGCCTTACGTACATGAAGCAATACCGGTAGCGCTGTTTTAGAGGCAATGGCAAGCTGCGCTTCAAAAAGCTCCTGCTGCGCAGAACGACTGCAACCTTTCACAAAATAATCGAGGCCTATTTCACCTATGGCCACGAGATCTCCAGCAGATGCCCTCTGCTGCAACAGCTGCAAATCATCTCTGCCATGGTCGGACAAATACATGGGATGCAGACCGATGGCCGGGAAAAGATCCTGTTCCTCATCCGATAACTGGAGGATCCTGTCCCACCCACTGCGGGTGACCCCCGGAAGAACCTGAGCCACCACACCAGCCATGCGGGCACGATGAAGTACTTCCCGGAAGTCATTCTTGAAGATGGGAAGATCAATATGGCTGTGGGTGTCAATAAGCTCCATTGTCTCTCAGCTCTGCTCTGCCACCACACTCCCCGGCCCGGCCAGGGGACGGAACATTTTCTTTCCTGCACCACAGCTCGGACAATGCCAATCCTCAGGAAGATCGTCAAAGGATGTTCCCGGAGAAATTTTCCTCCTCTTATCACCCCTGGCGGGGTCATATACGTACCCACAATCAACGGTCTGACATTGATACATTTCTTCCGGTCTGGACATACACACACTCCTTTTTCTGTTTTTTAGACAATCACACACCTTCATTGCAAAAGTGTCACCTGACATTTTTCTTCAAACAGGGTATCCTTTACCCTAGCAATTTACCTTATTTTTGAGAATACAAATTTAACTATTGGTGCAAATCATGACTCCAGAAGATATGCGGCAAAAGGCAATGGACCTTTTCAGAAAACGCTTCCACTGAAGCCAGGCAATTCTGGCCGTGGGCCTGGAAAAAATAAACAAATACGACGAAAATGTGATTGCAGCCGTTGGTACATTTGGCGGAGGCATTGCCAGTTCCGGCTCTGTCTGCGGAACACTACTTGGTGCAGTAGCAGCAGTCTCTTCGCTTCACAGCAGAGGCAGCCTTGACGAAAAAGAGAACCCTCGAATGTGGGGAGTAAGCAATAAACTTATAAAACAATTTGATACGTTAACAGAACCCTATGGCGGACGAAATTGCCGTGATATTGCCCGGATCAACTGGTCAGACCGCGATGCTGTGAAAAACTATTACGGCAACCCGGAATCTACCAGAAAGGATTGTGTACAACTTGTAGGTGACCTTGCCTTTTTTCTTGGTACATTGCTGGAAAAGGAAATGGCACGATTGGAAGAAATATGAGCCCTGTTGAGATCATTCGCGGCGATATCACAACCCTTGAGGTGGATGCCATTGTAAATGCCGCAAACAATTCACTTTTGGGAGGTGGTGGAGTGGATGGTGCAATTCATCTGGCTGCAGGCCCTGAGCTCCTGAAAGAATGTGAAAAAATAGGTGGATGCCCCACGGGCCAGGCAAGAATTACCAAGGGCCACAACCTGCCAGCTCATTATATAATCCACACAGTCGGCCCGGTTTGGCAGGGAGGTGGCTATGGCGAATCCGGTTTACTGGCCTCCTGTTACCAGAATTGCTTACGTCTTGCAAAAAGGAACAATCTCACATCCATTGCTTTTCCAGCAATCAGTTGTGGTGTTTATGGCTATCCCCCTGATCAGGCCTGTGCCATCGCCATAAGAGAGATAAACAACTTTCTTTCAGCAGGTAATACACCTTTTACCATTCTTTTTTGCTGTTATAACGATACAATCGAAAGTGAACTCAACACACTCAGGTGACCAGTGCAGGAACAACCCCAACCACAACAGCATCTAGCCGCAATCGATCTCGGCTCTAACAGTTTTCATATGGTTGTAGCCCGGATCGAAAACGGCCATATTCATATTCTTGACAACCTCAAGGAAATGGTACGCCTGGGAGCAGGACTCGACGAAAAGGGATGGTTATCAGAAGAATCCCGCAAGCGTGCCCTCTCCTGCCTTGAACGTTTCAGTGAACGTGTCCACGGTTTTCCTCCGGGAAGTGTGGCTGCCGTTGGCACAAAAACCCTGCGTCAGGCTAAGAATGCCCGTCTTTTTTTAGAAAGCGCCAATGAGATTTTAGGGCATCCCATCTCTGTGATTGCTGGAAAAGAAGAAGCCCGCCTCGTCTACCTGGGTGTCTCCCATTCCCTCGTTGCCGAAGATGGCAAACGATTTGTCATGGATATCGGTGGCGGCAGCACTGAGCTCATTATCGGTGAAGACTTCGAGCCGCTTCTCCTGCGCAGTCTTGATATGGGCTGCGTAAGTATGAGCCGCAGATTTTTCGAGAACGGCGATCTCAACAAAAAATGCTGGAAAAAAGCCGGGATCAAATCACACCTGTTACTGCGCCCGGTAAGGCGCTATTTTCAAAAAGTCGACTGGACATCTGCCACGGGAGCATCTGGAACGATTAAAGCCGTTGCCAAAGTCGTGAATGAACTGGGGCTTGAGTCCTATGCCATCACCCTGGACAGTATGTACGCCATACGGGATAAAATGATAGAGGCCGGACACCTCGACAATCTGGATCTGCCTGGTTTAAAGAGTGACCGCAAACCTGTTTTTGCGGGAGGCCTTGCTATCCTGATTGCAACCTTTGAAGCACTGAAAATTGAAACTATGCAGGTTTCTGATGGTGCCCTGCGTGAAGGCCTGCTGTATGAACGACTGGGTCGCATCCAGAGTGAGGACACTCGCCTGAAAACCGTATCTAGTGTGCAACACCGTTTTCAGATCAGTACAAAACATGCAAGAAGAGTGAGCCTGACGGCACACCGTCTCCTGAGTGGCTGTGAAAAGGAATGGAACCTGAAACTGGAAGATGCCGAATCACTGCACTGGGCAAGCAGTTTACATGAAATCGGCCTCGCCGTTTCACTCAGTGGATATCAGAAACATGGCGCATACCTGCTGGTCAACGCTGACTTGCCGGGATTTTCTCTTGAGGAACAGGCCTGGATGAGTGTTCTGGTGCGTTGCCATCGAAAAAAAATATCAAAGAAGCTCTTCATGGATTTAGCTCCCGAGACCCAGCGGACAGCTTTAAGACTGGTGGTGCTGCTTCGGTTGGCAACACTGCTGCATCGTTCCCGAAAAGAGAAAACAGCCGTTATTGAAAACATCATCGCAACCAAAAATGGCCTGACCCTTCAATTTGCAAAAAATGAGTTAGTCAAACATCCCCTGCAACTTGCCAGTCTTAAACAGGAGGCAAAATATCTTCAGAATGTTGATTTTGAACTCAAATTTTCTTCATGAAAAAAATCGTCCAAGACGGTTAAGGACAGTACAGGGCATCTCGAAAATCGTTGCCACTATCCCCTCTTTACCGCGCCCCTCGGTGCCACTCAACTTGAAATCTGAGTGAAACTTTTTGCCACATGAGGGGCAGACCATAACCAATCCACCAACATTCGTAGGAAACCTGAGTTTCTGGCCACATCCCGGACATTTTTTTTCAATACAATCGGACATAATTAAACCTGCACCATCCTGCCATTCTCGCTATTTTCTGAATCTACTGATCAGTTCATTCAAGATGGAAACCTGGCCAGCAAGATCACCAGCGGTCTTTTCTATCTCATCACCACTCCCGGAGAGACGGGAAACAATATGACTGGTCTCGGCTATATTCCGTGCAATTTCTGCCGATACTGCGGATGTTTGAGACACATTTTCATTCACTTCAGAAATACCCTGTGCCGCCTGCATAACATTCTGTGAGATTTCACCCGAGGTTGCACTTTGCTCCTGAACAGCCGTACTGATTTCGGTGACGATACTATCCACCTCCCCAATAACAGTACTGATCTGACGAATCTCCTTCACTGTCTCATTCGTTGAATTCTGAATTGCACTAATATTACTTTTAATCTCTCCAGTTGCCTGGGAGGTCTGTTTCGCAAGCTCCTTGATTTCGTTTGCAACAACCGCAAATCCTTTTCCAGCCTCACCGGCTCTTGCCGCTTCGATCGTTGCATTCAGCGCGAGCAGATTCGTCTGCTCTGAAATTTCTGTAATAGCCTCGGTTACCTTGCTGATTTCTGCTGCAGCCGCCCCGAGAGCATCAACTTTGCCAGAAGAACTTGCCGCCAATGCTACAGCCTGTCGCGTAATCTCCTGTGCCTTATTGGTCTTTGCCGCCTCATCCTCCACCGAAGCAAGAATCTCTTCAATGGCACTGGCAACAAGACTGACATTGGTGGATGCCTCTTCACTTGCCGCAGCGACAGAATTCATATTGCTGCTCATTTCTTCAGTAGCTGCAGCAACACTCTCTGCCTGGCTGGAGGCCTCACTCGTCCCACTCGAAAGAGCTTTGGAAATCGCCGACAAGAGTTTCGATGAAGAAGTCAGGGCATCCGACTGCTGCTGAACATTACCAATCATCTCCAGCAAACTGCCAGACATTGCTGAAAGAGCAGTTCCAATGGAACTGATTTCATCATTTCCATCAATGACTATGGGCACAGTAAAATTTCCCTTTCCCATTTCCTGTGTCGTCTTTTGAATAAGCGAAAGCCGTTTCCCCACGTTCAGCAGTACCAGGGAAAAAAGAATAAAAAAAGCAAATAGGGCAGCAGCAACTATCGCCATCAATATTTGTAATGACTTAATTGTTTCATTTAAAGAATCCTCAGCCGCTTTTTCCAGGGAATGAACATGTTCTTCCAATATTTCAAAAGCCTCAAATGCAGGAGTATCATCAATCTTAACAGCCATGTCTATCTCCATGGGAGTTTTACCGTCCTTGTGCATGGCAAGAGATGTCTTGATAGCCTTTGCATATTGCGTAGCTACTTCCTGGGCTGCCGAGAGTGCTGTCTGTTCTTTTGAGGAAAGATCAAGTTTTTCATACGCCTCAAAAGCCTGGTGCATACGATCCTTATTTTGCATAAATCGATCAGCGTATTTTTGAGTACCCCGCAAAACATGATTCTTGAAATTGTGAATAAAACCACCGTAGCCGAACTGCGATTTTATTTCAGCAAGTTGAACCTGCCTCTTCAGAGCTGTCTGCTGGTAATCTGTCCATTGACTGCCAATAGTGAGAATTGAACGGAGCTGAATAAAACCTGCTATGGAAAGCAATGCGATCAGGCCCACTGAAAGCAGCAAAAGTTTTTTCTTGATTGTCACAGATTACCTCATATGTAAGTATTTTATTTGCTGGATTTATGAAAATATCATCCTGTCTTTGAACGCTATCACCAAACATTCGCATATAAAAGGATTATTCAGGTATTACAAAAATAGAGGCAACTTTTGCCGGGATGGATATCTGTGCAGAATGTCAATCTCAACGTCCTCACAATCACATTATCCTTGACCATTCCACCACTATCTGTCACAATGTGGTACATGGTATATTTATCCCGGCATCCTGCCAAAGATTTTAAATATACCTTCCTACTATAGGAGCTTGACATGAAACAGCTATTTATTGGAATGTTCTGTGTTGCTGTACTCGCAGCAACATCCTTTTCAGTCTCCGCCACGCCCCAAAAGCGCTATGACGAAAATACAGGAAGTTGCAGAATTCTGGACAGCGGACCACTTGAATGGGAAAGCCGGGCGTGGGGACAGGGAGGGAAAGGCTTCAAGCAGGTGTGTAAAAGTTGCCATACCCGTGGAAATGACAAAGGGGCGAGATACCTGTATGAGGAATCGAAATCCTCTAAGGGCTGGAATCGAATATTTACGACCAGGCGAGCAGAGTGTGCAAAGGACGGCTCATGGGCCAAACTTTCCGATGAGCAGTTACTGATGGTCAATGACTATCTCTATCGCTGGTCATCCACAAGTCTCGATAGAAACGACAGCGCCTGACGTTAATTCTTCTCTTCCGGTTCGGAAGAAAAAAGCTATACGGACGAGTCACTTCTTCAGCAAAAAAAGTCACCTCCACCAAAGAGGAAGAAGTGGCTCTTCCTTTCTTAACTCCTCCAAAGGATAATGGGTTCCACGCCAGTCGATACCCTGGTTGCGAAGAGTTGTCCAGACAGCTCTCAACACTGTATACACAGTGAGATAAGGTGTCACTAAAGACCAGAGCACTGCAGTCAGTGGAACACCCATCCCTTTCGAATTACAGAAAAAAACGGCAAAACGACACAGAATCGCAGCGCCAAAAAACACCCTTATCATTCCCTGCGTTAGCAGAACTCCCCATACCGGAACGATGGTGAGCAGAATAATTCCCAGGACAGCCACCGTAACATACGAAATTCGATAGCTGTAAAGAGCAAAGATATTCTTCATCAATCCACGAACCATCTCAGAAACACTCCCATACCAGCGAACCTGCACAAAATCTCCACCCTGTAAACAATCCTGAGTGAAACCCTGCTGTTTCACTCTCTTCCCAAGCATTATATCATCGATTGGATGCATTCTAAAAGTCGAATGCCCACCCAGTTCCCAGTAGACCCTGGTGCGAATCATATTAAAGGCTCCCACGCCGATAAATGCTGTGCTGTTTTTCTTTCTGGCATTCCAGGGCCTGAGAAGAAGAAAGAGACCGCCCAGTGCATCAATAATCATAGCATTGAGCAATCCACCTGGGGTCAGATTGCGAAAAATCAGGGAAAGATGATCGAGATTTTCATGTCTGAAATAGGCCACGGCCCGAGAAATTGTGGACGGTTCCATAATAATATCGGCATCGGTAAAAAGCAGAATATCCCCCCGAGCCCTTTTGGCACCCAGAGAGAGAGCATGGTTTTTCCCAAGCCACCCCGAAGGGAGCTCTTTGACCTGACTTACCTGAATCTGAGGATATTTCTGACGCAATTTTGTAATGACTGCAAAAGTAGCATCAGCAGAACGGTCATCAACAACAATGATTTCCAAGGAGGGATAGTCCTGTTGTAAGACTGAGGACAGGGCAGGCTCAAGCGTTGTGGCTTCGTTACAGGCTGGCACAACAATAGAGACAAGTGGAACATCTGTCTCCAGTTCCGGTGATGTTTTGTTCAGGTTCTGCATTTTCAGGCACCCCTGAAAAACTTGCAACATACCTGAGACACTTATGAGAAAAACAAGGAAGGCAAACACCATCAAAAAAGACATTGTTTCAAACAGGGCAATATGAGTTAAACGGCTTCACAGTAAAGAAGAAACCGCATGAAATGTGCCACCTCAGAAACACTACTTCTATCATAAACCGGGAGAGAACAACATGCACGAAGAACAAAAAAAAACTGTGGTCATTCAACTCCCCATCAACCAATAACTTGCATCAATGGTGAGAGAACAACCACAGTTCCGAACTGATGTGAACCAGAGAAAGCTTTTTATTTACGCAATGATTTTGGTTCCTTTGCCATACGTTCAATTTTGTTATCTGTGGCGTCAGCTGTTGCTTTGGCCTCAAGGGCAGTATTTTCAGCATTACGAGCCGTCCGCAAAGCTTCGTCAGCGGTAGCGTTGGCCTGCTGAGCCAATGCTTTAACAGCGTCTAAATCTTTATTGCTGGCACATCCTGCAAGACCGATGACAATGAGTAGGGCAAGAACTTTAACAGTATTCTTCATGGGAAATCCTCTTGTTAATTTTTATAAGATATAATACGTAAATGAACAAATTATTAACTGGTAATATATACCAAAAAAACGGGAAAGTAGCAATCTGCTTTTATCGACACTCCAAACACAGCCTTTCCATGATAGGAGGGAGACGAGGCTATTACTTTCTTATTTAAGCCATCTGATCTCGTACAAATCACTCCTGCGACTAGCCAGATTTTGTACGCTTCCCTGGGTCCTGATTTCTTTTAAAAGATCCAGATCAAGATCTGCAAGCAGTGTCATCTCCGTATTCGGAGTTGCTTCTGCCGCCACTGCATCATGCGGAAAGGCAAAATCGGAAGGAGTGAAAATAGCTGACTGGGAATATTGGATATCCATGTTCTCCACCTTCGGGAGGTTACCGACACTGCCGGTAATCGCCACATAGCACTCGTTTTCAATCGCACGGGCCTGGGCACAGCGCCTGACCCGGAGATACCCATTTTTGGTGTCTGTCCAGTATGGCACCAGCAGGAGCTTGATTCCTTTGTCAACGAGCATGCGTGGCAACTCCGGGAACTCAATATCGAAACAGATAAGAATACCGATCTTCCCGATATCGGTATCAAAGACTTTCAACTCATTTCCTCCATTAAACCCCCACCATTCGGATTCATCAGGAGTGATATGAAGTTTGTATTGAGAGTCCCAGGTGCCGTCGCGTCTACAAAGAAAAGCAACATTGTAGAGTTTTCCATCTTCATAAATAGGCAGACTGCCGGTAACGATATTAATATTGTACTTCATGGCCATTTGCAGCATCGATTCCCTGAGGGCGTCAGTTGACTCCGCAAGTGAACGCATTGCCATGGCAGGATTCTGCTGATCAAAGTTTGCGAGCAATGGTGCGTTGAACATCTCAGGAAAAAGGAGCAGGTCAACCTTATAACCAGCTGCAGCATCCACAAAGAAGTCAATCTGCTGGAGGAGATCTTCTGTACTTGGGAATAAACGCATCTGCCACTGCACAACACTTATGCGGGCGTTTGATTTTCTCCCCCAGATCATCCGTTTTTTGTTTTCATAAAAGATGTTGTTCCACTCCAGAAGAACAGCATAGCTTTTTGAACGGGTATCTTCGGGAATATAATTCCTGATAGCTCTCTTGGGGTGAAAATCATTGGAGAGCTGAAAGGTCAACACCTGATCTACAATTTCTCTTTTGCGAACCTTGTCTATATATTGATCCGGGGTGAGTTCTTTTGCGTATTTTGCATAACCGGGTATACGTCCACCAGCAATAATTCCTTTAAGGTTACGCTGCTGACATAGCTCTTTACGGGCATCATAGAGACGCCTGCCAAGACGCATACCGCGGTAATCTGGATGGACAAATACGTCTATGCCATACAGGTAATCGCCTTCCGGATCATTACTGCTAAATTTTCCCTGATCAACAATATCATCATAGGAATGGTCGTCTTCAATTTTTGAATAATTAACAATGAGCGTCAAAGCTGCTGCGACAACTTTTCCGTTATCCTCAATACAAATCTGCCCATCCGGAAACACTGTAAGGAGCCTTTCAATTTCATCTGGTGTCCAGGAGCCTCCCATGCCGGAATAGGCCTGTTTCATTATTGCATCTATTTCACTGTAGTCAGAGAACTGCAGACCTCTGAGCTTGAGTTTATGATCTATGGTTTCGTTTAGCACTGTATTTCCTCAATTCAATTGATGTCAATCTGTTCAAATATGTCTTTAACGAAATTATGAACGGTGTAAAAAGACGTCACCTATATTAAAGCAGACGCTTACATCGTCCTGAAAGATTTGTCATTGTAATTCCATTTCACCTTGTGCATTTTCGTTCTTTTTTAGTTGAGAACAGCCGCGCCACATATCTTTGCACCACCATTCGTTTCTATGGAACCGAATAGAACTTTAAATGATTGTTGAGTATCCGAGAATGGTATGGCATAAA